>ERZ1292625.1460-Hain-H41-01um-R1-1460-length-27950-cov-25_pt1 | contig 27950 bp, 26 predicted proteins | sample MGYA00564400_ERZ1292625 | MGnify/ENA primary metagenome ERZ1292625 (study PRJEB36523, sample SAMEA6512639) | groundwater metagenome | collected 2019-01-08 | study: AquaDiva: Metagenomics assemblies of 32 groundwater samples | reverse complement strand
CACTGAAAAGCGCGTCTATCGCTCAAGGGCTGCTACCCCCTGCTCATGTATCCCCATCTCTGAGGGATTACAAATTTATTAAAAACGACACTTCAAAAATCGTTATATTGACCTCTTTATGAGGTTTTTATGTCTTTCGATAAAATTTTCAACATTAAGTTCGTTTGTATTAGTAAGACCCCCCCTCGATGGTCCCTGCCCCCGTTTTTCTGGGCCAAAAAACCAAAAAAATTCTTGCAAGCTGCAACTTTCTGTGATAAGTTAAAAGTTGCGCACCTTCGGGGGCCGGCGGACCTGTGATGATATATTCCGTCGCAGGTGAAACAATGGTGATTGCATGGAATGTGACAAGCACTGTCAGGATTTAATAAACAGTCTCAGCGACCCCATCATGGTCATCGAAGACGACTGCCGCATCGCGATGGTGAACGACGCTCTCCTTGCGATGCAGCGCGATACGCGTGAGAACTTTATCGGCCAGCCCTGCTTCAAGGTCCTGCATCACCAGGACAGTCCCTGCCGGATGCCCGACGGCGAATGCCCCTACCTCGAGGTGTTTGAATCCGGGAAGCCCGTCAAAGTCACCCACCGCCATTTCACGAAACAGAACACGGAGATCGCCGTCGAACTTACTGCCTCGCCCCTCAGGAACGGGAACGGCAGAATTACGCGCGTCCTCGAGGTGATGCGCGACGTGACCCTGGAACGCCGTCTCCAGGAGGAGAACAGGCAGTCCCTCGAATTTCTCGCGAGCGTACTCGAAGGGATCGGCGAGGGCGTGGTGGTCGTGGACCGGGAGTACCGCATTCTTTCGGCCAATAAGGGCTATCTCCAGCAGGTGGACCAGGACAGGAGCGGGATCATCGGGAGGCATTGCTACGAAGTTTCCCACCACTTCGATTCCCATTGCGTGAACAACGGCCATGACTGCCCGGTGAGACGTGTGTATGAGACCGGACAGCCCGCGTGGACCATGCACGTCCACCTGGACCATCGCGACGAAAAAGTGTACGTTGAATGCCAGGCCTACCCCATCAAGGACTCCTCGGGGCAGGTCATCCGGGCCATCGAAACGCTGAACGACGTGACCGGCCGGGTGCGCCTGGAACATCAGGTGAAGGAGTCCGAGGAAAAGTACCGCGACCTGTACGATAACGCGCCGGACGGCCACTACTCGCTCGATGGAAGCGGCATGATTATTGAAGCGAACCGGACGTTCCTGAACATGCTCGGTTACAGCCGCGAAGAGGTTCTGCGAAAAATGAACATCGACGCGCTGCTCTCAAAGGACAGCGCCCATGTCTGTCACCGTATATTCCCCGTGTTCAAGAGGATCGGGAACATCCATAACCTTGAGCTAACGATGATCAGGAAGGACGGCACGTTGCTGCCCGTGGCGATGAGCGCCTCGTCGGTCAGTGATGCAAACGGGGACTTCGTGATGAGCCGCTCGGTGGTCCGTGACATCTCGGAAAAGAAGGCGGCCGACGAGGAGAAGAGGAAGCTCCAGGAGCAGCTCTTTCAGGCCCAGAAGCTGGAGGCGCTCGGCACGCTTGCAGGCGGCATTGCCCACGATTTCAACAACCTCCTGGCGTCCATCATGGGCTATGCGTCGCTGGCCAAGGCAGACCTCAATCCGGGCGACCCGGTCTACAAGCACGTGGATATCATCGAGACCGCTTCGGTCAGGGCCTCGGAGCTTACCCAGCAGCTTCTGGCCTTTGCGAAGGGCGGGAAATACGACGCGAGGCCCAACGACGTGAACGGCATCGTGCGGGAAGTCGCAACGCTCCTGTCACGCACCATCGACAAGAACATCACGCTCGAACTGAAGTGCGCCGAAGACCTCCGGCCGGCCATCTGCGACGCGGGCCAGATCCAGCAGGCCATTCTCAATATCTGCATCAACGCCCGCGACGCAATGCCCCAGGGCGGCACGCTCACCATCGAGACGGAGAACGTCGCGCTGGAGCTTGATGACGTCAAGACGCTGGTCGACATTGCTCCGGGAAAATACCTTCGCATATCCATCTCCGATACGGGCATGGGCATGGACCGGGAGACGCGCGAGCATATTTTCGAACCGTTTTTTACGACCAAGGAGAAGGGCACCGGCCTGGGGCTTTCGCTGGCCTATGGGACCGTGAAAAAACACAACGGCTACATCCAGATCTACAGCGAGCCGGGCCAGGGCTCCACCTTCAGGGTGAACCTGCCCGCCTGTACCGCCGAGGAGACGTGCTCGAAGCAGGATGTAAGAACGGACCTGCGGCGGGGCACGGAAACGATCCTGGTCGTGGACGATGAACCGACGGTCAAGGAGCTTGCCGGAGACATCCTCCGCCGGTACGGGTACACGGTGCTGGCGGCCGGCGGTGGTGATGAGGCCGTCGCCTTGTACCGGGACAGGCATGATGAAATAGCCGCCGTCCTTCTCGACATGGTCATGCCCAAAATGGACGGCAGGGAGGTCTTTCGCAGGGTCCGCGAGATCAATCCACGCGCGAAGGTCATCGTCTCCAGCGGCTACAGCCACGACCGGGACGCCGACGACCTGTTGAAGCAGGGCGCGGCCGGCTTCGTGCAGAAGCCGTACCGCATGGCGGAGCTGGTGAAAACCGTGGGAGGGGTGCTGGAGAAAAAAATGTAGGGTCAGGGGGCAAGGGGCAGTTGTTTTGGACCAAGGCAACCGTGTTGCCGTATGAGACTCGCGTTGAACGGTAACGGTCACGAAGCCCGTATCGTCGATTGGTAACGGTAACGTGTAATTACGAACAACGTAACCGTCAAACGAAACGGGCCTCGTTACCGACTAACGTGTGCCGCCTACCCCTCATCGAACAAAGGATCTCGTGTGACGGGCCGATACGCCGACACGGTCGGCTCGCTCCATATCACGGATTCTGCAGCTTCGCCGCCTTCACCACGTGTTTCAACAGTACGCGCGTGGTGACCGTCCCGACGCCGCCGGGCACCGGCGTAATGGCTCCGGCAACCTCTTTGGCGGGCTCGGTGTCCACGTCGCCGAAGAGCTTGTCGCCCTCCACGTTGATCCCCACGTCCATGACCGTTGCGCCGGGCTTGATATAGTCCGTGGTGATCATCTTCGCCTTGCCGATGGCCGCCACGACGATGTCGGCCCGTTTGCAGACGCCGGGCAGGTCCTTTGTCTTCGAGTGGCAGACCGTCACGGTGGCATTCTCGCCGAGGAGCAGCATGGACATGGGTTTTCCCACGACCATGGAGCGGCCGATGACGACGGCCTCCCTGCCCTGCATCGGGATCTCGTAGAACCGGAGCATTTCCATCACGGCCTGGGGCGTGGCAGGCGGAAAGCCCGTGAGGTCGCCCGCCATCACCTTGCCGGCGTTCACCGGGTTGAAGCAGTCAATGTCCTTCTCAGGGGCCAGGACGTACTTCACCACGTCTTCGCTGATCTGCTTCGGGAGGGGCCGCATCACGATGATTCCATTGGCGCCTTTGTCGGCATTCCTCTGTTTAAGGGTCTTGACGAAGTCATCCTGGCTCGTGGAGCCCGGCAACTGCTCGATATCGCAGAGGATGCCGTTCTTCTCGGCTATCTTTTTTGCGCTGTTCGCGTAGGCCAGAGAATCGGGCGCATCACCGGCGATCACGATCTTGAGCGTCGGATTGATGCCCTTTGCCTTCAGTTCCTGGACCTCCTTCTGGATGTCCTGGTCCATCTTTTGTGCAACTTCTTTACCTGTCAGTAATTTCGCCGGCATGATATCTTCTCCTTAGGAAAGGGTCAGGGGTCAAGGGTCAAGGGTCAAGAAGAGGCGATTGATTGCATTTCCATGCCCCTTGCCCCATGACCCCGTTTTTTATCCCATTTTTTTGTACGTCGTTTCCATTACGGCCTTTTCCAGGGCCGCCACTTCTTTGAGCACGTCCTGCATGCGCGTCCAGGTCTGCTTGTTATAGGCTTCGTCCTTGATGCTGTTGACGTTGATCTTCACGTTGAGGGCGGAGCTCTGGGCGCAGGCCTGGGCCAGGAGCACCGCGACGCCCGCGTCGCTCACCGCCGCCACATTGCCGATGTCCGCCGCCCGCCGGGCGAGCTTTGCCACGTCAAGAGATTTCACGCCGATCTCAAAGGGCACCTGGCAGGCCTTCCTGAGGGCCTCCTGCATCTTTGCAGTGCGTTCGGTCTTTTCCGCGTCGGTGTTCTTCGGCATCTTGTAGACCTCCGAAAGCGCGCCATAGGCCTCGGTGTCTTTCTGGATGAGGTCCTGCATTTCCACGCGGAGCTTTTCCGATTCCTTGAGCAGGGCCTCAACCTGCGGCTGGACGTCCTTGTACTTTTCCTTGCCTAGGGTGAGATTTGCCACCATGCTCACGAGGGCGGCGCCGAGCGCCCCGGTGAGGGCGGCCACGCTCCCGCCGCCCGGTTCGGGAGATTTGCCGGCGAGCTTGTCCAGAAAGTGACGCAGCGGCTTGTCGATGTACATGAATGAATCCTCCTCCTTGTAAAATTATGCTGCCACAGCTGAATGCAGCGGATATCGCCTTTGTTCTTCCTGCACGGGAAGGCATGAGGTTGCCCTCTGGCTGGTTCCCTCGCTTGGAAGAAGGACCGGTCGGGACCGTTTTGGGGCGAGAACAGCATCCCTAATACTGGTTCTTAATAAAACAGGCGTGTGGAAAGGAAAGAATAGTAAAAATCGAGGTGTTTTGTCAACAAAAAAATAGCCCCCCGGCATTACTGCCGAGGGGCTTCTTCAGTGGAGGTCACTAAAGGTTGGTATTGAGATAATATATAATCATGATTTTAGAACAAGTCAAGCAAAAAATATTAAAACTTTTCCTTGACTAAAAATATTCCCCTTTGGTATTATGACAGAAGTATCTTAAGGGGGCATGACACAGGCATGGATATTTCTCAAGGACTGTCTTTTTCCGCGTTGTTTTTCTCACTTCTTATGGGCGTGGTTTCCTTCGCATCACCCTGCATTTTGCCTCTTATCCCGTCGTATGTCTCCTACATCACGGGGATCAGCTTCGATGAACTGGTGAGCAAGGAGTCACGCAGAAAAAATATCAAGACCACGGTGCTCCACTCCCTGGCGTTCGTCCTGGGATTTACCGTCATATTCGTCCTGCTGGGAGCAACCGCGAGTTTCGTGGGCCAGCTCCTGACGGAGTATCTGAATGTTCTCAGGGTCGGCGGCGGCGCACTGATGATCGTCCTGGGCCTCTTTGTGGCAGACGTCGTGCCGATCCCGTTTCTCCAGCGCGATGCGAAGCTGCACCTCAAGACGCGGCCCGCGGGCTACGTGGGCACCTTCCTCGTGGGCTTGATCTTCGGTGCGGGCTGGACGCCCTGTACCGGCCCGTTCCTGGCCGCGGTGCTCATGCAGGCCGCCGAGGCCAATACCCTGGGGAGGGGCATGGTCCTTCTTACCACCTATTCCCTCGGCATCGGCATTCCCTTCATCCTGTCGGCCATCGCCATCAGCGCGTTTCTTTCCACGTTCAGCAGGCTCAAAAAACATATGAAAGCGATCAAAGTGGCGAGCGGCGCCATCCTTGTTGCCATGGGGCTGCTCCTCATAACGAATAGAATGACGATCCTCACGTCATATATGATCAGCATGTGGGAGAATATCAAAGGCATATGGTAGCGGATAATCTTGACATCTTAAAGGACAAGGATGCGCCGCTTTATACCATGGGTGTGGCGGCGCGGCTCGTCGGCACCACGGCCCAGACCCTGCGGCTGTACGAGAAACACGGGCTTATCATGCCCACGCGGGAACGCAGGAACCGGCTCTACACGGAGAACGACATCAAGTGGCTTCGCTGCATCCGGGAGTTGATCCATGCAAAGAAGATCAGCATTGAAGGGATCAAGAAGCTCCTCGATTATGCCCCGTGCTGGGAGATCAAGGATTGTCCTGAAGAGCGGCGTATCGGGTGTACCGCGTTTACGGACAAAGGAAAGCCGTGCTGGGAACTCACGCGGTGCAAGGGGGAAAGCTGCGAGAGCTGCGTGGTCTATATGCGGAACGGCAAGAAGGCGGCGAAGAAAGGATAGTAGACAGCAGACGGTAGACTGTAGACAGGAAAAAAGAAAAAAGGGCGATATTTACTACCCCTGTGTGCCGTCTACTGCCTACTGTCTACTATTATATTTCACGGATGCTCCTCCACCCACACCTCGCCGTCAGGGGTGGTTTCGCGCTTCCAGATAGGCGTGATCCGCTTCAACTCATCAATGCAGAACCGGCAAGCGCGGAATGCCTCGTCGCGGTGCCCCGCGGCCACGACGATCAACACGATATTTTCTCCCACCGGCAGGGTCCCGATGCGGTGGACGATGCCCGCGTCGATCACGCCGTAATCTTTGATCGCCTGTTCACGGATTTCCGCAAGCTTCTTCTCCGCCATCCCCGGGTAGTGTTCGAACTCAAGCTTAGCGACCTGTTTTTCCTTCGAAATGTCGCGCGTTGTCCCGAGGAAAGTGACGACGGCGCCGATGGATGCCGACGTTTTCTTGATGCCCTCTATCTCCTGATTCACGTCGAAGGGTTCCCGCTGTATGCGGACTCGCTGCGTCGGCGCGGTCCCCCCTCCGGAAAAGGGCGGCATAAGCGCCACCTCGTCCCCGTCTTTGACGGGAGCGTCCCGCTTCGAAAATTCCCTGTTCACCGAGACCATGATCCTCCCCCGGGCGATGATGTCCGACAGGGCCGGATAGGCGGCGGCAACGGCCTGCAGGAGGTCTGCGACCGTAGCCGGACCTCCGTTCATCTGCAGCTCATTGCGGCCGGCCTTGTCTTTTAATATCGCGAAGAGTTTGACGGTGATCATGCCTGATAATACCCCTGTTCTGCTCCGGAATCAATCATGATACAATCGTAACCCGGACAAGCCGGAATTGTAAAATGCAAATTGAAAATTGAAAATTGCAAAATTGCGGTAAAAATCAAGACATTGAAGAAATATTCTTCCCATTTTGAGAAGAATTTGATTTGTAACTGAGTAAAAAGTCAGAATTTACCACGGAGACACGAAGTCTGATGAATGCAAAATGCAGGGTGCAAAATGTAAAAGTCAAAATGAAGGAATATAAACCATGGCCTAAGGCCATACCGTCATTTTGCAATTTGCATTTTGAAATTTGACTTTTGCATTGCTTTCCTTTGTGCCTTGGTGCCCTTGTGGTGAAGCACGAAAATCACCGCGCCGCCGCCGTCTCCCCCGCCAGCCTGTTTTCCACCATATATTGCAGCATCTCAAGTTCGTCCCGGTCGAACCAGGTGAGACCGCAGAATCCGCACCGGTCGATCTCGATCATATAGGCGAGGCTGTAAAAGCCCCTGAACAGGGGGTTCTTGCACCGGGGGCAGGGGAGGAGCGGCAGGGAGCTCTTGTGCCCGCGTTTGAGCTTGTGTTCCGCGAACCGGGCTTGGTTTTCTTTCAGCGCCGTCCTGGTGAGCGCTTTTACACGGTCCGCAGCAGGCTGATCATTCCGCGCGAGAATACGGGGGATCTTGACGCTCTCGACGAGCGCGCCTGCGCAGAAACGGCACAGATATATCTGGGTGCCTTTGTATGATTCGATGACGAGAGACTGGCGGCAGGAAGGGCAGATGAAGTTCGACAGCGTTTTTTCCTTCTCCGCCAGCCGGGCGGCGAAGATCGCGTTGACGGGCGGCTCTTTCCATGCGCGGTCCACTGCCTGCCCGTCGCCCCCCGTGATCCAGGTGAGCGGCGACAGCCAGGGGAGTCCTGCAAGTTCAGCCGCCGTGAACGGCCCCTGCCACTGCTGCTGCGGGCTCATGGCAAAGAACTTCGTCTCGGCAGCTTTTTCCGACGGAGTACCGGCGTGCTTTGCCTTCTCCCGCCGTGCCGCTTTTGTATCCAGTTCCGAGACGCTCACGCGCGCCATGGCGAGGAGGACGTTCATCCTTCTTCTGATCGGCGGGTGGGTCGAGAGAAGATCGGCCCAGAAGCCCTCGGTCTCGTCGAGCGCCGTGGCCAGGGGATTCACGATGCAGAGCATCTCAAATCCGCTCCCGATGAACCCCGCGCCGCGCCAGCTCCGCGACAGGAGGTGGAGGGTTTCGGCAAGGGCGATGGGGTTCCTGGTCATGCGCACCGCAGCCGCGTCGGCCCGGTATTCGCGCTCGCGCGAGATAAAGAGGTTCAAGAGGTTGCTCAGTTTCAGCATGACCCAGGCAAGGAGGAACGCCGGAGAGGAGAACGCCCTCCCCCGCGTGGTATGGCCGAGCTTCTCTACGATGGCGGAAAAGGTGCCGAAGAGACTTGCAGCCACGGTGGCTTCAAGACAGTCCCCGGAGAGGACATGGTGCGCCTCGTGGGCCATCACGGCTTCGAGCTGCGGCCGGGTGAGGCGGGAGAGGAGCCCTTCGGTTATGGCGATCACCGCATCACCCTTGAGATCAGCGGCTGCCAGGGCGTTCATGGAAAGCGAAGGGACCACCCTGCACTGGATCTTCCGCCTGTTCCCCGTCACGACATGGATCTCCTGCATGACGTTCATAAGCGTCTTGTGCACGTCGTCCCGGGGGTCGGGCGGCTGCGCATTCAAGGTCCGGATAACGGCGCCGACGGCGCCGACGGCGGAAGACCAGAAGTGGGCCCCCGCGATGATCAGCGCTGTTCCGGCCGCGAAAATCCAGAACCGCGGCGAAGCGGAGGGGGGGCCGAAGTAAAAGGACGAGGCAAGGACGGCCGTGACGGCGAAGTACATGAGCAGGAGCAAGAGAAAGAACAGGGCGATACGCCAGTTTTTCCGCCGTTCTATGTCGATGAAGGTCAGGGGCATTGTCAAATTTTTGATTTTGGATTGCAGATTTCGGATTTTAAATTTGCACGCCGTAATCCGCGATCAAGTCATTCCGCAATCCGCATTCCGCAATCAATTACTTTCCCCTCAGGCTCAGGTTCACGCCGGGCACGGCACGGGCGGCCTCTTCCGCTGTAAAGTACTCCTCACGCCGGAAGCCGAGCAGGGAGGAAATAAGGTTGTTGGGAAAGATCTGGATCCTGGTGAGATAGTTCGCCACCAGGTCGTTATACAGCTGGCGGGCGAAGGATATCCGGTTTTCCGTGGAGGTGAGCTCTTCCTGGAGGTGCATCACGTTCTGGTTGCTCTTGAGCGCGGGGTAGTTCTCCATCACCGCAAAGAGCCTGCCGAGCGCCTGGGTAAGGACGTTCTCGGCCTCGGCCTTTGACTGGGGGTTGGCGGCGGAGACCGCCTTTGCCCTGGCCGAGACGACCTTCTCGAGCGTGTCCTGCTCGAATTCCATCATCCCTTTCACCGTGGAGACGAGGTTCGGGATAAGGTCATGCCGGCGTTTGAGCTGCACGTCGATCTGCTTCCACGAGCTCTGGACGTCGTTGCGCAGGGAAACGAGACCGTTGTAAATCATGATCATCCAGAACAGGAGTACTCCGACTGCCGCCAGTACGATCCATCCAGCCATATGATCTCCTCCTGATATTCCCTCCCCCTTGATGGGGGAGGTCAGGTGGGGGTGATTCTCTTAATCTATTCACCCTCCCCTGACCCCTCCCATCAAGGGAGGGGATAGTAAAGATTGCTTATCTTTGATTCAATACCATTTTTGGATTATATCATAAAGGATTTGGCATATGTCGTAAATTATCCTTCCTCTGCCAGCAATGGTTTGCTGGAATGGGGGAAAATTCCCCGGGCCTCTGCTTCAGCAAAAAGCCTCTTCACCGCTTCGAGCCCTTCCGTTCCCAGATCGAGGGAAAAGTCATTCACATAGAGGTCGATGTGGCTCTGCATCACTGCCGGATCCATTTCCCGGCTGTGGTCTTTGCAGTAATTGATGACGAGCTCAGGATGGGCATAGGCGTATTTCAGGCTCTCCCCGATGGCCGCTTCGATTGCAAGCAAGAGGTCCCTGCCCAGGGCCCTTTTCCCGAGTATCCCTCCCAGGGGGATGGGGAGGCCGGAATACCGCTCCCACCACTCGCCGAGGTCCAGGAGTTTTTCAAGGTGATACAGCGGATAGGTGAACCGGCTCTCGTGGATGATGAGCCCGGCCAAGACGCTTCCGTCGGCAACGGCCTGCATAATGCGGTCAAAGGGCATGGCGGCGACGTTCGTGATCGAAGGGTCGAAGAGCCTCAGAAGAAGATATGCCGTGGTCAGCATGCCGGGGACGGCGACGGCGCCCGAGCTCAGGTCCTGAAGGCTCGTGCCCGGCTTTGCCACGATGAGCGGGCCGCACCCCCTGCCGAGGGCCCCGCCGGTGCGGAGCAGGGCATAATGCTCCCGGAGGCGGCCGAGCGCGTGGTATGATATTTTGGTGATGTCGAGCCTCCCCTCCAGCGCCATCCGGTTCAGGGTTTCGACATCTTCCAACTGCTCACGGAACGCGACGCCCGGGACCCGCACCTTGCCGTGGGTGAGCGCGTAGAAGATAAAGGTGTCGTTGGGGCAGGGAGAGTAGCCTATGGTGAGAGTTTGGGTCACTCCTTCCATCCTTCAAGGATCTCCTCGACAGCCTGCTGAACGGCAAGGGCCGCGCGGGGGACGTCCCATTTTTTCATGTCCCGGTCTTCCACCATGTTCGAAATGCCGCGCACCTCGAGCCAGGGGACGCCGTGGAGCCGGGCCACCTGCGCCGCTGCCGCGCCTTCCATGTTTTCGCACAGGCCGCCATACCGCTCCTCCAGTTCCTTTGCGCGGGACGTCGTTCCCGTGCAGGTGGAGACGGTCACGAACGCGCCGGCATGGAGGGAGCGCGTGGCTTGCGAACGCGAGAGCTTCTTTTGCGCTTTTTTGAGCAGGTCTTTTGGCGCGGGAAAGCGGTTGTAGAATTTCAGGCCGTCAGACTGGACGAGGGGGATGCCGATATATTCGGTGTCCCTGAACCCTTCGGGCGTCAGGACGCCTTCATCGCCGGCGATCTCCTCCGTTGCAAGCACGATGTCGCCGATCTTCGCTCCCGAGGAGGGGTAGGCGCCGCCCACGCCGAAGATAATGAGGGCCTCGGGGTTGAAGCGCGTGATCAAAAGCGCCGCCGCATGCGCGGCATTTGTCTTTCCCATCCCGCCGGTGCAGAGCGCGACCTCCTGGTCGGACAGCGACCCCCGAAAGAACGTTTTGGAGCCCAGGGGGAAGGCCTCCACGGCGGTTATGAACGCCATGAACCGGTTTACTTCAAGGGGTACGGAACAGAGCAAGGCGATCATACATCTCCTTTGACCATGCCGCATATTGCCAAAACTTCTTCAGCAAATTTTATGATAATTCATTTTTTCTCAACACGTTGTTCAAAAAGAGCCTGCCTCCCCGTGCGCCGCGGGCAGGACCGGCCCGCTCCGCGTCGTCGCAGGGCGTGCCAGGCCGATGTTCGGCTCTTCATCACGATCCGTCCCACCCGCAGCGCTTACGCTGCGCACGCGCTGTTTTGGAGGCGTGGTTCAACAGGGCGCTCCACGCACGCTTTTCTGCGCCGATCGCTCCGGGGCCGGTCCTGCTTTCCCTCTCCATGTGCCGGCGAGGAGGGGCTGCGGGGCGACAGGGCCCCGATCTCATACCACGCTCCCCTCGTTTTCATAAAACTTTTGACAGTACTTCATATTGCCTGGAATGCGGATTTCGAACTCCGGATGGGGGTTTTTATTCCGCACTCCGCACTCCGAACTCCGAAATTTCTCCGAAATATACCATACTTTCCATTGCACTTCTACCGTAAATTTGTTATGATGGGCGCGATTTTACAAGAGTTTCCTGCATCCCGGCGCAGTTGAACGGAGAGGGCGGAGGCACGGTACTTTTTGCTGGAGGGGAGATGTTACGATACCTTACTGCAGGTGAATCGCACGGCGAGCTGATCATGGGCATCGTCGAGGGCATACCCTCGGGACTCCTCATCCGCGTCACCGACATTGACCGCGACCTTGCCAGGAGGCAGACCGGTTACGGCCGCGGCGGGCGCATGAAGATCGAGAAGGACACGGTCAAAATCTATACAGGCGTCCGGTGGGGCCGCACCCTGGGGAGCCCCCTGGGCCTCGTGGTCCGGAACAAGGACTGGGAAAACTGGCGCGCCAAGATGTCGCCGGACCCTACGTTCCTGAACACCGCCGACCCGGTCACCCGGCCTCGTCCCGGCCACGCTGATCTGGCCGGCGCCCTGAAGTACGGTACGGCGGACATCCGCAATATCCTCGAACGGTCCAGCGCCCGGGAGACCGCCATGCGCGTGGCCGTGGGCTCCGTGGCCAGGAGGCTTTTGGAAGAGTTCGGTATCGAAGTGGTAAGCCACGTGATCAGCATCGGCGGGGTCTCTGCGCGGGGCGACAAAATGTCCCACAAGGACATCAAGAAACGGGCCGAGGCGTCGGAGGTGCGCTGCGCCGACCCTGATGCCGCGAAAAAGATGATGAGGAAAATCGACGAGGCCCAAAAGGCCGGAGACTCCCTCGGCGGCGTCTTCGAGGTGATCGTTACCAACGCGCCCGTGGGGCTCGGCAGCCACGCCCACTGGGACCGGAAGATCGACGCCAGGCTCGCGGCCGCGCTCATGAGCATCCAGGCCATCAAGGGGGTTGAAGTGGGTTCCGGGTTCGGGGTCGCCAACCGCCCCGGCTCCCTGGTGCACGACGAGATATTCTGGAGCGCGAAGGCGGGGTTCTCTCGCAAGACGAACCATGCAGGCGGCATCGAGGGCGGCATGACCAACGGCGAGCCCATTGTCCTGCGCGCGGCCATGAAGCCCATCCCGACGCTCATGAAGCCCCTCCGTTCCGTCGATATGGTGAGCAAAAAACCGTTCAAGGCGAGCGTGGAGCGTTCCGACGTCTGCGCCGTTCCCGCGGCAGGGGTGGTGGCGGAAGCGGTGACGGCCTTCGAGATCGCATCGGCCATGATCGAGAAGTTCGGCGGAGACAGCATCGACGAGATGAAGCGCAACTACGAAGGATACCTGAAGCACCTCAAAGCACGGATGGGAATGGAGTAGGACGGGAAAAGGAGAAGGTAACGTGAAGCGGCCACGAAGCCCGTATCGTTGTTCGGTCACGGTAACGTCTCACGCCGAACAACGTAACCGACGGACGAAACGGGCCTCGTAACCGTTGCCGCCGGACGTTTCCGGACAGACCAATGTTCAAAAACATCATCCTCACGGGCTTCATGGGCACGGGCAAGACGAGCGTCGGTACGCGGCTGGCGAAAGAGCTGGGGTACTCCTTTGTCGACAGCGACGAGCTCATCGAGGCCGACCAGCACATGACCATTGCCGAGATATTCGAGAAGCGCGGTGAGCCCGGCTTCCGCGACGTGGAGTCGAGGATCATCCATCAGATCATGGAGGAGGACAGCCAAGTGGTCTCCACCGGCGGCGGCGCCGTGGTCCGTGACGCGAACCGCGAGGCGTTCAAAAAAGGAGGCCTCACGGTCTGCCTCACTGCCCGGCCCGAGGTTATCTACGGGCGCATCAAGCACGAAACCCACCGGCCGCTCCTGCAGGTTGCAGACCCCTTGGCCAGGATACGGGAACTCCTCGAGGCCCGCGAGAAGTTCTACCGCCAGGCGGACATCATTATCGACACGTCGGGAAAGACCGAGGAATCCGTCATTAACGAGATCAAAGAGAAGGTCCGCTATGCACGTTGTTAACGTAAGCCTGGGTGAGAGAAGCTACGATATCGTCATCGGCGTCAAGCTGGAAGAGCTCGGCAGCCGGATGGAGGGCCTCCGCACGGGCAAGAAGGCCGCCGTGGTCACCAATCCCACGGTGAACAAACTCTACGGAGCGCGCGTGCTCCGGAATCTTTCCTCTGCGGGGTTCCAGGCCATGCCCGTGGAGGTCCCCGACGGCGAACAGTACAAGACATTGGATTGGGCCAATGCCGTCTATACCGCCCTTCTCATCAATACCTTCGACCGCAGATCGCCGCTCGTGGCCCTGGGCGGCGGGGTCATCGGAGACCTTACGGGCTTCGCAGCGGCAACGTACATGCGCGGCGTGCCTTTCATCCAGATCCCTACGACGCTCCTTGCCATGGTTGACAGCTCCGTAGGGGGCAAGACCGGGGTGAACCACCCCATGGGCAAGAACATGATCGGCGCCTTCTACCAGCCGCGGCTGGTGTTCATGGACCTGGACACCCTCAGGACCCTCCCGAAGGAAGAGTTCCTCTCGGGCATGGCCGAGGTGATCAAGTACGGCGTTATCCGGGACCGGGAATTGTTCGACTACCTTGATAAGAACCGGGAAAAGGTCCTCGGCCTCGAGCCCGGGCCGCTTGCCCACGTTATCCGCCGCTGCTGCGAGATCAAGGCCGAGGTGGTGAGCAAGGACGAACGGGAGGGCGGCCTGCGGGCCATCCTGAACTTCGGCCACACCGTCGGCCACGCCGTCGAGACCGTCGAGAACTACACCCGCAGGCACGGCGAGGCCGTGGCCATCGGCATGGTGTATGCCTCCAGGCTCGCCCTGCGCATGGGCCTCTGCGATGCCGGGTTGCCGGAACGGGTGGAAAAATTGATCAGGGACTACGGCCTCCCGACGGATCTGTCCGTGCTTAAACGCAGACCCTCGGTGACTGAACTGTTCGACGCCATGCAGGTGGACAAAAAGGCTGAAGGCGGCAAGGTGCGCTTCGTCCTGCCGAAAAAGATCGGCGAAGTGGTCATCACCAAGGAGTGGGACGAGGGGGTGTTGAGAGAGGTGTTGGAGAAGTAATCGTAAGTCGGGTTGCGCGCTGCAAAACGTAACCTGCCATTTTCCGCCCCGCGGCATAGATGTAGTATACTAATATCAACGATGAACGCTCTCTCCGTTACATACCTCTCCGACCTCACTCTTCTCACCCCCCAACCGATCTACCTCGTGGGCGGCTCCGTCCGGGACCTGCTGCTCGGCATTCAAAATATTAAAGACATCGACCTCCTGATGCCATCCGGTTCGGAGATTGCAGCGAGAGCCTTTGCCGACAAGATCGACGGGAGCTTTTTCTTTCTCGACGAAGAGCGAAAGATCACGCGCGTGGTGAAGAATGAGGCGGGCGAGGTCATCCAGTTCGATTTCACCAACTTCGAGGGACCGGACCTGAACGCGGATTTGTCCAGGCGGGATTTTACGGTAAACGCCATGGCCCTGGACCTGCGGCGGTTCATCGGGGAAAAATCCATCGACGGCCTGATCGATCTGTTCGACGGCAGGGAAGATGTCGGACAAAAGCTTATTCGCGTCACGAAGCCCGGGGTGCTGGATGAGGACCCGCTCCGTCTGCTCCGGGCAGTGCGGTTTGCCGCGACCCTCGGTTTCAACATCGAAAAGACAACCGCGGAGCATATCAGGACAAAGGCGGACCTTGTCGCCACGCCGTCTCCGGAACGCATCCGGGACGAGTTTTTCCAGATACTCTCGGTAGAAGGCGCCGGACGGCATCTCCTGCTTATGGAGTCGCTGGGGCTCCTGAAAAAGCTCCTGCCCGAACTCGATCCGCTCAAGGACTTCGCTCCCGGCAGGCACCATATCTATGATATCTTCACCCATTCCATCAAGACCGCGGAATACGTGGACGGCGTGCTCGAGAACCTTCAGAGTATTTCGCCGGAGCATGCCGGCAGGGTCCACGCGCACCTGGAAGGGCCGCTGGAGCATTTTGTCACGCGCAAAGCCGCGCTCAGGTTTGCCTGCCTTCTGCATGATATCGCCAAATCAGATACCTACAGCCGCGACGAGGAAGGGGACATCCATTTTTACGGACACGACAGCCTCGGCGCCGAGAAGGCGAAGGAGATCTGCAAGCGGTTCAGGCTGTCCCGCGACGCGGAGGAAGCGGTAACGAGGGTCATCAAACACCACATGCGGCCGCTCAATCTCTCCGCTCCGGGCGGGCCGAGCAAGCGGGCCTTGTACCGCTATTGCAGGGACCAGCAGGACGCATTGCCGGAGAGCGTCGTTCTTTCCCTGGCCGACGCCAAGGCCACGTTGGAGGTCATGCCTGCCGAAGGGTTCACCGATACGCAGGAGACCGCCGCCGTTATCCTGGACTATTATTACGGAAAGTTCCTGAAGACCGAGGAGAAGCCCTTTGTGACGGGGAAAGACCTCATCGCCCGGGGAATGAAGCCGGGTCCGGGGTTCCGGGATATCCTGGACGAGCTCAAGGAGCGCCAGGCCGAGGGCGTGCTCAAAGACAGGAACGAGGCGCTTGACTATCTCAGACGCTTACAGTAAATTCTTCGCATTGCCGCGCCCTCTGCGGTTTAATACTCTCATAATAGTCGAGGTGTACGGTGAGTAAAGGGCCTGACAAGAAGATCGAAGACATGACCGTTGATGAACTCACGGCCGAGTTGAAGCGCCTCAAGGACAATTTCTGCGACCTCGAGGACATGCATTCCTTTACCTTCGGGAGGACGTCCGTCCACATCGGCGCGACGACGGCGCAGAACATGCAGGAAGAATATGAAGCAGAATGCAAACTGCATAATGATCAGCTCGCGGCGCTCGAGGCACTGCTGAAGAAAAAGAGCGCGGAATAAAACAGGCGCTGCAGGGAGAGACGCCGTCCGAAAAGCTCATCAGCCTGTTGCCCAAGCTCCCGCCAATCGCCCGCAACGGCAGCGTGCGGCGACAAATGCTCTTGATATGGCATCCCGCATCGGGCATAATGCCTCATGCTTCTTATCTTCCCTCCTGTTGCAAAACCCTGCGAGCCCCCGGCGGGCATAGCAAAGCTTGGGGCCGCGCTCTCGGCCCACGGGATATCCTGCCGCGTTCTGGACGGGAATATCGAAGGCCTTCTGTATCTTTTACAGCAGCCGCAGAAAGCCTCGGACACCTGGAGCCGCAGGGCATTCAAAAATATTTCAACGAGCCTGGCCGCGCTCCGGGACCCCCGGACCTATCGATCTTTTGACCGCTACAGCAGGGCCGTGAAAGACGTAAATCGTGTTCTCGCCGTCTCCGCAAAAGACAGCGGCGCGGTCATCGGTCTGACGGATTATCAGCACCAGGATCTCTCGCCCCTCAGGAGCGCCGACCTCATTACGGCGGCGGAGCATCCGGAGCAAAATCCCTTTTATCCCTGGTTCAGGAAGCGGCTGGTGGAAATTCTTGAAGAATCTTTTTCCTCGCAATGGCCGCGGGCCACGCTGAGACGCAAAGAGCGCAAAGAAAAGCGATACGATGAGAATTTCGTTGAGGAAAACACATCAAACATGGTCGGGTTTTCGCTCAATTACCTGAGCCAGGCATTGTGCGCGTTCGCCGTGATAGGATTCATTAAAAGAGAGTTCTCCGGCCTGAAGATTGTTCTCGGCGGAGGGCTGGTGAGTTCATGGATGAAAAGACCGGGCTGGAAGAATCCCTTCAATGGTCTCGTGGATCACCTTGTAGCAGGTCCGGGAGAACGACCCTTGCTCGACCTGCTCGGTGTCAAAGAAGCGAAGCAGAATCATGATACGCCGGACTACAGTTCTCTGCCGGTTCACGATTACCTCTCACCGGGGTTCATTCTCCCTTACAGCGGATCGAGCGGATGTTACTGGAACAAATGCTCCTTCTGTCCTGAACGGGCAGAGGACAATCCCTACGTCCCTGTTCCTGCACAGCAGGCTGTGGCTGACCTCAATGTCTTGATCGTGAAGCACAAGCCGGTCCTTATCCATCTCCTCGACAACTCGATCAGCCCGGCGCTGATGCGCGCGCTTGCCGATAAACCCCTTGGCGTCCCGTGGTACGGGTTTGCACGGATCAGCCGGGAGCTTCTGGACGCCGATTTCTGCGTGCAGCTCAAACGCTCGGGATGCCTGATGCTCAAGCTCGGGTTGGAATCAGGAGACCAGGGAGTGCTCGACAGGATGCAGAAGGGGATCGATCTGTCAACGGCGTCGCAGGTTTTGCAAAACCTGCATGAAGCAGGGATCGCCGCGTACGTCTATCTCCTCTTCGGCACGCCGGCAGAGACGCTGACGGAAGCGCGGAAGACGCTCGACTTTATTGTCAAGCACGCGGACGCGATAACCTTTCTGAACCTTGCGGTGTTCAATATGCCCCTGTGCGGGCATGAGGCAGGGGAGTATGAAACAGAACGGTTTTACGAAGGCGACCTTTCCCTCTATACCGGCTTCAAGCATCCCCGGGGGTGGGACCGGAAAGCGGTGCGGCAGTTCCTGGATGACGAGTTCAAGCGGCATCTCGCTGTTTCGGCGATCCTCAAGAACGATCCGCCGCTCTTCACCTCCAACCACGCGGCGTTCTTTGCAAAATCATGATGGGCCATAATATGTACCACGAAGTCGCTCCCCCCTTTTTTCCCCTTTCTTCCCTTTCTTCCTCTTGCTTTTTTCCGCACTTTGTAGTACCTTTTCACCATGGGAGGCTTTGTACGAACGCGTTTCCCAGGCAACATCACACCATTCGACCTCCCCATGTAAGGCCACGCTATCTTGTTTTGTAATTACCCAGGTCAGCCTCTCCGCCTCGGCGCACTTTTTTGCGCCTGTGCTCAGCAACAGACCTGAGTAGTTATCTTGTTGTTCGCTCTCATACTCAGAGTTTAAAAATTATAAAACTGTAGAATCATAGAGGGGGCTCCCCTGGCCCGCGCAGAGGGGGGCGGCAGTGGAAGCGTTTTAACGGTATCCACAAGGGAAAGAGGAGGAAACATGAATGCATTGACCCTGGTATTCGTTGCAATGTGCGTGTTTGCGCTCGCCTACCGGTATTACGGGTTGTTCATCGCCAACAAGGTGCTGGGCCTGCGGGCAGAACGGGCAACACCCGCGGTCGCCATGGCGGACGGCCACGACTATGTCAAAACCAACAAGTACGTCCTTTTCGGCCACCACTTTGCCGCGATCGCCGCGGCAGGTCCGCTGCTGGGACCGGTGCTGGCCGCGCAGTTCGGCTATGCGCCCGGCGCTCTCTGGATCATCATCGGCGCGGTCATGGCCGGGGCGGTCCACGACATGGTGGTGCTCTTTGCCTCGGTGCGCCACAAAGGGCAGAGCCTCTCGAAGATCGCCGAGAGCGAGGTCGGCAAGGCCGCGGGGATCGTTGCTTCCTTCGCGTTCCTTTTCATTCTCATCCTGACCCTCGCGGGCCTCTCCATCGCCGTCGTGAACGCCATGTTTGAAAGCGCATGGGGGACCTTCACCGTCTTTGCCACCATGCCCATCGCATTCCTGATGGGGTTCTACATGTATAAACTGCGGCCCGGCGACGTGAAGGGGGCAAGCATCATGGGCGTCACGCTCCTTTTCCTGGCGGTCGTCGTCGGCCCCTATGTCGCGGCGAATCCTGCGTTGTCGTCGATATTCACGCTTTCGAAAAAACAGCTCTCCATCATTATTCCGATCTACGGGTTCTTTGCCTCGGTCCTTCCGGTCTGGATGCTTCTGTGTCCCCGGGATTATCTCTCCACGTACCTGAAAATAGGGACCATCGTGATGCTTGCCGCGGGGATCTTCATTGTCAGGCCTGATTTCCAGATGGCTGCCTTTACCCCCTACATCCACGGCGGCGGACCGATCATCCCCGGCCCGGTGTATCCCTTTGTCCTGATCACCATCGCCTGCGGGGCCTTGTCCGGGTTCCACGCGATCATCGGGTCAGGAACGACGCCGAAGATGATCGGGAACGAGCGGGATATTCTGTTCATCGGCTACGGGGCGATGCTGGTCGAAGGATTTGTGGCCATCATGGCCCTGGTTGCGGCCTGCGTCCTGGTGCCGGCGGACTACTTTGCCATCAACGCGGCCCCGGCGGTTTTCGAAAAACTCGGCATGGCCGTTGTCAATCTTCCTGACCTCGCAGCGCAGGTCGGAGAAAAGATCCAGGGCAGGCCGGGCGGCGCTGTTTCCCTTGCCGTGGGCATGGCCTACATCTTCTCATCGGTCCCCTTCATGAAAGGGCTGATGTCGTACTGGTACCACTTTGCCATCATGTTCGAGGCGGTGTTCATCCTGACCGCCGTGGACACGGGCACGCGGGTAGGCCGGTTCTTCCTCCAGGAGATGGTCGGCAAGCTCTTCCCCAAGTTCCTGGAAAAACGGTGGATGCCGGGCATCGTCATCACCAGCTTCTTCTTCACGGGCGCCTGGGGTTACCTCGTGTATACCGGGGACATCGCGACCATCTGGCCCCTGTTCGGCATGAGCAACCAGCTCCTCGCGGCAAGCGCACTGATCATCGGGACCACCATGCTGATACGGATGGGAAAGGCGCAGTATGCGTGGATCACGGCCGTGCCGGGTATCCTCATGGCCTTTACGACGCTCTACGCCGGGTACCTGAACATCACGACGAATTTTCTCCCGAAGGAAAAGTATCTCCTTGCCGCACTCTCCGCCATCATTATGGTCCTGATCACCGTCCTGTTCGTTGCATCATTCAATCGGTGGCGTGAGCTTCTTCAGATACGGAAACCGGTCAAGGACCGGTATGGTGATCTTGTTCTCGAGGTCGTGGAAGAATAAGAACGGAAACCGGTAAAAAGGAGGACGCCATGGCAAAAAAGGTCTCAAAAGCAGATTTAAAAAGCCAGAAGAAATCGATATTCGCCAGGATCAAGTGCTGGTTCGCTCCGGAGGCGGTCGTCTGCGGGGGAGCGCCGAAGAAGCCTTCCGGTGATGTTTCCTCGGAAAGCAAGGACGGAAAGGTGTGCAGCAACGGAGAGATCAGGCTGTAATGATAGTGAGAGGGAGGGCACGGCAGAAAATCGGCACGTGCCCTCCCGGTCTTTCTTTAATGCATATTGATTGAGAAAAGAGGCCTTATGGGATGCTGCCTTGAGCTGCTGGAGATGCGCCTGTACCAGGTCGCCGCCAAGGTGAAGAACCAGCACCGGACCGGGGACTTTCGCGATACCGTACGCTGCCACACCTGCAACGGCACGGTAGAGCATGCATTCGTCAAAAAGCAGTTCCTCGGCTTTATTGTCCGGATAACGTGCGCGCGGTGCGGCTGGGAATTTCTGGGATAGAAAAGGACCGTTCAATGGATTTAAAGACAATCAGAAAAAATGCGCGGGAAAAACTGCAAGGCTTTTGCCGGGTCTGTCCTGTCTGTGACGGGCGCGTCTGCGCCGGTGAAGTGCCCGGCATGGGCGGCGTGGGAACGGGCAGCGCGTTCATGGCAAACGTGGAGGCCCTGGCCCGGCATCGCCTCGTTATGCGCACGATCCACGGGGTGAAGGAGGCCGACCTTTCCTTCGACCTCTGGGGGGCGAAGCTCTCCATGCCCGTCCTGGCCGCTCCCATGACCGGGACGCCCTATAACATGGGCGGGAAAATGACCGAAGAGGAGTTCATCACGGAGATCGTGGAGGGTTCGCTGCTGGCCGGCACGTCGGGCATGACCGGAGACGGCGCGGACCCGACGATGTATGACAGCGGCTTAAAAGCAGGCGCGGCGCATCACGGCAGGACCATCGCCATTATCAAGCCGAGACAGCAGGGGGAGATCATCAAGCGCATACGCCAGGCGGAAGCGGCAGGGGTGCTGGCAATCGGCATGGACATAGACGGCGCCGGCCTCGTTACCATGGCGCTGAAGGGACAACCGGTGAGCACCAAGACCTTCGATGAGCTGAAGGAAGTGGTGGCCGCGACGTCGCTGCCCTTCGTCCTCAAGGGCGTCATGACCCCTGAGGAAGCCGAACTCGCGGTCAAGGCAAAGGCGGCGGCGATCGTGGTCTCCAACCACGGGGGCCGGGTGCTGGATTTCACTCCGGGAGTTGCCGAGGTCCTTCCCCGGATCGCCGACCGGGTCCGCGGAAAGATCGCCATCTTTGCCGACGGAGGCGTCCGGAGCGGCGCCGATGTGCTGAAGCTCCTTGCCCTGGGGGCCGACGCGGTGCTCATCGGCAGGCCGCTGATCGTCGGCGCCTTCGGCAACGGCCGGGAGGGCGTCGCCTTCCTGCTGAATAAAATGAAAAGTGAGCTTCTCCAGACGATGGTGCTCACGGGAACGGCCGATGTAAAAAAGGCATCAAGAGATATTCTATACCGGGACATCGCGGGGCCGGCGCGATAATGTCCGACTTCGCATAAGAAGGCGAAGATTGAGAGGAGCTTCATCATGATCGTCACGGACCTTAAACACATCGATCGCCAGGCATCTATGACGCCCGCGATGCGCAGGGCGATCGACTTTTTGCGCAGGCCCGACATTCATCAACTTGCCGACGGCAGGGTGGAGATCGATGGAGACCGGGTGTTCGCCATTGTCCAGCGGTATGAAACGCTTACAACAGGCGGCCCCAAGTTCGAATACCACCGGAAATATATGGACGTTCAGTGTATCGTCTCCGGTCAGGAAATCATCGGATGGGCGCCGGTCGAGCTGATGACGGCCACCGGGGCCTATGACGCGGACAAGGACATCTGCTTCGGCACGGTGGCAGCGGAAAAATGGACGTTGGTCAAGCTCCGGGCAGGGCAGGTGGCGGTCCTTTGGCCCGAAGACGGCCATGCCCCCCGGTTGGCCGCCGGAGCAGCCTCGCCGGTCGTGAAGATCGTGGTCAAGGTCGCGGTGTGAGTCAGTGATCAGGTCGTCCGCCATGCCGATCTTCTTCCTTCAATTCCTGCCTTGCTATTCAGTCGGAAGAATACTATAATTTCGGAAATCAATGATTTTCGAGGAAATATGCCGATTGTCATGGCCCCATCGAAGGGAGCTTGAGGGCCTTTTCTACCCCCATCTTTTTTTGATCAGAGGAGGTTGCTATGAGATCATCACGTTCTTGTCTTGCCGCGTCTCTGGTCCTCGCGGTTCTCACCGTTCACTCTGAACATGCCCCTTGCCCCTGTTGTCACATGCCCCTGAGTCCCGCATAGAGGAGAAGGCCCTGTGCCGGTGATAGTGCATAACGATCTCAAGATAACCGTTGACGATGACGGGTTCCTTGTCAATCCTGAAGACTGGTCGGAAACTGTAGCGCGCGTTCTCGCTGCACAGGAAGGAGTCGGAGAACTGTCGGAAGACAAGCTCGACATCCTGAAGTTCATGAGGGAGTATTACCGGAAACATAATTTCTTCCCCATCGTGCGTTTTGTGTGCAAGAATGTTCACCAGCCCCGTAACTATGTGACAGAGCAATTTATCGACCCGGTCAAAGCCTGGAAGATTGCCGGGCTGCCGAACCCCGGCGAGACTGTCGCTGCCGGAAAAGAAGACGAAGACGTTGAGGGAATATAAAGCCTAAAGCCGGAAATCAATGGGGGTACCAAATGGCAGTTAAAGCGTCAACAATTCCTTGTCCACAATGCGGCGGTAAAGGTTTGATAAAGTGTCCTGTCTGCCATGGGCAAGGAAGACAGTCCAGCACTAATGCCGCTCAACGTCCTTGTCCGAATTGTCACGGTAAGGGAAAAAGCGTCTGCCCTCAGTGCCGGGGTGCTAAAAAAGTAACTGATGCCAAATAGAATTATTGTAACTACTCAGGTCAGCCACTTCGCTTCGGCGCAAGGCGCGCCAGCGTGCTCTTGCCCTTCACGCTGTCGGCGCCCGTACCCGCAGCGCTTTCGCTGCGCACGCGCTGTTTTGGCTGAAGTGGCGCTGCCATGACGGTCACGGCGCGCTTTTTTGCGCCTGTGCTCAGCGGCAGACCTGAGTAGTTACGAATTATTTAACGTTTTTCCGACAACCTCCCGCTCCCGACGCACCGTCCCTCTTCGAACTCATGAAAGAAGCCCCCTTGAGAAAAGGGGGCTTCTGTTCTTACCGCAGTATCGACAACAGCGTTCCAATCCCGATATTAAATTTTCTCCAGCGCCTGCGTGAGATCCGCGATCAAATCGTCCACGTCCTCCAGGCCCAGGGCGAGACGGACCAGGTTGTCCGACATGCCGATCTTCTTGCGGTACTCCTCGGGATAATCGAAAAACGACATCATCCACATCTGGGTCACGAGGCTTTCGCTCCCGCCGAGGCTGGGCGTGATCAAAAAGAGCTCAAGGTTGTCTATGAACTTCCGGGTCTTCGCGTCGTCTCCCCGGAGCAGGAAGGTGACCACGCTGCCGAAGCCCTTCATCTGGGTTTTCGCTATCGCCCGGTCGGGATGGGACTCCAATCCGGGGTACCAGACCTTCTCGATCTTGGGGTGCGCCTCGAGCATGCGGGCCACGGCCAGGCCGGCCTCGTTGTGGTGTTTCATGCGCAGGCCGAAGGTCTTGAGGCCGCGCTCCAGCAGGAAGCAGGTGAGCGGGCCGGGCGTAGCGCCGATCATGCGCTGCATGCGGTAGACGTCATTCATGAGCTTGTCCGAGCCAAGGGCGACGCCGGCAAGGAGGTCGTTGTGGCCCCCGAGATATTTCGTGGCCGAGTGCACAACGACGTCCACTCCCATTTCGATGGGCTTGATGTTGTACGGCGTGGCGAGCGTGGCGTCGATGATGGTCATGACCTTGTGCTGCTTCGCGACCTTCACTACCGCCGGGAGGTCGAGGCACCGCAGATAAGGGTTCGTGGGCGATTCCGTGAAGATAATGTTCGTGTTGGGGCGGATCGCCTTCTCGATGGCCCCGGCCGTGGGATCCACGAGCGAGACCTGGATGCCGAACTCGGCCAGCAGGTTCGACGCGAAGTCGCGCGTCTGGCGGTAGCAGTCGCTCGTGAAGATGATGTGGCCGTCGCGGCGCATGAAGGTCATGAGCGTCAGGATCACGGCGGACATGCCGGTGGAGAAGAGCACCGCGCGCTCGGCGCCCTCGACGGCGGCCAGCTTGCGTTCGCATTCCTCCTGGGTCGGGTTGCCGTAGCGTCCGTATTCGTGCTCGCGCACCACCCTGCCCTCGCTCTTGGCCTTCATGAAGTCGTAGACTTCCTGGGTGTTGTTGAAATAATAGTTCGAAGTATGCACGATGGGCGTGGAGACCGCGAAGTGTGCATGGTGCACGCGGTCCAGGCCGTGGATGCCGAGGGTTGCGGCCTTCCACTTCTTGGGATCGGACGGTTTCTTAGCCATTGATCGTTCTCCTCTTCTGTAAAGCCTGCTCAAGGGCCTTCTTCACCGCATCCACGGTCGGCGGCAGCTCGATGGGCTTGTTGGCATAGTGGCTGGGGAAGCCCAGCGTTTCCTCGTGATAGGCGACCTTGAAGTCGGTGAACTTCAGGCCGTGGGCCGTGGAGATGACCACCACGTGCTCGGACCGGTCGATCTTGCCGGCCTTGATCAGCTTGATCAGCGCAGCCAGGGCCACGCCGGTGTGCGGACAGTTGAACATTCCCGTGGTGTCGCCAAGGGCGGCCGCGTCGGCCAGTTCCTGCTCCGTGGCGTCCATGACGATGCCGTTGAACTGCTTCAGCGTCCGGATCGCCTTCGTTATGCTGACCGGGTTGCCGATCTGGATGGCGCTGGCCAGGGTCTTTTGCGCCTGGATGGGCTCGAAGGTCTCGAAGTTCTTGAGATAGGAGCGGTAGAGCGGGTTGGCGCGTTCCGCCTGGGCCACGACGATCCTCGGCAGCCTGGTGATGAGGCCGAGGTCGCGCATCATGAGGAGACCCGAGCCGAGGGCCGAAACGTTCCCCAGGTTGCCGCCGGGGATGATGATCACGTCGGGCACCTCCCAGTCGAACTGCTGGACGATCTCGATGCCCACGGTCTTCTGGCCCTCGATCCGGAGCGAGTTCATGGAGTTGGCCAGGTAGATGGTCTCGTCCCTGGTGATCTCCTGCACCACGCGCATGCAGCCGTCGAAGTCCGTGTCCAGGGAAAGGACCAGGGCGCCGTTGGCAATGGGCTGGGCGAGCTGGGCGATGGAGATCTTGCCCTTGGGAAGCAGCACGATGGACGGGATGCCCGCTGCGGCGCAGTAGACCGCCAGCGCGGCCGAGGTGTCGCCCGTGGAGGCGCAGGCCACGGCCTGGATCGGCGCGCCCTCGCTGATCATCTGCTTGACCTGGGACACGAGCACCGTCATGCCGAGGTCCTTGAAGGAGCCGCTGTGGGAGTTGCCGCAGAGCTTCAGCCAGAGGTTGTCCACGCCGACCAGCTTTCCGAACCGCTCGGCCCAGAACAGATTGCTGCCGCCCTCGTAGAGCGAGACGATGTTGTCGTTGTGGATCTGCGGGAGGACCCACTCCTTCTTGCCCCAGATGCCCGAGCCATAGGGCCACTGAGTGGACTTGTAGCGGTCCTCAAACAACTTCATCCACGCCTTGGCGTTGCGGTGGGCCAGGGCCTGCACGTCGTGCCGCACTTCCAGCAGCGAATCACAGGTCTTGCAGCGGTAGATGACCGTGTTCAGCGGATAGGTCTCGTTGCACTGCTCATTGATGCACTGGAACCAGGCTTTATAGGGCATAGGCTTTTTCCTCGGACATTCGTATTTCCCGACGGGTTCCCTTACGGTCAGCTGCGCATGAGGAAGTATGGGACACGACGATTGCTCCTCAAGCACTGGAGAATATATCATAATGACACGCCCTGAATCAATGCAAAATTATCCTTTCCGGAAGGGGACGGCGGTATGCCATAAAAAAGCCGGCGGAAGCTTTCCCGCCGGCCTTCATCACAAGTGGTTCGGGAAACCGGTTACCCGCCCAGGTACCCGCCGGAGAAATCGGTCCCCGGCGTCTTCTCGGCCGGACCCACGGATACAATACTCTCGACATCCTTATCCGTGCCCTGCCAGTCGAAGGGACAGGCCTTCATCAGGATATGGAGCTTCCAGTCGATGAAATCGGCGAGCTCGAGCAGGTGCCGCTCGTGCGTGTGGAACAGCTCGCTGTCCGCCCCGTAGGTCCTCTTAACGTCTTCCCTCAGCTCATTGATCCGTTCCTTCATGCCTGCGAGCTCGGTGTCCACTGCATCGCAATAGCCTTTCACGTTTATGCCTTTTACGGTTGCCATAGATTCCTCCTTTTTGCGCCGCATCAAGAGGGCCGGCCTCTGCTCCGCTTTATCGTGCTGTTCCGCCGGTCATGCGGCGACTTTCGCACGTCCAATCTTATAATTCCACTATAGCACGGTCCCGGGAGGCGTGCAGGAAAAAACAGGAGTAAATTGGTATTCTTTATGCAAGGCGTTGCCCGAAGGGAGGGCGAAGTCCCGGGGATCGTCAGAACCATCTGATCTATCCGTGTTCATCTGTGGCTAAAGGCTCTTTCCAGGATGATTTCCAGCGGGGCGGGCCTGCGCCACGTACACGACATGCCGCAACCCGCCCCTTCCCGGCCGCTGCATGTTCACGGAAAAACCCGCCGCAGTTAGGCGTTTCTCGAACGCCTTGTCGGGGTTCTCTCCCCATACCGCGAACACGCCGCCCGGCGAGAGGGCCGCCTTCGTCGCTGTGAGGGCCCGGCTGCCGTAGAAGGGATCATTCCGCGCGTCCGTGGCCGCGCGGGGGCCTTCGTAGAGGTCGATGATGACGGCGTCGAACCGTTGCGCGCCTGCCTGCGCCGCCTGTGCGACCTTTGCCGCGACGTCGTCGATCACGACCGTCACCCGGGGGTCGTCGAGGGCGCCATGGGTAAGCCCGGCAAGAGGGCCGCGGCACCATTCCACCACAACGGCGTTCAACTCGGCGACAACGACCTGGGCCGAGGGGGGCAGGATATCGAGCGCCGCCCGCAGGGTGAGCCCCATGCCCAGGCCGCCGAGGAGTATTCGCGGCCACGGGCGCGCCGCCACCGCCTCGCAGGCGAGCCTGCCGAGGGTGATCTCGGACCGGTTCGCGCTGCTGTTCATGAGCACGCGGCCGTTGATAAGGATCAGGAAGTCGCGCTCGCCCCGCCTTCGCAGTTCGAGAACGCCGTCTGTCGTAGCTGCCGTTTCGATCGTGTGCCAGGGTTGCGCCATGGAAGGTCACCTGTCAGAGGCGGTGCCTGCCGCGCCCGGAAGCGGAGAGCGGCATATGCCGTGAAAAATGAAAACAAAATGCAGCCAGGCGCTAAGGGACAGAAAGAAAATGCAAAAGTCAAATTTCAAAATGCAAAGTGCAAAATTGTGAT
>ERZ1292625.1305-Hain-H41-01um-R1-1305-length-30631-cov-8_pt1 | contig 27952 bp, 31 predicted proteins | sample MGYA00564400_ERZ1292625 | MGnify/ENA primary metagenome ERZ1292625 (study PRJEB36523, sample SAMEA6512639) | groundwater metagenome | collected 2019-01-08 | study: AquaDiva: Metagenomics assemblies of 32 groundwater samples | reverse complement strand
CGCTGATGGAATTGATGAATCCGCACCACTACGAAGACGACGAGGAAGACGCAGCGTAATTCTGGGTACGCGTCCATTCTATCGCCAGCAGTGGCTGGTCGACAGGGAACAGCCTGACGTTCTGCTGATTGAGAATATAAAGCAAAACTTCAATAAATTTGTCTCTAGGCGCACCGGATACATATTGGTGTTTTGTATTCGGTGATCCTCTAAAAAACTCGCACCACAGAGCGCCAGCATAATCCGTGTCAATCTTGAAGGTTACAGATTCATTGGTAGATCCATATATAGCCGGAATATCCACCCGTGTGGCGTTCATCAATGCGGTCACTAGAATTGCGCGGTTGTTTTCATTGAGTGGAAGAATAATAGCCTCACGTTCTGGCGACTGATGATAGGTCCTTCGGCGTCTGTAGTTGCGACATTCTTTACAGCTAACGTTATAACCATCAGGTGATGTTTTTATTGTCCCAAAGCAACTCGTGTGTAAGGACCGCTTACACGAGTTGCAGACTTTCAAATTTTGTGACTGTGATTCGCTGTTCACACTGGAATTGTACCAAGAGACCACTGCGCAAAGACCTAACCGGCGATCTTTTTTGGCGTTTCCGGCTTCCAAATCTGTTCATCATAATTGGTGCTGTCACGCAGATAGCCGTTGGTTACTCGAAGATCGGCATGACCTGCGGCTAACCGGATATCATTTAGTTGAAGCTTGCGGGAATCGTTGACAGCATTGGTGATGAAAGAGTGTCGGCAATCATGGACAAAGTAATCGAGCTTGTTCTTCTTTAAGAATGCACGAAATTTCCTGGTATAGTCGGATGGGCACATCGCTACGATATTTTGCACGAGTTCGTAGGCGCTTTCAGGCGAAGAATACCAATAAGGAACTTTCCGAGCCATCCGTCCCTTTGTGGAACCTAAAATCAACTTACCTTCACGCGTGTATCGGAGGAGCTGTTTATCTATCTGTAGGTAACCCTTTTTAATGCAATCCAATCGCCCGTAGAGACCCATTGCTTCACTTCTACGAAGACCAAAGTAATAACATAGAAGGAATACAGATTTGAGTTGCGGCGGTATACGCTTTTCGATGGTTTTAAAGTCGAACTCATTGATAAAGCTAGGTGGGCGTCCTAACTCTTCAATTGACCATTCGTCTTTGATTTTTCTAAACCGCGCCCGGGATATCGGAGTGAAGACCATCATAGGAATTTCATCAGGTCGTTTCTTGTGGAGGAACTTCATGAACCGATTGGCAATGCCCACGATTTGCCTCAGGGTGCTGGTACTGCGTTTTTTCGCGAGGAGATGATTACACCACTCTGCTTGATGATGCCGATGCCAATTGACGGGATTGGGATCCTTCTTCAGGAAAAAGTCCAAGAACTCTCTGCGCAAGTGTGAGTAGCGCTGCTTCACAATACTTTTCGTAGGGATCTCGGCGTCGAGTTGCTGGTAGAACTCTTCGAGTAAAGCTTGCGAAATAAAAGCCGACTCGATTTTGAATCGGTCACGCATCCGCTTTTCACGGTCCTGAGAAAAGTTAAGTCGCGTGATTAACTTTTCTAATTCTTCTTTTGGAAGGTGGCCGTAGATTTTGCGTGGCAGGCGCTGGAAGGTTTTCTTTTTAGTCTCGGCAATCTTGATGTTGCGTTTGATGTAGAAGACCCCATCCTCATCAGCCAGCATCCACCGATACTTTCGGTCTGCTTGAAGCCATTTGAGGTTGAGTGCGCGTATTGCTTTTTCGAGTTCTGATTCGTCGATCATACCGTTACCCTTTCGGAGGTTAGCGGTATAAACACAAGCGGCTGAAAAAATGATGTTCTTGAAGAGCGGACTTTGGTCGGTTAAATCTTAAAAGTGGATCAAATTGAGAGCTCAAAGAGGATATAAAAGATTTGGTCCCCGGGACTGGACTTGAACCAGCACAACCTTTCGATCGACAGCACCTCAAGCTGTTGCGTCTACCAATTTCGCCACCCGGGGACTATGTTAAGTCCATCTTTTTATCTCTTTAAAAACTCTGTTACCTTGGTTACCAAAATCGACATATTCGCGTATACCAATTTTAGACCTAAGCTATCAACTCCTTTAATCTTTCCGCAGACGCGCAACAAATACCTCAAGCTAGTGCGTCTACCAATTTCGCCACCCGGGCCCATATTAGATTCTTAAGCAAAATAAAACATTCCGCTTCACCCTAGTCAATTGAATCGTGGTCCTTAAACTTCTGCCGTGCTTATAAAAAATCAAAAAAAAGAATACTAATTAACCGGACGCACAAACAGTCGCGTCTAACTAACAGATGGGAGCAAGGATGCTCCAAAAGAGGGGGCGGGGGCAGCCAGGATGGCATGCCGAAGCCAGGATGGCATGCCGAAGCCAGGATGGCATGCCGAAGCCAGGATAAAGAATTGAGGAGGCTTCATGAGCGACATAGGATGGTTGCTTTTTTTTGTAGGGACCTATTCGGGAGTAGTTGTGTGGTCATTAATGATGACAATAAAGACCTCTTCTCGGTTTGAAGAAGTTCGAATAAAAAATAAATAAGTTTTGTTCATTGTGTTTTCCCCTTTGGTTATGACCTTGTTCGGGTTTGGTGGTTCCCCAGAACAAGGTCCGCGGAGCCCTTAAAGGCTCCGCTTTTTTTTGCCTTTAATGTCCTGGCTGTGCTAGTAAACCGAAGCCATGCAATTAAGCGATCTCGATTATCAATTCCCAGCCGAACTTTTAGCCCAGACCCCGCAGCGTCCGTCACGAGTCATGTGGGTTGATGATCTGGGGCCTCAAGAAATCACTATTCAAGATTTAATTCATAAAATTCCAAGCGGCGATATTTTAGTTTTGAATGATACGAAAGTTTTAAAACGCCGAATTTTTGCCGATGATCTCGAGATTTTATTTCTCAACTCAAATAACTCTTGGGATTGGGAAGTCCTTTTTCCCGCAAAAAAAATTAAAATTGGCCAACGTATCAACTTGCCCAGGGGGGTCGAAGCTGAACTTATCGCCAAAGGGCGTCCCCAGGTGCTGCGAACAAATCGCCCGTTGACCGAAGAATATTTCCAAAATGTGGCTGAATTACCTTTGCCTCCCTATATTCAAAAAGCTCGGGGCCAGCGCCATACTTCTTCTGAAGACGAGATTTGGTACCAAACTGTTTGGGCCGCAAAGCCGGGTAGTTTTGCTGCCCCCACCGCTAGTTTACATTTCGCTGAAAAGGACATAGCCGAGCTTGTTACCAAAGGGGTTATTGTCGAAAAAGTGACTCTTCACGTGGGCTTAGGAACATTTCTTCCGGTAACAGTTGAAAACTTAAATCAACATGAAATGCATGCTGAAGAAGTCGAAATTTCGGCAGCAAGCTGGGACAATATTCAAAAAGCGAAAAAGCGGGGACAAAAAATTTGGGTTTTAGGAACGACTTCGGCCAGAGCCCTTGAAAGTGCTGCGCAAAATCTAATCCCTAAAGATTCAGCGGGTTTCCGAGGATCAACTCAACTGTTAATTCAACCTGGCTTCGAGTTCCAAATTGTCGATCGTCTCTTAACGAATTTTCACCAACCCCAATCGACACTTCTGGCGCTTGTTGCGGCCTTCGCAAATCTGGATAAAGTCAAAGCTTGCTATTCTTGGGCCATCGAGCGAAGGTTCCGACTTTTCAGCTACGGAGATTTAAGTGTCTGGACTCGGTGAATTCACAATCCAAGCGACTCAAGGGCAGGCCCGAAGGGGAAGCTTAGTCACAGCTCATGGTACAATTCAAACCCCTGTTTTTATGGCGGTTGGAACAAAGGCTACAGTTAAAGCATTAACTCCTGAAGATCTTGTTGAGTGTGGAACTCAAGTTGTTCTGGGCAACACCTATCATTTGCATTTACGTCCCGGTGAAAAATTAATTCAAAAAATGGGTGGACTGCATAAGTTTATGAATTGGCGCGGACCGATTTTGACAGATTCAGGTGGTTTTCAAGTTTTTTCATTAAAAGGTTTGCGCCAGATGAGCGAAGAAGGCGTCGAGTTTAGGTCTCACCTTGATGGCGGAAAATATTTTATATCTCCGGAAAAGAGCATGGAAATTCAAATGGATTTAGGTTCGGATATCATCATGGCTTTTGATGAGTGTTTGCAACATCCAGCAACTGATGAACAAATTCAAAAGTCGATGGATTTAACTCACCGTTGGTTAATCCGCTCAAAGGCCGCGATGACTCGAAAAGAATCCTTATTGTTTGGGATCGTGCAAGGCGGACTCAGTCTTGAACATCGAATGAAATCGATGGAGCAAATCACCAGTGTGGATTTGCCAGGCTATGCCTTGGGTGGATTCAGTGTTGGTGAACCAATTCACTTAATGCATGAACTTTTGCCCAAGATTGTGCCACATATGCCAACAAAAAAACCCAGATACTTAATGGGTGTTGGAACGCCTTTGGATTTAATTTTGTCTGTTGATGCTGGAATCGACATGTTTGATTGCGTCATGCCAACAAGAGTGGCAAGAAACGGAACGCTATACACTTGGCAAGGAAAAGTCAGTATCAAGCGGGTCGAGTACAAGGAAGATCCAGGGCCACTGGATCCCGAGTGTGACTGTTATACTTGCAAAAATTATTCGCGCGCTTACCTTAGACATTTGTTTCTAAGTGGTGAAATTTTAGGCTCTCGTTTAAATACCATTCACAATATTTACTTCTACATGAAATTGATGGAAAGATCTCGGGAAGCTATTGAAAAAGGCCACTGGGAAGAGTTCCGCAACCAAATGCTGTCACGTTTCACAAAACGATCCACTCCGCATTAAGCTTGATCTTTCAAGTCTGCGATGTTGAATTTATTTTTCGTTTAAGTACGGAGGTTAATTCATGTTTTTGTTTAATTTTTTCATAACGTTATTTGCGCTGCCAGTTTTGGCACAAACAGCAACCCCGGCACAGCCTTCTGTTTTTGAAGCGCTTATGCCATTTATTGTGCTTATGGTGGTGATGTATTTTCTGATGATTCGCCCCCAAGTTAAAAAAAGCAAAGAGCACCAAAAGTTTGTGACTGAACTGAAACGGGGAGACGAAGTCGTCACGACGGGCGGGATTTTGGGCCGAATCGAAGGTCTAACCGAAGCCGTAGTTACTCTTGAAGTGGCTGATGGAGTTCGCATTAAAATTTTGCGAAGCCAAGTCGTTTCATCAACTAAATCAAGTCTCGAAGCTAAGAAGTAAATTTCAGGAGAAGCTTAATTATGGAATCATACCGTTTAAGAATGTCACTCGGATTGGTCGGTCTTGCCTTAGCTTTTATTTGGGTTCTGCCCAATTTGGTTAATGTCGAAAATATCAAATGGCTTCCCCACGACAAGTTAAATTATGGCTTGGATATTCAGGGTGGTCTTCACTTAGTTATGGGTGTTGATGTTACCAGTGTTGTTTCTGAAAGTACTGTTCGGTTAGTGGCTAGTTTGAAAAAAGAATTCGAGAATCCAACTGTTGGTATCACAATTAAGGATGTGACCGCTTCTAATCCTGGGGAAGGCGAGATCACCATAATGTTAGCTTCGGCGGCTGATAATGCTAAACTTGAAAAACACATGAATGATATTCATGGTACAGTTTTACAATCGCTCAAATCAACCGATAATACTCATATATATCGCTATTTCGATGCTTACCTGACGGACTATAAAAATCGTGTCATCCAACAATCCATTGAGACTTTGCGAAATCGTATCGATGAATTTGGTGTGGCCGAGCCAAGTATTTCTCAGCAAGGTCCAGATCGCATCATGATTCAGTTGCCGGGAGTAGCGGATGCTGAAAAGGCAAAACAGCTTATCAATACCACTGCAAAATTGGATTTCATGATGTTATCGGAAGACCCCATAGCGGGAACTTTGCCGAAGCTTGTGGAAGATGCAGAAAAAGCTGGTAAATACAGTATGGCGACAATGAAATATTCTGAATATATTGATCGTCTGAATAAAGATATTGCGGGGAAATTGCCACCGCAGACGATTGTGTATTTTCAAAAAAGAGAAAGCGCTACAAAAATGGAAATGGGCGGGATGCCATTTCTTTTGAAAACTGACACTGGTCTTGGTGGCGAAGCCTTAGATGATGCTCATGTTAGTTTTGGTCAGTACGGCGAACCGGAAGTGGCCTTAAAATTTAATCTTGGGGGTACGGCTAAGTTTGGTGATTTGACCGGAAACAATATTGGAAAGAGCATGGCGATCGTTCTTGATCGTGTAGTTAAATCCGCACCACGAATTCAAACAAAAATAGCTGACGGAAATGCGCGAATCACCATGGGCGGACGGGATCGCAATAATACAATGGAAGAAGCAAAAATGATTTCGACGGCTCTTCGCGCGGGGGCCTTGCCTGCTCGCTTGGAACAGCTTGAAGAGAGAAGGGTTGGGCCTTCATTGGGTGCCGATTCTTTGCAAAAAGCTAAGGTTGCTTCATTGGTTGGAGCTATGATCATCATTCTTTTTATGCTTTTTTATTACAAAGCGATGGGCGTGATTGCGACCCTGACTTTGGGAGTAAATATTTTTTCTGTTTTTGCCTTATTAACTAATTTTGGCGCTACATTGACTTTGCCTGGGATCGCCGGCCTGGCGCTAACAGTGGGTTTTGCCGTCGATGCGAATGTCCTTATTCATGAACGGATCAAGGACGAGCTTAGAGCTGGCACATCTTGGAAATTAGCAATTCAGGAAGGTTATGCAAAAGCGATGTCGGCAATTCTTGATTCGAACATCACGACGGCGGCCACGGCGACCGTTCTGCTTTATTTTGGCACGGGACCTGTGAAAGGGTTTGCGGTGACTTTATTGATTGGTATCGCAACAACTTTATTTGCAAATGTATTTTTATCAAAACTGATCGTGGATACTTTGGTTAATAAATTTAAATTTCAAAAATTAAGTGTTTAGTCTGGAGAAGAAGATGCACAAAAATGATGACTTTGGGAAATTTGATTTTGTCGGTAAGATTGGAATCTTTGGTGGAATTTCTGCATTACTTGTCTTTTTATCTTTGGCCTATCTTATGGTTAAAGGAATCAACTACGGAATCGATTTTCGTGGTGGGACTGAAGTGCAAGTCCGATTTGAAGGGGCCGTCAATATTGATGAGATTCGTTCGAATATTTCAAAATTAAATTTGGGTGATGTTGGGGTGCAAGGGTTCGGTGAGAAGAGTGAGTATGTTATACGATTTCAAGGAAAAGATACCGGCAGCGATAAAGAAAAAAATGAAGCCTTGAATGAGTCCATTACAAAAATTAAAAATAGTTTACAAACCTCATTTGCCGAACAAAAACCCGAGTTTTTGCGGGTTGACACCGTTGGCCCACAGGTTGGAGCCGAATTAAAGCGCAATGGGTTTTTAGCCGTGTTTTATTGCTTGCTGGTTATTTTAGTTTATGTGGCTCTGCGGTTTGATTATAAATACTCTCCGGGTGCAGTTATTTGCTTGGTCCATGATGCCATCATAACCCTTGCGATATTTGGCATGGTCGGGAAAGAAGTGAATGTTCCAATTTTGGCAGCAATCATGACTTTGATTGGTTATTCCCTGAATGACACGATCGTGGTGTTCGATCGGATTCGCGAAACTGAAGGACACTACAAGGGTAAAGATTTTTCTTTTATTATTAATAAAGCTATTAATGAAATGTTAATGCGAACCTTAATTACTTCCGGAACAACATTCGTCTCGGCACTCTGCTTGTATTTATTTGCTGGTGGAACGGTATCTGATATTGCATTTGCTATCGCAGTTGGAATTTTCTTTGGTACTTATTCCTCTGTATACGTAGCAGCACCATCGATTTTATTAATGGAGAAATTAAAAGGGAAAAAAGCTTACGCTTAAAGATGAGGCTTCATGACGCCGATTTGGAAATCAAAATCCAGCCCCGAAGAGAAATCTTTGTGGGATGCAGACTCACAGACGATGACAATGCCCAAAGGAATCATTCGTCTCTTGCAAAGTCGTGGTTTCCAAGAATTTAAAGCTGCCCAAAATTTTTTATATCCTCAGTTGAAATCCCTTCAAGATCCTTACTTGATTACAGGGATGAAAATTGCTGTTGATCGCTTGGTTCAAGCCTTTATCAACAGCGAAAAAATTTGTATTTATGCTGATTTTGATCTGGATGGGACTTCGGGACTAGCGCTTTTAAAACAAGGATTAGAGGGCTTAGGTTTTCGAAATTTAATATGGTATCAACCGAAGCGTTTAAGTGAAGGTTACGGTTTTCATGCTTCAGCAGTCGAAGATCTTGCTAAAATGGGTGTGCAAATCATTATAACTGTGGATGTGGGAATTACTGCGCCAGCGGCCTGCAGAAAAGCAAAGGAGCTCGGTCTTGATGTTATCCTGACAGACCATCATTTGCCGTCGGGTGAATTGCCGGAAGCTTTCATCATATTAAATCCAAACCAAAAAGGCTGTAATTCAAAATTAACTTATTTATGTGGAGCGGGAGTCGCTTTTTATTTATTGAGAGCTTTGAAGCGGGCTTTTTTCGAGAATGAAAATTTACCAAAATCAGATTTTGATCTTCGCTCAGTTTTGGACCTTTTCACGATTGCAACTTTGACGGATATGGTTCCATTGGTTGATGACAATCGAGTCCTCGTAAAGCAGGGATTGATTGAACTGCAAAAAACCAACCGTCCTGGTTTGCGTGCGCTTATTGATGAGCTGGGTTTGTCCAGCCAAGTTTTAACCAGTCAAGATGTTGGAATGAAGCTGGCGCCAAAAATAAATGCCCTCAGTCGCATGGAAACCGAAGTTTTACCTCGAGATCTCTATTTAGCTGTGGATTTAACTCAAGCCCGGTCTTTGGTGTCGCAGGTTATGAAAAACAATACCACTCGAGTGCAGAAACAAAGCGAAGCGGAATCGGAAGCCTTAAGTTTGTTGAAAAACTGGGATAATCCCCATTTTATTTTTGTGGTGTCGCCGCATTTTCATCGTGGTGTTCTTGGGCTTGTAGCAACGAAACTTGTGCAAATTTATAACCGACCTTGTTTTGTGGGTTCCTTGACAGAAAGCGAAGGGGTTATTGTTGGCAGTGCAAGAGTTCCTTCGGGAAGTGAAATCAGTTTAGTAGAAGCGCTTTCATTTGCTTCGGAAAGCTTAAATCGTCACGGTGGCCACTCGGCAGCGGCAGGATTTGAATTATTTTATAAAAATGTAGATCAAGTGCAAAAACAATTATCGGAATTCTTTGTTGGACTTTCGTTAAAGCCCAGCCAAAGAATTATCGAGTATGATGCTGAAATTAGTCTTGAAGAATTAAATCAAAACTTTATGGATTGGCATGATTTCCTTGGGCCATTTGGAGTGGGTTTTCCGGTTCCTCTTTTTCGATTGTCATCTTTCAAAGTGGTACAGCTGAAAGAATTAAAGGGCGGTCATCTGAAAGTTGAAGTGGAATCACTTGGCGGTCATAGACTTAAAGATGTTTTATATTTTTCACCACCGGCGGCCATGGCAAAATTATTTCAAGATTCAAGTCTTCAATTTGATGCTCTGGTAGAGTTTCAATGGAATTATTTTTTAGGCCGTAAAAACATGCAAATTCTTTTAAAGGTCGTAACTCAAAAAAGCGAAATTGTTGTAGAGCCCACAGTATGAAAAGAAAGTTTGTGGTTTTGTTGTCAGGTGGGCTGGACTCAAGTGCAAATCTTTTTGAAGCGCAGCGAGCGGGTGAAGTTGTTCTTGCAATCAATTTCAATTACGGACAGAAAGCAGCAGCAGCTGAAAAAACTGCCGCGGTCAGCTTAACTCAACTTCTTGGCGTCAAGTTTAAATCCATAGAGCTTCCTTGGTTTAAAGATTTTGGTAGGTCCTCATTAATTCAAAATGAACAATCGATTCCACGCGGTAAGGATATTGATATTCAAGATCATCAACAAAGCTTAAAAACAGCCCGATCGGTCTGGGTTCCTAATCGTAACGGGATTTTTTTAAATATTGCGGCGGGATTTGCTGAAGCCTTAGAAGCAGAAGCTATTGTGCCAGGATTTAACTTGGAAGAAGCTCAGACATTTCCTGATAATTCCGCTGACTTTATGTTGTCTCTTGATCAAAGTTTTAGTTACTCGACCGCGAATCAAGTAAAAGTGACTTGTTTTACCTCTGAACTGCATAAGCCTGAAATTTTAAGACGTTGTATTGAGTTGAAGATCCCTTTAGAGAAAATGTGGCCTTGTTATGACTCAAAAGAAAAATGGTGTGGAGTTTGTGAATCGTGTCAGCGCGCAAAACGAGCCTTTGAAATAAATAAAATAGAAACCCAAAAATACTTTCTGGAATAAAAAATGAAAACTAAGTTTATCAAAGGGAAAATGAAATATGATGGCCGCCAGTTAACGCCAATTTGGGCTTATACCAAATTTGGTCTATCCGGAGATTCGATCGTTAGCTGGATTGGTCCCTGTGATATAAAAATTGAAAATATGGTGGATGCTGAAGATCAAATTGCGGGGTCGGAAATCCGTGGCGATCTGATGCTTCACTTTATTATTGAAATTTTTGATCGCGAACTTTTTTCAGCTGTAAGTTTGCAGCGTTTATTTGCTTCTCTGGCTAAAGATTATTTAAATGCTTCCTCAAAAATTTTAAAAGGCAACGAAACTGAACGCAGCGGCGATGATATCTATTGGAAAAAATCGAAATTAAGTATCAGCATTGCTTCCTGCTCATCCGTTTCAAGCCAGATTCATTTTGCGATGAATATAGTGAATACAGGAACTCCAGTTAAAACCTGTTGTTTAAACGATTTCAAATTAAAGCCGGAATCTGTAGCGATAGATTTAATGCATTTGTTTGAACAGGAATATGAATCCATCCGATTCGCAACTCAGAAAGTTCATCCGCTGTAAATGTATCTTAAGTTCGAAATACAAAATATACAGCACCAACCAGACACAAAGACGCCCATAAATAATCTAGTTTCAGGGACATGCCAAAATAGAAATAAGAAAACCCGGCAAAAACAATCATCGTCAGAACTTCTTGGATAATTTTGAGTTGATAGAGAGTGTAAACAGCGCTTCCCATGCGGTTGGCAGGAACCTGAAAACAATACTCAAAGAAAGCAACGCCCCAACTGATAAGAATAACATACCACAGAGCCGAAGCTCGGTGATCTTTTAAATGTCCGTACCAGGCATAGGTCATGAAAATATTTGAAATGAAGAGCATCAGAACCGGTGACAAATAATTAAAGCTGATCATTTTTCTGCTGCCGGACTAAATTCAGAATTAGGTCCATAGGCGTGATTGCAAAGTAGGCTGGCGATACGACGATACTCGCTCAGTAAATCTAAATGGATAGAGCTGGTGTTAATAGAATCGCGGAGTCCCTGATGAAGACGGCCAATGTGATGTTCTCGCAGGGTGAATTCCGTTTTTGCCAGCGCTCGCTTTAATTGGATTGCTTGAGGTGCAAGATCTTTATTTTGAAAAGCATTTACAGCTAGGCTAGCTAATTCAGAAGTGCTCGCATGCATTCGTACGATTTCATCCCAATCATGATGTTCGAATTCAAGTTTGAGGGCATTTTTTTTGATTGCGAGGGTGCATATATTGATATCGATGGCATCAGCAGCTCTTTCAAGATCGGTGATAAACATGATTAAGCTCATGATATTTTGATGAACAGCCGAGCTGCTTTTGTTGGCGTGATCCAATAAAAACATTTTAATTTCGCGATAGAGATAATCAACCTTATTGTCTCGCTCTTTAATACTTTCAATAAGTACCGGATTTGGACGTTCAAATAGGCGTATAGAGTCGCGAAGCATTCCTAAAAATATATCTGCTGTTCGCATAATTTCTCGTTGAGCATAAGAGGTCGCTAAAGCGGAACTTTGATAATTATTTAGTTTTAAAAATTCGGCACCAAATTCTGAATTGGCATCACGAGGAAATAATTTTTCAATCAATCGCGAGCCTTTTTCAATAAAAGGATAAAACAAAATGGCCGAGGCAAGATTAAAAATCAAATGCGAATTTGCGATAACCCGTGACGAAGTGACGTTGAATGTTTCGACCAGCCACAATAGATATTCTGTGAAGGGATAGAATAGGATAACACTGACAGTTTTGTAAAAGAAATGGGCCCAAGCCACTTGTTTGCCTATGTAGTTGCTGCCCACGGCGGCAAGAATGGCCGTAAATGTAGTTCCAATATTTGCTCCGTAAACCCAAATCATTGCATCATGCAAATCAATTGATTTAGCTGCTGCCAGACTCATTGCAACCCCGATGGTGATCGCGCTGGATTGAACGAGGGCGCAAAAAACCGTCGAAATAAGAAGTGAAAGAAATGGATTTTCACGAAGGCTAACAAAAAAGTCTTGCAGTGAAGGATTAGCGGCAAATTCGTGGGCCGTGGTTGAAATCATGAACAGCCCCAAGAACAATAAGCCGAATCCCATGATAATCATGCCAAAGTTTTTGATGGCGGCTTGTCGGTTGGTAAAATAAATAATGAATCCCAAAGTGAATATGGGCAAAGCGTAATGTGCTATATCCAATGAAATCAATTGTACGGTAAGTGTAGAGCCAATTGCCGTGCCGATAATAACGCCCATCACTTGCCGTAAATTGATAACTCGGGCAGAGCCCAATCCCACGAGCATTGAAGTTACTGCACCAGAACTTTGAAGAATTGTGGTAATTGAAATACCAACCACGATGGCTAAGAACTGACTGTCTGCGAGCTTACTTAAGAGCTGGGAAATTCGTTGCGCTAAAAGCTTTTCCATGGACTGGCTGGCCATCGTCATACCGTAAAGAAAGATTGCGACTCCAGCCACCATGATCATAAAACTTGAATTACCAGGATTCATGAAATAATTTTATGATTAAGGAGTGGGAATGAGGAGTCCAGAAAAAGAATTTATTAAGAGTATTCAAGTTGTTGGAGCGGTCATTCTTGAACCTGATGAAACAAAATCTCTTAATGAAAAAAAAATATTACTGGTGCAAAGAGCAAAAGGGGATAGCGGCGAAGGTCTGTGGGAGTTTCCTGGTGGAAAGATAGAAATCGGAGAGTCAAAGAATCAGGCCCTGATGCGAGAGATTGATGAAGAATTGAATTTACAAATTGAAATCATCGAATCCCTGGGCGAGTTAGTTCACCATTATCCTCTCGTTGCAGTTCAGCTTGAAATATTCATTAGCAAAATTAAATCTGGTGATTTAATTTTGCGCGAGCATCAAGCCAAGAAATGGATTAGACCAGAGGAAATTTTAGAAACCGAATTATTAGAAGCAGACCGGCCTTTTGTCCAGAGGCTCATCCAGTATTTAAAATAAACTGGTAATGTCTCTTCGATGTTTTAACCTAAAGTTAGGGATCGGAGCTTTGTTCTCATGGATGTTTTTCTATTTCCGCTGGTCAATGTGACTTTATTTCCAAAGACGACCAAGCCTTTAAATATATTTGAAACACGGTACATTGAAATGATCCGTGATTCTATTTCCACAAAAACTCCGGTGGCTATTGGGTTCATTGAAGATCCTTCGCAAGTTTACAGTGTAAGACCTGGAGATAAGGTAGAGTTTGTTCGTGATGTTGTGGGTTTTGGTACTCCACAAATCATTGAAGAGCGAAGCAATGGGACATTGCTCGTTTTTATTCAAGGACAAGGAAAAGCAAGACTCGGAGTTGTTAAAGCTTCGACCACTTCCTATTTAGTTTGCGAGGCTCAAGTTCTGAATGAAACGATTGAGGTGAATCAAAATCTGCGAAACGCAGTTCACTCATTAAATAAGATTTTGGCACGATGGATTCAAACTCATATCCCAGAGCAAGGGCAAAGAGAAATATTTATGCGAACGATGACAGGGCCCGAAGAAATTGTGGGGGCTTTTGCTTCTTATTTAATTCGAGATTATGACCTGCAACAAATAACTTTAGAGTTTGACGATATAAATAAAAAAATTGAATTTCTTTATCGTTTAGCTGAATCCAATGAAATTACCGCCTGACGAACCATCATAATCCAAAGAATATGCGCCAGTGCCAGGTGAGATAACTTCATCCATGTTGGCGACAAAAAGAATAGTGTTAATAGACCAAAAATAAGTGCAATAGCTCCAACAAGGCTGGTTTGAAAATTAATTTTTCTTAGGCGAGTAGGGATTTGCTCATTCAAAGATTTTTTATAAAAAGAAATTACAAAAAAACCGATGAGCGACAAAGCTAAAATGGGATGACTCAAACGAATTTTCAATAAAAAATGTGAATTTTGAGAAAAATCTTCTTGGAAACCAGATAACAAACTGAGGCTCGGAAAAAGTGTCGTCGAGAGCGCAGCCCAAGCACCGGTGATTGCAACAAGGATTAAGACGAGAAGAAATTTATTTTCTTTGAAAAAACTTTCCATTATTTTTTTGGGGTACCAGGTTTGTTGTTGGTTCTTGAAAGAAAATACAAAGGCCGCAGTTGATCCCATTAAAAGCAGACTGTTCATTTGGTGGAGTGACATGGCGAAAGCTCTAAAAAACCCTGAATTGGATCCGACGAGGCCAAATAGAACTAATTTTGCACCCAGTAAGGCTTCGGTGATCATGAAAATCAAAGTTAAAAGAGCATATCCCCGAGCTTCCGAGTTCATTGGAAAAAACCTTCTGACGACCCAATAAAAATAAACAACAAATAAACCATACAAGCCGGACATCATTCGGTGAGCATATTCAATCCAGGTCTTTTTTTGAAGGGCATCCGGAATAATTTGTCCTTGGCAAAGGGGCCAGGTATCACCACAGCCATCGCCCGAATGGGAAATCCGCACCCATGCGCCCCATAAAATGACGAGCAAGGTGTAAAACAAAAGAAGTTGGCTATAAAGTTTAATTCTTTCTTTATTCATTTCGTTTGAAGAGCTAACATGGGTTCGAGGAGGGGTCAATATGGCTCACAATCATCATGGCCATCATCACGGGCATTCGCACAGCCCTTCTGATCGGAACAAAAATAATGCGGCGACTTTGCGCCGACTTCGTTTAGCCTTTTTTTTAAATCTCGTTTTTGCCTGTATAGAATTGGTTGGCGGTCTTTGGGCTAATAGTCTTGCGGTTACGTCGGATGCTCTTCATGACTTTGGGGATGCAACGGCCTTGGGATTGGCTTTATTTTTCGAAAAATCTTCTCATCAAGTTTCAGATCGCAAATACACCTATGGTTATCGCCGACTATCTGCAGTTTCAGCAGTGGTTACAGGATTTATTTTATTGATGGGATCCTTATGGATTATCAAAGAATCTATTGAGCGTTGGAGCGAGCCACAGGCTCCGCACAGTACCGCCATGATCGGTTTAGCCATTTTAGGATTGAGCGTGAATGGATATGCCGCATGGAAAATTTCCAAAGGACATTCCTTAAATGAAAAAATGATTCAGTGGCATTTGATCGAAGATGTCTTGGGTTGGGTAGTGGTTTTGGTTGGTGCCATTTTTATAAAATTATTTAATTGGACTCAAGTTGATGTCATCTTAGCTTTGGGTTTATCGATTTGGGTCATCTACAATGTCATAAAAAATTTACGTTATTCATTATTGGTATTTTTACAGGCGACTCCTGATGGTTTAAATATGGAAGAGATTAAGAAATCAATTCTTGATCTTGAAGGGGTGCATGATGTCCATCACACTCATCTTTGGACATTAGATGGAACTGAGCATATTTTAACTTCTCATGTTCGGGTGCACTCTTCGATGACTCCACAAGCAGCCGAGGAACTAAAGAAGAAAATCAAATTGAATTTAAAAAGCTATGGAATTGTTGAAGCCACTATAGAATTTGAATGGTCAGCAGACGCTTGTGTGGATCCTCATCATCACAATTGAGCAAAGGAGGTCGTATGTTAGAGCATAGATTTAACGGCTTCCACATTCTTCCTAAAAATTTCTTTCGACTTCTTCGTAAATCCTTTTTCAATTTTTAAAATTTCGCCCTTACGATTGACAAAATAAAGAACTGGAATTGAGGTCACATTCATTTTGTTGGCCAGTTTTCTTTTTTCATCAAAAAGGACCCAGGTCGGTAACTGTATTTTTTTAAGAAAATCCAGGGCGGCACTTTTTTCGGCATCCACGTTAACGGCAACCAGAGTCCAATTGGTCAAATTCATTTTTTTAAGTTCAGACATATAGAAGGGCAGTGATTCTAGGCAAGGCTCGCACCAAGAAGCCCAAAAATCGATTAAATACACATCGGCTTTGTTGTCGAGCAATTCTCTTACAGTGCGTTCATTCAAAGATATTGCCGGCCAGTCATTTTTAAGATCAACGGAGCCATCGGTCGCAGCTTCAATAGCCACACCGGCAATAGAAAATGAAACTAAAAAAAATGCTAAAGCGATCATTCTTTTCATACCTTACTCCGGTCTAAATATTTAAGTAATAAATCATGCGATTTAACACGAGCCTGTAGCAGGCTTAAAAATAAAAAAACACCGCCTGTCTTGCGATCTAAAAAAAGAATTTCTCTGGGTGGTGTCCTCCATGAAAATTCTTTGATGAGTGTAAAAACTTTTGCCGAAAGACGTTTGGGTAAGTCAGTATTTTTCCAGTCGTATGTGCCATCGGGATTAATTTGACCTTTATTGCGAGCATCGTCCGGCGATAAGAAGGGTTCGACGGTCTCGAGACAAAATTCTTCGAAAGTTTTGACCAGTTCAGTAGGATCATTTTTATGAATAAATTTGAGTTTTTGAGCAGCATCGTAGAGCTGTCGCCGATCATTAAAGATAGCTCCTCGTATCATCAGATGATAGGTTTCTATAAAATCTGAGCTAAAGGTTCTGGTCGCCCCGAAATCGAACAGTATAATCTGATCATGACCAGTGGGATCTACTCGTATTCGATAATTTCCAAAATGGGGATCCGTTTGCATCGCTTTCCAAACAAATAGTTCCATGAAATACAGTTCTAAAAAATGCAAGCCAAGTGAATTTCTTCGAGCTTGGCTGAGTGATTGAATGACTGGATCGTCAACTCGAAGACCTCTTTCATAACTTGTTGCGAGAATTTTTTTATTCGAAAATTCTTTAATAACTTTGGGAACGATAAAGCGATTATCCGTTTCTAGTTTTTTTCTAAAAATTTCGGTGTGTTCGGCTTCCGCAATGTAATCTGTTTCTTGAATTAACATTTCACGAATCTCATCAAAAATCGGATCGAGATTAATATTTTTAGGCAAGATCTTTAGGAGGCTAAGGAATGTTTTGATTGCTCGTAAATCACTATCGATGGCCTTATCGACATTTGGATATTGAATCTTTAGAGCAATTAATTCGCCACTCGATTTAACTCGAGCTCGGTGCACTTGCCCCAAAGAAGCGCAAGCTATAGCTTCGGTTTCAATCTCGAGATCTTGCAGTTTCTCTGCGCCCAACTCTTTGTGCAGAATTTTTTCCATCGCCGGCCATTCTAAGGCCGCAGAGTCCTGTTGTAAGGTTTTCAGAAATTGATTTATTTCTTCAGGAAAAAAGTGCTCTCCGTACATGGAAAGCATTTGTCCTGCCTTCATCAGGCTTCCCTTGAGCTCGCCAACCTCTTCACTAAATGATCGGGCTTGATTTTTTAAAAAAGTATTCCAATCGAGTTTCTTTTTACTGGTTTCTTTTAAGATTGAAGTTATGCCTTGGCCAGCCATTTGAGCCCCCGCGCTAAGCGAGAGCTTGGCCATACTCATGGTGCGTGAGAATATGGATGATTTAATTTTTCGAAGGCTTTTTCTACTTTTTTTGTTTTCAGCCATATTTTTAAGAGTTTACAACGTTTTTTTTAAATCATAAACATATATCTGTCCCAAGATGCAAATGAGTAAAGATAAGGAAAAACCAATGAAAATTCTTGTAACGGGCGCCACAGGACTTGTCGGTCGTGAGCTTACAAAGCAACTAATTATGAGTGGTTATCAGGTTACAGTCGTATCACGAAAAAAGAATAAAGCGATGGCAGCCTTGCCCGGGGTAACAGAGGTTATTGAATGCAATTTGAGCAAAGAAAAAATCGCCGCAGATCTGAATCAATTTGAAGGGGTGATCCACCTCATGGGTGAGTCCGTAGCTTCGGGACGTTGGAATGAAAAAAGAAAAAAAGAAATTTATAATTCACGGATTTTAAGCACAAAAAATCTCGTTGAAAGTTTTTCTCGAGCTCCAAAATTTTTTATTTCTGCCTCTGCAATAGGAATTTACGGCGAACGCGGCGATGAAATTTTGCATGAGGATTCAGAATTAGGGACAGATTTCCTTGCAAAGGTCTGCGTCGACTGGGAAAAGGAAGCAAAAATGATACATCTTCGTCCTCAGGGCAATTTGACTAGATCCGTTCAATTAAGAACTGGCTTAGTTTTATCCAACCATGGCGGAGCATTGGCAAAAATGTTGCCTGCATTCCGTCTGGGAATGGGTGGTGCCTTGGGCGACGGCCGACACTGGATGAGTTGGATACACCTTCAGGATCTGGTTAGAATAATTTGTTTTGCAATAGAAAATCCTGAAGTCGCGGGTGCACTCAATGCTGTTTCTGCGGCTCCCGAGCGTAATATTGATTTTTCTAAAAAATTAGCAAAAACATTAAATAGAACTTTAGGGCCAAGAATACCTAGATTTGCCTTAAAACTATTATTTGGCGAAATGGCAACAATTTTATTATCTTCTCAAAATGTTTCATCAAAAAAAATAGGGGAGTATGGATTTAAGTTTAATTATCAAGCTCTTGAAGATGCCCTAAAATAAATCACGAGCGATTCGTATTTCTTTAAATTCTTCGACATTTTTTGCCACTAAAAATGGATTGAAAATTTTGTCTTTATCCAGTGGAAAAGGAACAGTTGGAAGATTATTGCTCCGCCGTTGGTTAACTTCATGAAGTTGTTCATTCAATAAGTTTATTAAGGGTTCATTTTTCATTTTCCTAGCTCGAGCAAGAGCAAAGGAAATGTTTTTTAAAGTGTATTCATGAGCGCAGAAAACTTGAGTGGTCGGCGGCAGGTTTTTAATAATTTGTAAACTTTCAAAGGCCAGCTGAAAATCCCCCTCAAAAAGTCGACCACAGCCATAGTTGAATAAAACATCACCAGAAAACAACCAATGTTGCTTTTTTTCGAAAAAAGCAATGTGATCCAAGGTGTGTCCTGACAAAGCAAGCACATCAAAATGAAATCCACAGAGGGAAAGTGTGTCGCCACCTTTTAATCCATGTTGAATTTCGGGAATGCGTTTTTGACTTACCCTTGGACCCCAAACTTCGCAATCGAATGTTCTTGTTAGCTCCGACAAGCCACCGGTGTGATCCGGATGATGATGAGTAATTAAGATGTTAAGTTTAATATTGTCATGTACAGAATTTTTTAAAAATTTTTTCAACTCTGTAGGCTCGCCAGGATCAACCACAATATAATTTTCAGATAGATTACTTTTGTCTTCAGAATTGAGTACGAAAATATAATTATCGCGTAAAATAGGTAGTATTTTATAGGTTGGAATTCTCATTTATCTTCCCCTCCGCGTAAACTACCAGATCAAAGGCGAGGATCTTTAAGATAAAAACTTTATCACAAACTCAGGGTGACTTAGTATAAAAAGATATGGCAAATCAGGAAAAAAATGAATTTCGTGTAAATTTAAATGGCCGGGACTATCTTGAGCTCATCGAGGACCAAGGAAAATATCATTTTCACTTTGTGGCTTGCCATGAACTTTATGAGTTATTGCAACAAAATCGAAAACATCACGGTGACAATATAAAAAACTGGCCAATACCCCAAGGAAATACTCACAGCGAACTTCTTCTTAAAGAGTTGCTACTGAAAACCAAAGGTCAATGGACTTTCCCTTACCAGGCCGACGAGCTTTGCCATTGCCGAAATGTACCTACGGCTATTGTCGATCAAGCGATTTTGGCAGGAGCCCACACGCCCGAAGCGGTATCGCGATGGACTTCAGCTTCGACAGCCTGTGGAACCTGTCGAGCAGATGTCGAAAAAATTATTAAATATCGATTAGGTACTTAATCGTTTGGTCACTTAAAAAAGGGCATCCTAAATGCAAATTCTTGTCTTCTTTGTGATATTAACTTTGTTTAGCTTGGGGTCCATGGCCAACGTGACCTGTGAAAATGCCAATGAATGTCCATCCTATATAGCTCAATTACAAATCAACGCTGCCGTTTGTACCAGTTTCTTAGTTAAGAATGATCTGATTGCGACAAACTTACACTGTCTTCCGGAAGAACTACGTAAAACGGGAGCCTTATGTAAGAATAAGGTGCATTTCGTTTTTCCAGCTTCAAGCAAGCATCCTGCAGAAAAATTCGATTGTGAGAGTATCAAGTTTGTTTCTGAGCCTTTAAATAGTGGCAGTTTCAATGTTGATTTGGCTGTAATCAAAATGGATAAGGCGACGGATCGGGAATACTTAAAATTTTCTCAGGATGGATTCAAAGCAAAACAAAAAATTACTATTTATAAGATTGATCCCACAAAAACGGGGGGAACTCTTCGTAAAAGTATCTGTGAACCCAAGCCAAATTCAATTTACAATCCTTATTTCACTTCAGATTTTAGCCCGATCATTGATTTAGCGCCTTGCGAATCCAAGGGAGGAAACTCTGGTTCTCCGCTTATTTCTGAAGATGGTTACGTGCGCGGAATTTTACACTCGATCGCTAATGCGCCATTTTTTATGGTTAAAGATTTATCGATTGCAGAGACCAGTGAAATGAAATTGTCATTTGGAACAAACCTGAGCTGTGTAAATTTAGATTTGTTTAATTATCCACGAAGAAATTATTCCGCCTGTGATGTCTCAATAAATCCTGAAAACCAAAGAAGACTCGAAAATATATTAAGACAAAAGGCCTTTGATGAAGCGGCTAAAGCTTTAGATCAAAAAATGAAAACGATTGGAACGAAGTACAAGGCTGTGGAAATTATACTTTTTGATTGGGAAGTGAGCCAGAAAAAACCTTTACCTGAAGATCAAAAGAAGTCAGTTATAGCCCGGTTCTTATTTTCACCCAAGTGTGTGGCTTTTGCCTCAGCCCCCCTGGGTGCATTTCGACGTACCATCAATGGGGCTTCATCCAGTTTCGAGATTAAAATTCCTTATTATAAAATGGTCAGTTCAGTTAATGAAGATCTTATCTACCATATTGATTTAAAGGAAGAAGAACGAAAAGTAAAAATCACCAGTCTGGTTCAAGACTGGTTAGTGGCGAAAAAATTAAAATTGAAAATGGATTTGATTTCTAATGAAGGAAAAGTTGAAAGTTTTGATTTAGAAATCCCAGAGTGCACGCAACGTTAGACTTCATCCTTTGGAAATTTTCCAGTGAGATCTTCGACAATAACTTCAGGAAATTCCCCAGTTTTGAGATAGTGCTCAAGAAGGGGACCAATTTTACGTCGACAACTTCCGCCGCAGGGGCCGACGCCGGCGGTGGTGGCATCATAAATTTTGTTAAGAGTGTCGGAGCCTTCTTTGATGGCTTTTTCAATAACTTGCCGGGAAATATTATTACATCGACATATAATTTCTGGGCGCTTTTGTTTTTTCATATGGACTCACTCAATGCGGACGCACCCTAGGCGCTTTTTAAAAGCTTTGTCATTTCATTAACAATTTTAATTTTAAGATCTTCGTACTTTCCTTTTAAGAAAGCACCAGAAGCCGAGACATGTCCGCCGCCGCCAACCATTTCAGCTACGCTTAAAACATCTAAACTTCCTTTTGATCGCAAAGATAGTTTGTATTCATTCGGAGCATCTTCTCGAAAGATAATGGCGGCATCCAACTGATCAATACTCATAATGAAGTCGATAAGATCACTGGTGTCATCGACTTCCAGATGGTGATCTATAAGATCTTTGCTTTTGATGCGAATAAGTCCCAAACGTCCATCACAGGTGTATTCGATCTTTTGTAAGGCTCGAGCAAGAAAACTCATTTTTTCGGGAGTTTGTTGTGAAAAGAGAAAACGATGAACTTCATCGATTTCAAAATTCTGCGTAATTAGTTTTGCAGCGATCAAATGTGAATTTGGTGACTTGCGAATGTATCGGAATAACTGCGTATCAAAAACAATGCTGGTGTAAACCGCCTTAGCCATTTGAGGGTCCCAGGGGATTTTTAATTCTTCAATGAGTTGATAAGTGAGTTCGCCAGTACTTGCGGCTGACACTTCAATCCAAGAAAGCGGTGTCGGCTGTGGGCCAGTTTTTAAAATTGGATGGTGGTCAATGAAGGCGATGTTGGAACTTTTTTGCTCGAGTTCATGATAAAGAGGCTGCAAGAGGCGATGATCGTTCGTGTCGAAAATAAGCACTAAATCGATTTGTTTTGGTAGGCGAGGAGTTTTTTCATAAATTTGAATGTATTTTTGAGGCTCCAAAAAGCTGTATTTTTTTGGCGTCTCATCAACATTGATTATATAAACATTTTTTCCTATTTTTTTGAGAGCATGAAACAAAGCAAGCTGTGAACCGAGTCCGTCACCATCACATTGGCGATGTGTGGACAACACGATATTTTGGCTCTCTTGAATAAGTTGAATGAGTTTAAGCAGCCTGTTCTCCAATACTTAAAGGAATGTATCCTTGAGTCTTTTCGGAAAAAATAGAGAAAGCTCTAGGCCTGCCAAATGAGGACAGACCTGGCATTTGCAAAACAACGCATATGGTCTAAGCCATCTTAGTTGCAGCCGCACCTAGACTTATGTATAAAGATTGGCTTCAAAAAAACGGAGACGCCATGAGCATAGATAAGGACAGTCCTAATAAATTCGAAAAGTTACCAGTGACTATACGTGGTAAAGCCCTTCTTGACGCAGAGCTTAAAAAGCTTATTCATGAGGAACGTCCAAGCGTGATTAAAGCTATAGAAGAAGCCCGCGCCCATGGAGACATCAGCGAAAACGCTGAATATGAATCTGCAAAAGAGCGCCAGGGAATGATTGAAGGACGTATTGCTGATATTCAGAGCAAAATTGCTGGTGCTGAAGTTATTGATACAACTGTTTTAAAATCGGATCGTGTGGTTTTCGGAGCCGTGGTGACAATCTCTGATGCTGATTCTGAAGAAGAATTTACCTACCAAATTGTCGGTGTCGACGAAGCAGACGTTAAGAAGGGCATGATATCCGTCCTTTCGCCATTAGCACGCGCCTTGATTGGTAAAAAACCTGGCGACACCGTTGTCGTGCAAAGTCCTAAAGGTGATCGCGAATACGAAATCATTTCTTTTAAATTCTCCTAATTTTACGACTAGACCTATTTAGATAACACTCTCCGCCCAGGCTTGTTCTTGTTCGGAAGATTGTTGAGAATGTCTACGTGAGTATTCATCGCCTGCGCCGAAAAAAAACTGAATCTGAACTTGTCACGGATCAACCGGGTTTTACCGTTTTTATTATTGGAACGGTCATGGCTCTTGTTTGTGGCCTTCTTTTTCGAGGTTTTTTTTCCAGTGATAAAATTCGGGTGCAAGTTGCCGACGCAGCCTCGCGAGTTCATAAAAATTTAAAAATTGAATTTGCTTCAGCGGAACTGAGTTTATCTAAAAATAGTTGGCCAAGAATAGCTGTCATTGTTCGAGATATCTCGATGATATCCAATGAACGCTGCTGGATGGCCCCGGAATTAAAAATAGATGAAATTCTTTTACCAATTTCGTTAAAAAATTTAATCGCTGGCCAAGCGGCTATCGACGAAATTGTTGCTGGCAAAGTTGAGTTAAAATTAAACGGTGAATGGAAATTTTGTCAGGGTGATGCAAACGTTGGAAAACAAGACATGGCTCCTGAATCCACGCAAAAATTTGTGAGTTTGGTGCAGCCGGGATCGGTGATGAGTAGTCAAGTCTCCCATGATATTAATGAATTAAAAATTGATGAGTTTAAGCTGACGCATAATAGCTTTGGTGACATCCCCTCAAGTTTAACAAATGTCGTTTTATCTCTGAAATCGGCACAACCAAAAGTCGTGTTGCTGAAAGCACAAAGTTATTTCTTCAACGAAGCTCACCAAAGAGACTATTCTTCAAAAGCTGAAATCAATATTGAATATAATGAATTTCCGGAAAGAAAACTGCAGACCCATGTTTTAGGTCAGTTCCGCGAGGGGCACTTTACCATTCAAATGCAGAACCGTCTTGAAGATGGTCAGTACAATGTGGAACTTGATTTGCGCCATTTGCCCTTAAGTAAAATTTTTTCAACATTGCAGGGTTTTGGTTTAATGAAAGAGCTTAACCCAAAACAAGCCTGGCTGTCTTTAAAGGGACGGTCTCGTGGTTTTCTGGATAAAATCCAATCAGAAAACTTTGAAATTAAAGATTTAAAACTAGAAGGGGATATTGGCGAACTCAATACGGAATTGATTGAGTTTTCTCAACTGAATCCGCTAAAGATGAAACCATTTTTGATGAATGCAGAACAGCTTGATCTGGGAAAAGTACTTTCTTTTTATAATAAAGCTTCAGTGAGCGCGACTCTGGGAGATCTTGGAAAATTTAGTGGAAGAGTGGAAGTTTTCGACGTCGAAGAATTTAGATTTTTTGGATTTCACCGTGGGCTTGAATTTGTATTTTCAAGTTTAGGAAGTCGTGAGTTGCAAAAAATAAATCAAATGTCTTTAGATGCTTCATTAAAAAAGAAAAAATGGAATTTAAAACTCAATCGATTTGAACTCGATCAGGGGCAACTTGAGGGCGATCTTGCTTTATCTGCAGACCGAAATTTTCATAAGCTTGAGGTTAAAGCCAAAATAGATAAAATTTCCTTGTCGCCCGCGGTTCAAAGATTGGTTACTCAAGGGGGAAACCTTGCTCCTTTCAGTGGAAATTTGAATTTTATTTGGGAAGAAGGTGTTTTACAAAAAATGTTAGGAGTGATGAGCTCGGACGAAGCGGTGATCAATTCTATAAAATTTGAAAACTTAAATTTTTTATTTGAAGCTGGTAAAGAATTTCCTTACCTTGTGAAAACAAAATTTCAAAATGTTATGGTCCCCGAGGGTCTTCTTAACGAAAGCTTTCTTTCGCGTATTCTAAAACCAACTTGGTTAGTTAATGGGGGATTGCATCTCAATCATGTCAGTGGACTTATGGGGTTTGCTCGCAATCATTCCGCGGAATGGAAGGGGTTCCAAGCTTCCTTAACAGGTGGAGTTGAGAAAATTTCTTCGGAAGGAGCCTGGGATGCCGCGGGTCTTTTGCGCGGCGCCTTGAGCATTAGATCTCTACAAGGAAATCTGAAACTAAAAATAAAGGGAACTCGAGATCAACCAACAATCGAGGAGGTGGTCGATTCTTCAAATGTTAGAGTTGAATCTTCTGCGGACTGAGAAATGGCCGGATCATTCATTTGCATTACCCCAATATCAATCCCACCGCGGCTTTTGGATTAATGGGATTCAGGAAAATACTCTTGAATCCTTGATTGAAGCAAAAAAAATGGGTTTTAAAATGGCTGAATTTGATGTGCAACTGAGCCGGGATCATGTTCCGGTTCTATTTCATGATACAAATCTTCTTCGCTTATTTAAAAAAAATATCGAAATAAAAAATTTGCACGCTTCAGAGCTAAATAAAATGGCACATATTCCGACTTTGAAGGAAGTTCTGCTTCGTTCAGATGTCCCAGATTATTTAAATATCGAAATTAAATCTGCAGTTTTATTAAAAGATTATTTAGTAGAACCGATTGCCCGTGTTATTCGGGAAACCAAGTCTGAATCCCGGATAATTATTTCTAGTTTTAACCCCTGGTGTTTACTTAAGCTGAAACAAATTATACCGGAAGTTCCGCTAGCCTTGTTGGCTTCGCCGGAAAAAGTGAAAAATAACTTGATGTACTTGCGACGGCTATGGACTGCGCCGCTTTTGCGACCGAATATCTTAAATTTAGACTATCAGATGCTTGATGAAAATTTTTTAAAACTAATAAAAAAAAACAACCTCAGTGTGGTCGCATGGACAGTAAACGATAAGAATACGGCGAAGCACCTGTTGAACTCAGGGGTTCGATCGATAATTACCGATCAAAGGTTGTTCTAGGGCGGGTCCTCATTCTTTTTGGAATATGACAAAGGTCCTACTTTTATTTCCTAGTTTCATTTTTTTAAGTCTCGAGTTCATAATAAAAATCAAGGAGCATCCTATGAAAGTATTTGCCTCATCAGTAGCGATTTTATTGTTATTACCTCTCATCGTGGCAGCTGAGCCTTCTGCCGTAGTCAGTGTTAAACTAACACCGGCGGGATCTTTTAAATCAGTGACCAAAGATGTTAAGGGTACAGCAAGTCGGCAAGGCCAGGTTGTGACGGCACAAAATATTATTGTTAATTTGGCCAATTTGAACTCGGGAATTGGCCTGCGTGATGATCACACAGCAAAAAAGTATTTGGAAGTATCAAAGTTTCCATCGGCAATTTTAGTTTCGGCCAAAGGTGAAAATGGAAAAGGCACGGGAGTGATTAAGATTAAGGGAATTGAAAAGCCAATTTCAGGAACTTACCTTATAAAAGGAAACGAGCTTGAAGCCGTATTCGATCTTAATCTTTCCGATTTTGCTATCACTGGAATTAAGTACATGGGTGTTGGAGTGAACAACACTGTTAAAATCAGTGTGACTGTGCCGGTGACGACGGGAGCCGCTGCCAAGGCAAGCCCTGTGGTTAAAAAGAAATAAAAAGCAGTCTTATGTTTTTTTCTTATTTTGAAATTTCTTTTGTCGCTCAATCAATTCGGGATCGTCAACAACATCAGATTCATCAACTTCAATTTCATTGAGGGATTCTTTAAAACTCTTCTTGGCTTTACCAAGAGATTTTGTAAATTCAGATAATTTATTTGAGCTGAAAATCAAATAGCCCATAATGACGAGAAGTAATATTTCAAAAAGTCCCATGAATTGGATTTTACTCGGATTGAACTTCAGGATCAACTACATTAACTGGGCTGTCGGTTTCTTCGACTACAGAAGTGCTTTCAACTCCTGATTGACCAGATTGAATAGGTAAACTTTGAACATTCTGAAGCTTCTTTTTTGGAAGCACTTGCGCCGAAGCGCGACTGTTAGCTTCAGCATTCAATTTTTTATTTTTACCTGTAAGTCCTGCATTTGAGGATGATTTTGCCGATACTGCCGAACTTCCTGGCGCGAGTTTTTTTAATTCGGAGTCATAGTGAGATTTTAAGTCTGTGAGTTTGGCTTGGTATTCCTTGCGAATTTCATCCACTCTTTGCTGTCTCGCCGTAGTCACGCATGATTGGTATGTTTGTAGGGCAATTTCCTTTGCTTGTGCACGGCAAGTTAAATCAGCCGATGAAGTTTGTTGGGCATGAGCAGTCGATATTAAACCTAAAAGACTCAGGACAACTAAATTTTTTATGAATTTCATGATAAACCTCTTGTCCGAAGAACTACAATTTCCAAACCAATTGATTTTCGGTTTAAAGGTGTTCAATTGCAGTTGGATCAAAGGGCCCTCTTTGGCACATGAATTTTTTCCACTAGATGACAAATTAAGTTACACTTTATGAGGCTGATGCCGTTAGCTTAAGCCCATAATATTTCCCATTCTCCAGATGACAGCCCCCTCAGCCTCAGTTTTCGATAAGGAATATTCCCCAAAGCTTCTTGTTCGTTAAGTCTGACATAACTCACGGCTGTCCGATACGCCTTCCAGCCACGAATAACCCGGGTGAAGGGTCTGTATCTCCATAGTTTTTTTGATTTTTTTTGTGTTTCTTTGGTATCGACGGGGGTATCGGTCACCTTTTTCTTTTGATTTAAATCCATCGCAAAATTTAATAAACCATTTTTTTGAAATTGCTGAGCTATTTGTCCCGTGACGACTCGAAAAAAGCTTTGGTAATCCGTTCTGTGGCTGGCTCGGAGTAACA
>ERZ1292625.1459-Hain-H41-01um-R1-1459-length-27954-cov-4_pt1 | contig 27954 bp, 29 predicted proteins | sample MGYA00564400_ERZ1292625 | MGnify/ENA primary metagenome ERZ1292625 (study PRJEB36523, sample SAMEA6512639) | groundwater metagenome | collected 2019-01-08 | study: AquaDiva: Metagenomics assemblies of 32 groundwater samples | reverse complement strand
CGGGGTGTAGTATATCGGTAGTATACATGTTTTGGGAACATGAGGGCAGGGTTCGATTCCCTGCACCCCGACAAGAGAAGGCTTTCAAATGAACGTTTTCTTGATAAAATAATAAGATTGCGGGATTAGTTTATCGGTAAAATAACAGTTTTCCAAACTGTGGTGAAGGGTTCGACTCCCTTATCCCGCACACAAACAAAAACACTCAGATCCTTTCTGGGTGTTTTTGTTTGTGAAGGCAGGGAGGAGAAAGCCGGAGCGCGACTGGCGCGAGGCGGGGTAGCGAGATTTTTCATCAGAAAAATACTCGTGACCGACTCCCTTATCCCGCACCACTACGCTCCTACAGAGCTTCGCGGTGTACAACACAAAATAAAAAGCCCATAGTGGGCTCAGGCAGTTTTTAGGTACTTTTGTACCCCAGTTGGGTCTGTTTCCCAGACTGTATCCGCAATCTCTAAGTCGCGGTTGCTGACTATACAAATAATAATGTTCAGCAGTCTTTTTCTTCTAATATTTTTTACCACTGCAACAGTCTCGGAAATCCTTGGGAGCCAGATAGCCCCATCTATTACCACCAGTTTAATTTCTTGCTTTCTGATGGTATTTTTAATCCCCTTTGTATCCCTTGGGTCGCCTAACTTTATTTTTTCAAGTGGTATCCCTGTGGCCATAGGGAAGTTGTTACTATAGAAGGTCAACATCAACACTTCCTCGGTAATAGCGTGGTTTATCATGGTACTTTTTTCTTTGATACTACTCACTTATTCGGGGGCTGTCAAATAGCTTTGTTTCTGTCATATTGCTACACTTATACCGAAAACAATTCTTTTTAAATTAAATTTAATTTTATGTCAGTAACCAAAAAACGACCTTCTTTTGCTAAGATCCAAGCATTTGGTCTAGCAATAGAAAAGGTAGAATCCGACTATTTCAAGGAGGGTACTCCAGAAGAAATAGTAAAGACGGGGGATTGGAGGTTGTGGCATAAGGCGATAATATTGTTCGCACTATTCATAACCACCTTCATTCTTCTTGTTTGGGGAAATCTTTATGTAAATACAAAGGTGATACTTTGTATAACACTTGGGCTTATTGCTGCTTCAATTGGCTTTAATGTGGGGCACGATGCTAATCATGGTTCATTTTCCGAGACAAAATGGGTTAATAATTTAGTTGGGCTTTCATTCAATTTCCTTGGTGTAACTTCTTCATTTTGGAAATTTAAGCACAACATTCTTCACCACACCTATACTAATCTAGAAGGTATTGGTGATGATGTGGCTCAAAATGGGATATTGAGACTTCACGAAGAACAACCATGGAAGCCAGTATATAGGCTACAGCCAATTTATTGTTGGCTTATGTACGGGCTTCTCTACATTGGTTGGGTCTTGAAGAGTGATTTCGACAAGTATTTTAAAGGGCGGGTAGGAGAGCATAAAATGAAAATAACCAAAAAAGATCGAAAGGTCTTCTGGTTAACGAAAGTGTTTTATGTGACCCTTTTCTGGGTTGTCCCTATTGTATTTGTCGGTTTTAAAGCTTGGGCTATTGGTTACATAATCTTTGTTTTTACTACTGGGCTTACTACTGCCATTGTTTTTCAAATGGCTCATATAGTAGAGAAAGTTTCTCAACCTAGCATTGAGATAGCCACTAAGTTTGAATGGATTGCTCACCAAATGGCAACTACTGCCAACTTTGCAACAAGAAACAAGTTTATCAGCTGGTTTGTTGGTGGTTTGAACTTTCAAATAGAGCACCATTTATTTCCAGAGGTAAGTCATGTTTACTATAAGCCACTCAGTGAAAAGGTGAAACAAGTGTGTAAGGACTTTGATTTTCCTTACCATGTATACCCAACATTTTGGAGTGTCTTTGTCTCACACTTCAGAAAAATGGTTCAACTCTCAAAAAGACCCAAACCTATTGATGTGCGGTTGTAATTTTAGTTTGTACCTTATGAAAAAATAAGATCCCGCTTTTGGCGGGATTTTTTTAGTTAGTGGTAATCAGTTGGAAAATTTCGTCAGCTATTGTTGGGTGATCAACAATAAGTCTGACATTAGGGATTTCCTGATTAATCCCTGTGTGGATCATCTCAGGAGAGGCTCCGTTCGTTTTTTTCAGGATGCTTGTCTTGAGTTGCAGGATCTTTTCTTCATTTACATGATCAAAGATCAGGAACGCCGGTTTTTTTGCCCTTACTTTCTCCAGAATCTCCTTTTCGGAAGAGTGGTGGAAGAAACTAAGGCATGGGTAGTTAGCCGGGTCGCCTGTTAAATACTGTTTTTTGATGTTTCTTTCAAAATTACGGATTTCGTCCGATGGACCTCCGCTAACAAAGACGAGGCTGGTTTTCTTACTCATAAAGAAGTGATTTTTTATTTATACTACTCCACCTCCAAAAAAAGTCAAACAAAATAGCCCTCCGCCAGCTGGCGGATAGGGCTATCCTGTATGCATTTTCCTGAGCTCAGGGAGATGCTATTTAACGGCGTCTTTGAGGGCCTTAGCTGCGCGGAAACGAGGCACACGAGCTGCTGCTACCTTTACTGGCTCACCAGTCTTTGGGTTGCGAGCAGTACGAGCTGCGCGGGTCTTCACAGAGAAGATTCCGAGACCAGCGATAGATACCTCCTCACCCTTTTTGAGTGTCTTGGTGATGCTACCGATAATGTTCTCAATGACTTCTTCAGCTTGTACCTTGGTACCACCAACGATACTGTGTACGAGTTCAACAAGTGCTGCTTTGTTCATAATTATTATTTTTCCCAAATTGGGAATTCGTCTGATAATTTCGTCAGAGCGTGTAAGCTTGGGGCTTTACGCTCTCACCATTATATAGCAAGGCTTTTTTGATGCAAAATTGACAAAATAAGAGTTTTAGGTTATTATAAAACAAACAAATCGTATCCAAATGATAACTTTAGTTTACATTTTCGTTGCTCTTTTATTTATTGAAATTGTGGTGGCGAGTATTTTGCTCTACAAATCAATAAAAGAAGAAAAAGAATTAAGAAAAAAGCTTTCCTTATTAAAATAAAAACAAACCAATTAGCCGCCCAGAGGAGGGGCGGCTTTATGCTTTTATTTATTTTTTGCTATACCCGAAGAGTAATTTGTATCCTTCTTGTCGACAGGGATCTCAACTATAATCCCATAGTTGTCGTAGTCATCATCTATCCCCGCATCTATTTCGCGTGACCCACCATGAAATGTGTTTGCTTTTTTATCCCAATTTATAGTGTTAAAGCTTGGCTTACCGAGCTTGTTCACAACCTCATCAAGGGATATAACAGAGACATGTTTTTTGAATATCTCTGAGTTTTTCTCTAACGCCTTACCCATTTCTTCTGTTGAAGCAGGGGTTAAACCAGCTTTTTCAAGTGCCCTTAACATATCGTTGTAATTCTTGTACTTTTCTACAGAAACAAGAAACAAGTGTTTGGTTGAGTCTTCTGATTTCAATTCATCGATTCTTGAAATTCCATACTGTTCGTATTTTTTTAGATCTAGCCCACTTCTTACCTCTACTGAATCAGCTGGATTGATTTTTTCAATTGGCATTTTATTTTTTAGGCTATCTTCAGGATTCTTTGATTCTTTGGCCGAGGCGCCAAGACTTAGAAGCCCAGCAAAGGCTGCTACTGCCCATTTTTTGAGTCTACCCGGTTGCTTATGGGCTTTATTGGTGCCATAAAGTACCCCAGCATTGTTATGTTTCTTATTCTCATCCTTACTCTCTTTACTAGCCTCGTATTTTAGATGGTGTTCGAGTCTTTCTATTTCATCAATTTCTTTTTGGCTCAAACCAACTCCTTCTATCGCAGTCACCCTTTCTGGCCCCAAGTTTTGATGTTCAGAATGGTCAATTTGTTCAATATTACTTTCTAATTCTGGTGGGATTTTTTCTATCATATGCACCCATAATAGCACCTCCACTTCGCGTGCGCTACGCGGGGCAGTAATTCCTTTCATTATGTGGTTTATGAGGGATTGGTGCGGGCTTGGTAGCGAACCATGATTTCAGCTTCGACTTCTTCTCGTGGTCTGCCATATTTGAGGTATGAAAGTTCTTTGATCTTCTCAACAATCTCAGGATTTCCTTTTGGTGGATATGGTGTTACAGAATTGAAAGCCTTAACTGGTACACCACCAACTAACATTTTGATATAGCAATTTAGGTTTTCAAGTTTGAGGATGTCTTCAGGGGTAAATGTTGGAGCCAATTGCTTTTCAAAAATTACAGCATTTTCTGGGCTCACTCTGTGGATAATCATTGTGCCAACATTACCGAAGACCGCATCTTTTATTTTTTCTTCAAGTTGTTCAATATATTGGTGTGCCACTGTGAGTGAAAGACGATACTTACGGGCCTCTGACAAGATGGTAGCAATGGAATCAGTTGTGACATTTTGAAACTCATCAATGTAAAGATAAAAGTCATTGACTGGGCCTTTGCCAACAATGTCGACACGAGAAAGCGCGGCCATGGTGATTTTGCCAACCAATAAAAGTCCAATAAGGTTTGAGTTTATATCGCCAAGCCTGCCTTTTGAGAGGTTCACCAAAAGGATTTTCTTTTTATCCATAATTTCTCGGAAGTTGAGCACGCTGTGCTGTTGGGCAATGACAGGGCGCATGATATCGTTGGAAACAAATGGATCAAACTTGTTGGTGATATATGGCACAAAGTTGGCCAGCGAGGCTTCACCAGTAGTTTTCTCAGCGTTTTCCCAGAAGGCTTTGATGATTGGGTTTTTACATTTCGACAATTTGAGTGTTCGAAAGGCCTTATCACTCATGACCCGACTAATCTCAAGTAGGGTAGAACCACTTTCCGGATCCTCCATAACAAGACCGGCAGAGTTACGGAAATACTGTTCAAAAGCTGGGCCGCCAGCAGTTTTCATATCAAAGAGTTTGTTGAATATGCTTAGGAGCTCGTTGATGACAAATATTTTTTGTTCTGGGTAATTTATATCGTACTCAAGCATGTTGAGCCCCATAGGCCTTGCTGTATAGGCAGGGTCGAAGTAAATGACATCGTCTATACGATCAGCAGGAATATTGGCCAGAATGTGTTCAATGTCGGTACCGTGTGGGTCAATAAAGCAAACGCCGTCACCGTTTTTGATATCTTGGATGATCATATTTTTTAACATGACAGTTTTACCAGTACCTGTTTGTCCGATAACATAACAATGTCTTACACGGTCCTCTTTAGCAAAAACAATATCCGTCTTCTGCCCCTTGAAAGTATTTGTACCCAGATGAATACCTAAATTACTTGGAAAAGATGGGGCTGGTGCAGAGGTAGCGTCCTTTTCTTTAAGTTCGTGTGGTGAAGATGTGCCAATAGGGAAGTGAACCAAGGAAGAAGCCTCGTTTAGTGAAAGCTCAAGTGACTTTTCGGCTTGGTTTCTAAAAGAAAAAGCCTTGCATGTCTCGATCAGGTCTTTGCCTTGGGACTCTTGCCATTTTATTGCATTCCCACCAATGTATGAAAACTGTCCAAATGGTGCCTCGATGGATTCTCTGATGTGTTTGGCTCTCTGTGGTGAGGTCGCTGAGGATACTATTCTGATAGTAGCTTGGACAATGCGAGAATCATTTTTCTTTTTCAGAAGCTCAATACCCTCGTTGTCTATTTTCTTTTCATGCTCCTCTTTTTCTATTGGTTTTTTGAATAAACTGAAGGCTTCTTTGGCCAGCCCTCCTAGAACTCCTTCTGTTGCTTTTTTATAAAGATCCTTGACTGTCCCACTACCGTTTAGTGCTTCAGTCAAAATATGATTATTGCGTTCAGCTATTCTATTGTGGCTTTCAGAAAGAACCATTTGGACAGCACAACCTTCAGCGGTTTCAGCAATTTGAGAGAGAGCGCCCAAAATAGCCATAAAGGGGTCGTTTTCGAAATCGAGATAAGTCTTAAGGGGTTGGTAAGGTGTCTCCTTTAGATGAGCGACACTCGCTGAGAAAGAGTGAGCCTCGACGGAAAAAATATTGTAGTCATCAACGACTTCATCGACTATTGCTCCTGGGAAAAATGAGTAAACTAACTTGCCAAAACCATCCACCAAAAGTTTGGGTACTGCTACATAGACCACGATATCTTTTCGATTGTGTTCTACTGCGAGTTCTATTGAAATCGTATTATCGAGCCCTACCAAAGAAACCAAGCTAGTATAAAATTGTGCCATGGCAGCGACCTTCTTTTTGAAGTCATCAACTTTGTCTGTGCTTGGTTCACTAGGTAAGACAACCGAAAAAAGTGTGTGGTTTAAATCTTTGTATAAACCTTCATTTTCTTTCAGCCCCGGGATTGCTCCGATAGTGTGTAAATACTGCACTAGAAAGCGGTGGAAATCATCCTCAAGGTGAGGGTCGTTCATTTTCTTCACTACATCGAGTGCATTCTTGATACCTTTCTCTATCATGGTACCGAAGAGCTCTTCTATCTTTTTGTCGTGGGTTTCTGGTTTTAACCGTAGGACGATTCTTTCAGCTTCATGTTCTGGGAGGGTTCTAGCTTCGTGCAAGAAGTCTTTGGCTTGTCCCTGAGCGTACTCTTCTATTGTTTCCCGGGTAGCGCTCTCAGGGCTCTTGGAGCCGCCCTCTTGAAGCACATAGGCCTTTTGAGATTCATTGGCGATATGGGCTATTTCTTGTTCTTGGGATTCAAAAGTTTCCTTAGGAGCTAACATGTCCTCAGTATACCGCGCAAATAAAAAAAGCCGAACCTGTTAAACAGGCTCGACTGGTGTTAAAGAAAAGCTTGGAACCTTTTTGGTTGCTATTCTATACACAACCATTTCATTTGATAAGAGGGGGATATTATCAAGCGAAATAATTTTTTCACTTGAAAGTCCAGTTCTCTCCGAAATAAAGTTAACTATCTTTTGTCTTTCAAGCGTCACACTCTCTTCTGACATTTTTTTATTATTAGGTATTGGTAAGTGAATGAAGCCACCACTACCAGGTCTTACCCACCGTTCATCACAGTTTAAGTAGACTAGCATTGCAGCGGATCCTACCTCGTCTGCTTGACCGATAAACTTCACACCTTTTTGTGAAAGTTCCAACATAGCATTTGCTATTTCTGCATATGCTCTTAGTCTTCCACCGTGTGATTTAATTTGAAGATAGAGTACGTTTGATGACAAAGAAGCTTCCTTTAGCTGAATAATTAATGAACGAGCCCTCTGCACAGTCAATTTCCCAACAAGAGGAATACTTGCCATATAGATTAAAATTTGCTATAATCCTAACATATTTAAATAATTTGTCAAATACATGTTTAACCCAAATCAATCACCAAAAGATGATAATCAAAAGCCAAAAGGAAGCGCTGTTGACCTTGAAAAAGCAAGTAATCTTGATGCCGATGGAAACCCTAGATCTCTTCAGAAACTTCCAGATGGGACTATGGCTTTCTTGAGTAATCAAGAATATCAAGATGCAGTAAATGGCTTAGGAAATAACTAATTAAACAAAAACCCCGCCAGTGCGGGGTTTTTGTTTGGGTGGGGATGTTGGTATACTTAGTAAATATATGGGACAGGAAGCATTAAATAGTGAGGTAAATAATCTCAATAAAGTAGAAGACCTTGCGCCTGTTGTTTCGATAGAGGGTAAGTTAAATCCGGTGGTTACCAAAGAAGATGAAGGACTAGTCAAGGAAAAAGTTTCAAAGCTGAACGAAGAAATTGCTGAGATGGAAGAGAAATTACAGGCAAAAGCAAATACAGATAGAGACTATCCACCTGTAGTGCCGACCACTGTTTATCTTGGGGATGGAGACACAGAAATAACGCCGGAACTCTTAAACAAAAAGAAAGAAGAGTTATCAAAATTAGAGAAAACGATCCCACCAAAACCGAAAATAAAGAGAACCTTTCTGGGCTCACTTTTCAGTTGGTTGCCTTAGTCGTCTATCTTGCGTAGTCAATAATTCTCGTCTCTCTTATAATTGTTACTTTGATTTGTCCCGGATAGCGGAGGTCGCGTTCGATGGTGAGAGCAATATTTCGCGCTAGAGTTTTGGATTCCAAATCAGAGATAGCTTCTGGGTGGACGAAGATACGAATTTCACGACCGGCTTGAAGGACGTAGGCTTTTTCAACTCCTTGGAAACCGCTAGCAAGGGACTCAAGCTCTGCCAATCTTTTCAAATACATTTCAGCTGTATCACGCCTAGCACCGGGCCGACTTCCTGAAATCATATCGGCAGTTTGGACGATGACGGCTTCAATGGATTCATGTGGGCAATCGTCGTGATGGCTTTTCATAGCAGAAATAATTCTCTCATCAGTGCCAAACCGGCGAAGCATTTTGACCCCTATTTCTATGTGTGTACCTTCAAATTCATGATCAAGGGCTTTGCCGATGTCGTGAACGAGTGCGCCAGCCTTGGCGATGTAAGCATCGGCACCGAGCTCGGTCGCCAGCATTCCAGCTACATGTGCCATTTCGATAGAATGTTGCAAAACATTTTGTCCGTAGCTACTTCGATAGTGAAGTCTTCCTAAAACAGCCACAACACGCGGATCGAGATTGAAAATACCACATTCGTAAACTGCGGCTGCACCTTTCTCTTTCATAACTTCGTGAATGTTTTTCTTGGCAGTTTCTAATTCTTCCTCTATGCGTGCCGGTTGGATGCGCCCGTCTTTTACAAGTGCTTCCAGAGCCGCTGTTGCTATTGCTCTACGCACCGGATCAAAACATGACACCACAATTGCGCCAGGGGATTCATCGATCAAAAGTTCGACACCGGCGACACGTTCAAAAGCTCTAATGTTTCTTCCTTCTTTCCCAATGACTTTACCCTTCACATCATCATTTGGTATAGCTACAGAGGCAGTGGTGAGAGCGTTGGTGGTAGGGACAGAGAGACGCTGGATAGCAGTCATCAGTATTTCCTTGGCTTGGTCTTTAAGAGACTCCTCCATTTGAAATTGTAATTTGTTACTACGAACCGCTAAGTCTTCTTCGTATTGTTTTTCAATATCGATAATAAGTGCAGCCCTTGCATCCTCACGAGAAAATCCGGCCAGCTTTTCAAGTTCTTTGACTCTTTCTTCAACCAAGGCTTCAACTTCTTTTGAAAGAGACTCGGTGCTTTGTTGTTTATGTTCTATTTGTTCAGCACGCTTATCGAGTTCGCCTTGGCGTTGATCAAGTAGAGATTCTTTTTTGATCAGACGATCTTCGGTTGCCTTGAGATCTGACTCTTTCTGTTTTTCGATTTCTCTAGCCTCGTCAATTATCTTCTGAGCTTGTTCTTTGGCATGCATCAAACGCTCACCGACGGTGAGTTCAAGTGAATTTTTGCGAAGAATAAATATTACAGCGCGAATACTATAACCAATGATGCCTCCAGCAAGGAGCATGCCCGCAGCGAGTAGAAAGGGGTTCATGTTAATTTATTCCAGGGTTTTTGGTAATAACCGCATCTATAATGCCGTACTTCTTACTCTCACTTGCATCCATGTAAAAGTCTCTTTCCATGTCGGCTTGGATTTGTGTAAGTTTCTGACCTGTATTTTTAGCAAAGATTTCATTGAGACGAGCTTTGAGTTTGATTACTTGTTTGGCTGTAATTTCAATATCAGTCACTTGCCCCTCAAACCCTCCGTGTGGTTGGTGAATCATTATTTCTGAGTTTGGAAGCGCAAAACGTTTTCCTTTAGCTCCTGCAGCTAGTAAGTGCGAAGCCATTGAAGCAGCAAGCCCTACGCATATAGTAGAAACATCTGGTTTAATAAAATTCATCGTGTCTAAAATCGCCAGACCAGCAGTGACAGATCCTCCTGGGCTATTGATGTAAAGACTAATATCTTTCTTAGGGTCTTCATTAGCTAAAAAAAGAAGTTGAGCAATTATAAGGTTGGCAACATGATCATCAATAGACCCTCCAACAAAAATAATACGATCTTTGAGCAGGCGAGAGTAGATATCATAAGCGCGCTCTCCACCTGAGGTTTTTTCGATTACGGTTGGTATTAACATAGTGAGTTTTTAAAGTTAAAAGTTTGTAAAGTTGAAAGTAGTAGGGCAGTCAAAACAGCAGTTCGGTACGCATGTACTATAACGGTATTTTGCCCGAAAAGCAAAAATAGGTTGACTAATAATATATATACTGTATAGTATGAAAAACTAAAAGCCATGTATTCACCAAGTTTTTTCTTTAACCAATATGACATATTGGATAGTCCTCCACCAAAAGTTATAAAATCAAAAGAAGAATTACAGAAAGAGCGGGATGATACAAAAAAAAGAAATGCTCTGTATCGTAAGCTGAAGGGCGAAGATCCGTGTCTCAATATTATTGATTAGAAAATAAAAAAGCCCGGAATATAACCGGGTTTTTATTTTAGGAAAAAGATTGTCTGATGGCTTCCAAATCTTGTTTATGGCCTGCGCACGACCTTACTTGGTTAAGAACTGGAATTTTTTGGTAATGGCACAGTGCCAATGCTCCTAAAGCATCTTGCACTGCATGTGCCCACCAATCATACGAAGCGTCCATTGAGCTTTTGTAACTACTCATCCAGGACACATACTTTTTATTGGGCCAGCCGAATATCGATGAAAGATCAGCAAGATATTCTCTGTGAGCAGGGAATCCTTGTGGCTTCGCATACAAAATATCCTCTCTGAATCCCAACTCCATCTCAACTATGGTTTGTTGGCATGACGGCAAAGGTTTCCAATGGCTGTGTACCGTTAAGCTTAACTTCTTTACCTTTGATTTCTTTATGGAAACCTCGGTAGCTAGCTCGTTGTTTAGCCTGACGGTACTTTCCTTTTTTGGTTCTATAGTTTGGAAATTGTCGTCTGTCTGTCTCCAGGCTCCCTCTAATTGTTTGGCATACCCACCAGCACCACCAAGGTATGGTGGCCATTTGTTATGTGGAACGAGTATTATATTATCAAGCCCCACCAACAGCTTAAGAGCGATAATATGTTCAATAACATTAAGTGTTACACCATTTTTCTTAAGCTGAAGCCTTCCTTTTTTTGAGTAAGCTATTCTGAAGTCTATCGGTACATTGCCGTCCTTTGTTCTTATAAACCATCCTGGCCACTCTGAAGGGAGAAAATCTATACTGGATTCCCACCCCCAAAAGTTTGGACCTGTAACCGTGACCTTTTTTACTAATATTTTTCTCTTCATGTGCAGATAATTTTTGTTAACATTACCTGATTGCGCCATAAAGTCAAACCTCCCCATCAAATTGGTGGGGAGGTCAAACCCCACCGTAAGGTGGGGTGAGTTCTGTAGTTTTTATAAACTCTCTAATGTCGAGAGGATTTTCTCGTTGGTCAGTATCATATCCGCGTAGGCTTTGGTTCGAGCCAGATCGGCGCCGGGATACATTTGCATAAGTTTCTCTGCTTCTTTGTCTACTTCTTCATCAGTAGTTTTTACATCCATATCTTTGGCAATAGCGTTTATCAGTATTTGGAATCGAGCACGGCGCTCTGCCTCTCCCTTGAATTCTTCCATTAAGTCTTCACGAGTTTTCTTGGTGTGTTTGAGATAAGCATCAAACTCCATACCACTGCGCGCTACATCAGACTCTATTTGAGCGATCATTTTTTCTTGTTCTGATTTTAAAATAATTGGTGGAACGAGGAACTCAGTCTTTGCAATAATACCGTCCATAATAGCAATACGGCGTTTGTCTTTTTCGTTTTGATCCTTTTCACGCAGGACATTTTCTTTGATTTTGGCACGCAGGTCAGCCACACTTTGGAAGTTACCAAACGATTTGGCAAATTCATCTGTTACCTCTGGGAGAGGTTCGGTGTGCCCATGACTATCATCGGTGTGGTCGTGTACATGGCCATAGGCGCGCATTTGTCTTAGGTCCTCAATCACCTTATCTATCTCTTCTTCAGTAGTTGCTACTTTGGCCACCGCTTCAGCATTCTTGGCAATTTTTTTGTAATCAGGCAGTTTTATTTTTGGTAAAACTTCGGTGGTAATAGTAAAGCCGAGTTCGTTGTCACGGGCTAGCTTTGTAATAGAGACATTAGGGCGACCGATGGCGTCAATCTTTTTCTCTTCGAGAATAGTAGGGTAGAACTCTTGTATTGCCAGCTCGGCCATATCAGAGAGAATAAGCTGGTCTCCTAATTGCTTTTTGGCTATTTCCTCTGGTACATTGCCTTTTCTAAACCCTGGCATTTCTAGGTGTTCCAACAAACGGCCAAGAGCCTTCTTTTCAAAGGCACTAAAATCTTTCCAAGAAATTTCACCCTTGATCTCGACAGACCCATCTTTCTGTTCAGTAATTTTCAAATTGTCTATATTTATAGGTTTCTTAGGCATAGTTAGCTGAGTCTAACATAGGAAGTAACGGAACACCAAAAAGAGATAATTGGTTGTTATTGCGACTCAGAATAATCAGGAATAATGATATCACCAACAGCGGCTTCGAGGTCAGAAGGACTGTCTTGGGGAGTCACAGTAATAGGTTCTGACTTATTTCGTAATAAAAGCAACACCAAAACAACGGCGACGATTATGAAAAGTGACCACAAACTTTTATGCTTGGGATTCATAGTTTTATTCCGAACTTTCTTTTTCGTTTAAACTATCTTTTAAATTAGCTATGCTTTCGATAAGAGATGTCTTGGCTGATTTCAGAAACTCTTGTGCTTTTTTTAGTGGGTCTTTGTAAACAACAACTTCTTTTGGTTTTATTATCTCTCCATCAACAGTTTCACTAATAATTTCTGGAGGGACAATACCAACGAACTGGTCTATAGCGGTGTTGGCGTTCATTAGAGAAGCGCTTGCTTCATCGAGCGCAAGTTGCGCATCGGTTGTATCTTTTTCTCTTTTGGTAAGAAGATCAACGAATGTCTGTGTACGATCAACAACAAGCTTGAGTTTGGCACTAGTTGAACGCAAATCAGCCTCTATCTTTTGTTTCTTGGTTAGGGGTTTAATTTCAGGCTTTTTGATCTCGATAGGAGTATCTTTGGCTCCTTGGGCAGACGCAGACAAATCTGCCTTCACTTCCGCAAAAGCTGGTGCCACAAAGGCCAGAAGGGCTATAAGGCTTGTAATAAAGGTCTTTTTCATAGCGCTATTATACACCATGAGAGACGATTGACTAGGGTAAGTATTACTGTATAGTAATAGAAACCTTTTTAGAAACTTAAATCAGCTATATGAAATTAAGCGTATCGAAAGTCAGTGTTGCCCGAGTGTTACTTTCTTTGTTTCTTCTTGGGGCGATAATTGCTGGGGCAGCTCTCTTGTCAGCAGCTTTTGGTGTCATGAGTGGTTACGATGCCTACAATGTGTTTTGGTCAAGTGGTGTTATTGGGGTCTTTTGCTTAATCTTAGCAAGAGCAGTAGACAAAAAAACCGTAGAAGCTGTGGAATGGTAAAGAAATTAAAATGCCCCCAACTGGAGGCATTTTTTATTTCTGAAATTTTTCTTTGTAAAGTAGAATAGATTTTTCGATAGCTTCGATAGCTTTTTCTTTTCCTTCAATACTATCGATATGTACTTCTCTATGTTCTAGTTTTTTGTAGGTCAGAAAGAAGTGTTCTATTTCTTTGAGCGTGTGTTTGTTGATGTCGGCGAGTTCTTTAACATCATTCCATCTAGGATCGTGATCTGGGACACCAAGAATTTTGGCATCGCTCTCTCCGCCATCTACCATATTTATGATTCCAACCGGGCGAACCTTCACCAAAACTCCAGGATTCAGAGCATAAGTGGTAAGCACTACAACATCAAGCGGATCACCGTCAGCCCAGTGAGTTTGAGGTACAAAGCCATAATCAAATGGGTAATCCTGCGAAGTATGCAGTGCGCGGTCAAGAGTAATGAGACCTGTTTCTTTATCAAGCTCGTATTTATTTTTTGAGCCCTTAGGAATTTCTATAATGACGTTTATGATTTGGGGCACATTTTGCCCTGAAGTTATTTCGTGTAGGAGGTTCATATTATTTTATTTAGTTAAAAGTTACTTATTAATTAGGATTCAGTTTCAGCTTTTGTTTCTTCTGCAACAGTTGTTGTAGTTTCATTTGATAATTCAGAAAGTGGTTTGAAATCTTCTCCTTCAACTGGTTTTTCTGCCTCTGATGCTGGGTCGACAGGCACTTCTGCGCCTTTGATATCTATTTTCCAACCTGTGAGCTTAGCTGCCAGTCTGACATTTTGTCCACCTTTTCCGATAGCTAGAGAGAGCTGATCTGGAGCGACCTCGATACTTGCTTTATGCTCTGTCTCGTCGAGTACCACATCTAGAACTTTGGCAGGGGAGAGAGCTTTCTGAACAAATTCTGCTGGGTCTTCGGACCATTCAATAATATCTATCTTTTCTCCACCGAGTTCGTTCATGACGGTACTGACTCGCACTCCTCTCTGGCCAACACACGAACCAACTGGATCAATGTTTGGATCAGCTGTCCAAACTGCAATCTTGCTTCTTGCTCCTGGCTCACGCGCGATAGCTTTTATTTCAACAACACCATTGGCTATTTCGGGAGACTCTTGAGCAAAAAGCTTTTCCATGAACTTTGGGTGTGTTCTAGAAATGCGAAGGTTAATGCCTCTAGGGGATTCTTCTACATGATAAAGATAACCTCGCACACGAGCACCACGAACATAGCGCTCATTGGGTATCTGTTCTGCTGCCGGGATTACACCGGTCGCCCGGTTGAAATCAATAAAGACAGTACCCTTATCTACTTTTTGAATATGCCCTGAAACGATATCACCCTCTTTACTTCCAAACTCTTCCATAATAGAACCTCGTTCTGCTTCACGAATGCGTTGAATGATAACCTGCTTAGCAGTTTGCGCAGCAATACGACCGAAGTCGTCTTTTGGTTCTAGATTGAAAACAATTTCGTCCCCAACTTTGGCATCACTTTTCATAATGTGTGCATCGTCGAGCAAGATGTGTTTTTCTTCGTTATAACTTTCGCGTTCATCTGTTTCTGCCCGGGTCTCTGCTTCATCTTCGAAATAAACCAGTGTGTCATCAACAACAGTTTTAACTTGATCGAAAGCAACACTTCCGGCATCAAGATCTATGTGAGCACGCACAACCTGTCCTTTCTTTCCGTATTCTTTTTTGTAAGCAGCAGCGAGAGACTGTTCAATAGCATCAATGAGTTTGTCGCGACCAATTCGGCGTTCACTCTCGAGCTGTTCTATGGCAATTTTGAGGGCTTTGATATCTAACATATATTTATTTGATTGTTATCGCCTCCGCCGGAATGGGCGGATGGCGGATGATTTGTAAGGGGTTAACAGAAACGTCCGCACCTTTCGGCCGGACATTTACAAGTGCAACTATATCATATAACTATTTTTCTGCCAACATACCGAGGCAAGGCCTCGGTGTGTTTGTTTGGTTGGAGAGTAAGGAAGGAGATATTTTGATATCCACAGTTTATACCCATTTTTAGGGGAGAATTGTTGACATTTGGGCTTGTTTATCCTATACTGATTCCAAACGTACGCGAGTACCTTTTCAATAAATTTCTTGGCAATATTGCCGTTCATCCTTTAATTTTTTAAAATGAAAAATTTAAACGCTATAAGGGTGGGCGTGATATCGCTTATCCTTATAATTTTCGTATCTTGCAGTGATAAAGGTGGTGGTTACAATGGACCAGGTCCTGGTGATCCTCCTCCTGCCATTGGGGCAAAACCAGTTGTTACTGCTGGTAACCCTGCAAAAGGGTGGTTCAATGGATCTATTACTGGGTCATTTGGTGTCACCAGTACAGATCCTATTACAGGAATTGTAATCAAGGCTAACGGCGTTGTTGTTCCTAACGAAGCCGGTTATTCCTACACATTAAACAATGTGACCGGGTCAGTCCAGGTTGAAATAGCTGTTACCAATAAAAATGGTACAACTACAGCCTATGCAAATGCCGATGTTTATTCGTTGACAAAAACGAATTATTGCAACACAGGAGACTGGAAACTGAACAAAACTTTCATAAACGGGGCACTTATGCCTTCAACTTGTTATGTCTATAGATTTTCTATGGAGAATGACATAATGAAATTTGTTCAAAGGTATTCACTTTGTGAAGGGTTGCCCGACTCACCTGCTGGGCCATGCAATTTGGATGAGGGGAATTTTAAGATAACCTTTGGATCGATCACTTATACATATAGTGATTTGTCTTCTACTTTCTTAAAATTATCTTACACAAATACCGCTGGCCAAGCGGTTGTAAAGGAATTTGGACACTAAGATCGCACTTGCACCCCTTTAGTTTAAGGGGTGTTTTTTTTCGCCCAGTTGCTATACTTATACCTATATAAGCTAGATAACAGTAGAGTCACAACATTTATTATATGAAACTATTTAAATACATTGCCCTTAGTCTTTTATGTGTCGGTGTACTCGTTACCCCTATTCGTAGCGCACTAGCACAAACAAAAGCTCCGCAAATGGCTACAGTAGCTAATGTAAACATTCAAGGAGCCAAGATCGCAAACCAAATTGGCAGCGTAGTTAATGTCTCGTTCCTACTTACTAATGGTAAGGGGGTGCAAACAGGGGTAAAGTATAGTGTTAGGCTTTATTCTAAAGTTAACAGAAATATTGTTATTGATGAGAAGGTCTATGATGAAGCACTAACTCTGGCTGAAAATTCCCAAACACAAAAAAGTATAGTGTATGTCGCACCTGCAACTCTTTCCGGTACGTACTCTCTTTATCTTTTTAGTAATAACGATGTTGGATTTCCTTTTGGAGTTGTTAGTGTAGGGGATGTGACTTTCACGGCTAGTCAAAAAGGGATAAGCGTCGCGCCAGAGTCTTGTTCTACTAGTATTGTTGGTTCAAACGAAAAAAAGTCTCACTCCCTTTCAGAGAGCCCGGTGTTGAGTAGTAATCAATCACTCAAACTTTCTTGTACAGCACAAAATACTTCAGCAGGAGTGCTAAGTTTTATTCCTTCGTATCAAACATATTACCGAACTCTCGGTGGCGAGAAAGCTGAAGTTACAGGCGGGGACGTAGCACCAATATCCTTCAAAGCTGGAGAAAAAAAGATTGTGGCACTTACTTTACCAGTGGGTAGAAAGCCACAAATATATGTAACCCAAGTCACATTTGGAGAGGGACAGTCAAATAGCGTAGTAGTTAGATACAGTGTCAGTGGGGCTACTGCGACCATAGTCAATGTTTCAGCTGATAAGGATTATTACAGGGCAGGAGACAAGGCAAATCTAACACTTCTTTGGTCTGCACCGCCTGTCCCGACCTTTGCTGATGTTGTAATCAAAACTGATAAAGGAGCACTTTGTGGCAAAACCAGTGTTGATGAAATAAATGGCTTTAAAAGCAATATTGAGGTCTCAATAAAGCGTCCATGTTTTAATCCGTCTATTACAGTTTCCCTTAAAAACAAATCAGGCATGACTTTGGATGAGAAAACATTTGATATAAAGACAACCTCAGTCAAAGAGTTCGGTGGGACATTTGGTGGAGTAAAAGGGGCATTACTTATTATATTAATATTATTAGGCATCATTCTTGTAGGAAAGTATATGAAAAAGAAAAAAATAAATAAAAATATTACTACACCGCTGGCAGTGGTTGCATTTATTGTTACCCTCATGTCGTTCTCATCGGTTCAAGCTTACACTTACCCGCCTATTGGGGCGCAAGGTAATGTTTATGTAGTAGTAAATGTCGCTAATGTTAATAACCCAGGGAGCTCAACATATAGTCAAGGTGATCCGATGAATATAGACGGAAGTGTGGTCTCTTATAATAATAATTTTGATGAAGATGTATCCTTGAGTGCTATAACTATAAATTTGAATAATAATAATCCAGTCCAAATATTTAATCCCCCATCAGGGGTTATCTCTGTAGGACCTAGTTTACCTTCCTATACCGGCCAATCAGTCCTTCATAATGTAAATGTCCCAACAAATCCTCCACTCCCGCAAACATTTACTGTTGATTTCAGCGCTGGGATTGACGAGATAGTACCAATTTTACACAGCTTTGCTGGGGCAGATTTATTTTCAGCTGGTGTGAATGGCGTGGTTAATCCAAATCCGGATCCGATCTTCCTTAATGACCCAGGAGAAATATTGTTTACAGCCGACCCCGGGGCCTATGACTTATTTGTCAATGTGGATATGGATGATTCAGGGTCGGTTCAAATTACTGATAGTGATGGAACCTTCCACTGTGCAAATACTACTGGAGCCGACACTTCTGGTCCTATTGAGAAAGTTGTTTTTAATAATAACAACCAAACAACTATTCAAGTTATTAAAATCACCCCGTGTCCATAGTAAGAAATATAAAATAATGAAAAAAATCACAACAAATATGAAAAATATAATATTACTTGCATCGTTTCTTGTGCTTACTTTTGGGCTTAGTACAAAGGTTTCCGCAGCGTGGACATATTATAGTCACTCCGAAAACTACACAGTAGATGCTGGCTCTCCACCCGTAATTACTGTAGACCTGACCGCTACACCGACTTCAATGACACTTCCGACTAGCCAGACAATATTGAATTGGACAACAACAGGCACTCCAGACAGTTGTACTGCCACAAGTAGTCCGTCAACCTCATGGAACGGTACATCACCTTCACCTTCTGGTGGTGGTCCGACGATAGTAAGTGGGCTAAGTGCTGGAAACTATACTTTTGATATTACTTGTATAAAAGCTTGGGCTGGTGGAACTGTTAGTGCTTATAGTTCTGTTTTAGTAGTAGTAAATCCTGCAGTTACAGAGTGTTCCGACAATATTGATAATGCTGACCCAGAAGATAGCTTGGCTGATATTAATGACCCAGGTTGTCATGTGGGCGATGTTTTAACTGGCGCTTATGATCCAAATGATGATAATGAAACTAACGCAGTGCCGTCACCGTCTGGGACGCTTTCTGTAACAGGTTGTACTATTTCTTCAGGAGGCTCTAGTTGTTCTGGTTCTGTTTCTTGGACAACCTCAGATCTAACGGCAAACCCTACCTCTATTACGCGTAACACGGGTTCACCTGCTTCCTTTACACCAAGTCCACTAGCTAGTGGTTCACAAGGTGCGACATTAAGTTATGGGCAAACAGACTTCTATCTGTATCACAACAGCGTTCTTCTTGCCCAGTCTTCTGCTACTGCTAGTTGTGCAGGCGGGACTTCATGGAATGGATCTTCGTGCCAAGTAGTTGTTGTAACTCCGTCGGTGTCTCTAAGCGCTCTTCCTAGCAGTATTTTCTTGGGTAACTCTGCAACTCTTTCTTGGACAAGCGCCAATGTATCTTCTTGTACGGCCAGTGCTAGTCCAATAAGCGGTACCTGGACTGGAGCAAGGCCTACAAGTAGTAGTTTCCCTCATGAATCTACTGGAGCACTGACCGCGACCACTACCTTTACACTTTCTTGTACTGGAGTAAATGGAAATGCTAGCGACGCCAAGACAGTCACTGTGACAGTTGGTGATCCAGGCGATATAATAGCTGATCTTGTAGCTACTCCTGATAGGATTAGCTCAGGAGAATCGGCACTACTAACTTGGAGTTCACAGGGCGCGACATCTTGTTCTGGGATCGGCTTTAACACCGGCGGTGCAATACAAAATACTACCGGGGTATCAGTTAGCCCAACAGTTAATACTACCTATACTCTCAACTGTACTGATGGAACAAACTCAGCCTCAGATCAAGCGACAGTCACTCTTAAGCGTAAATTCTTATTTATTGAATTTTAGAAAAACAAATCGCTCGTAAAAAATACTAATCTTATAAAGCTGTCGGTGTTTTTCTGCTGAAAAACAACCTGATTCTCGGCTCAGTCAGCCTCGAAACACACCTTTACGAAATTAGTGTTTTTGTACTCGCTTAAAAAAGAAGTTTAGAAAATAAAAGTCGTAATGTGTTTTATGAATCGAGGACTCTGCGTAGGCATCCGCAGAGAATAAAATACGTTACGGCTTTTATTGTAATCTCACTTTAAAACCCCCTACTTACTGATATACTATATCCATGGTTGTTGATGAAGTAAAACTACAAAGCTTGTTACTCGACACTAGTATCCTGACAGTCGATGATATAGCAGCCTTTGAAAAAGAAAAAAAGCAGAAGGAAACAACACTTTCTGATTTTGTTCTTTCGGCTGGCAAAGTAAAAGAGCCAGAGCTTCGTAAACTTCAAGCTTATGTACTCGGTATTCCATATCTCAATCTTGAAAACGAAAAGATTGATAAAGAGGTGCTTCAAATGATACCGGAACCAATTGCTAGGAAGTACAATATTGTCGCTTATAAAAAGCGGGGCAATGATTTAGAGGTCTGTATTTTAGATATCGACAATTTGCCGGCAATTGATTTCGTCAAAAAGAAAACTGGACTGCGTATTCTTCCACGACTTACTGACACTGAGTCTATTAAGAGTGTCTTGGTGCAGTACAAAAAGAGTTTACAAGCTGAATTTGATACCATTATTCAGAAGGAGGTTGGTAGTTTGCAAAAGGTAGATGAGAAAGATGATAAGACGAGTGAAAAAGACTTAAAAGAAATGGCGGAGGATCTGCCAGTTATTAAAATTGTTGACTCTCTTATTTCTCACGCGATTTTACAAGGCGCTTCCGATGTCCACATTGAGCCCGGTGAAGAGTCCTTGGTAGTTCGTTATCGTATTGATGGGATCCTACATGACGCTATGACTCTCCCAAAAGATGCGGCTCCGGCAATAACTGCCCGTATTAAGGTGTTGGCAAATCTGAAGCTCGACGAAAAGCGTCTTCCTCAAGACGGAAGGTTTAAAATCGTACTTGATGATTCTCCTGTTTCATTTCGTGTCTCAACACTGCCGACTTATTTTGGTGAAAAGACTGTGATTCGTATTTTGCGAGAATCTTCCCATGGCTTCACTCTTGAGGGGCTTGGTTTCCACGGAGAGAGTCTGGAGCGAATCCACGAAGGCATGAAACAACACTCTGGTATTTTGTTAGCCTCTGGGCCAACTGGGAGTGGTAAGACAACAACACTTTATACTATGCTAGATATTTTAAATACCCCAGAGGTGAATATTTCTACAGTTGAAGATCCTATTGAATATCAAATGCCAAGGATCAACCAGACTCAAGTTAAAAGTGAAATTGGTATGACTTTTGCTAATGGCCTCCGAGCGCTTCTTCGACAAGACCCAAACATTATCATGGTGGGGGAGATTAGAGATGGCGAAACAGCTTCACTGGCGGTTAATGCTGCTCTTACTGGTCACTTAGTGCTTTCAACCATACACACCAACAGCGCTGCTGGTGCTGTTCCACGACTTATCGATATGGGTGTTGAGCCGTTTCTGATTGTTTCTACTGCCAAGGTGATAGTAGCTCAGCGTCTAGTGCGAAGACTTACAAGCGCAAGAGCGCAGTACTTTTTGACAGAAGGGGAGTTAGCAGCTCTCGGAAAGGTAGTTGACCTTGATCGAGCTCGTATATTTATTGAAAAAGAGAATTTAGTAAAAGCTGGCACTCCATGGGGGAAGATACCGTTTTATAAGGCAACTAAAAGTGAAGAATCAGAAGATGGCTTTAAGGGGCGTGTCGGTATTCATGAGGCCCTAAAAATTTCTCCAACAATAAAGGAAATAATTTTGCGTGGGGGTTCTGCTGATGAAATAGAAGCACAAGGCAAAAAAGAAGGTATGATGACTATGATTGAAGATGGTATTTTCCAAGCCATCCAAGGCCAGACAACCATCGACGAAGTTTTGCGTGTGGTTAGTGAGTAAAAATTTGGTACACTAATAGAAGTATGAAGTTTTCTTATAAAGGGCGGAGTAAGGAGGGAGCAGTTACAACTGGGGTTGTTGAGGCGCGCGATCGTACAGAAGCCATTAATGCAATTCGCGGACTTGGGTTTACCCCGATATTTGTTAATCAAAAGTCTGGGCTAAGTTTTAAGTTGGGTAGTATATCGTTTGGTCCTGGTAAGGTTAAGCTTAGTGAAAAGATTCTCTTTACTAGAAACCTCTCCGGGATGCTTAAGGCCGGGTTGCCACTTTCTCGTGCCCTCTTGGTGCTATCACACCAAACTAAAAATGCGTATTTATTAAAAATTGTTCAAACCCTTTCTGATACTATTGATAAAGGGGGAACTTTTTCTGATGGTTTGGCCAAATACCCAAAGGTATTCTCAGCTCTGTTTGTCTCAATGGTTCGTGCAGGGGAAGAGTCAGGAGGAATGCCAGGGGCTCTCACTGAAATAGGTATTAACCTTGAAAAGAGCTACGCCTTAAACAAGAAGGTTAAAAGCGCCATGATGTACCCGTCTATCATCTTAGCGGCTATTTTCGTTATAGGTATATTGATGTTTATCTATGTGGTGCCAACCCTAACCAAAACATTTAAAGAGTTAGGTGCGGAGCTACCATCTTCGACAAAGTTAGTTATTGGACTCAGTGACCTTATCTCCAACCATCTTCTATTACTTGTTGTTGGTATTGCAGTTCTTGTATTTTTAGTCATTTTAGCCTTTCGATTACCAAGGACAAAGAAGGGGATTGATTGGTTGGTTGTACGGTTACCAGTGATTGGGACAATTGTAAAAGAAATGAATGCAGCGCGAACAGCTCGAACTATGTCCTCACTACTTTCTTCAGGGGTGAACATTAGTCGATGTATTTCTATTACCAAAGAAGTGCTGCAGAATGTTTACTATAAAAAAGTTATGGAGGAAGTAGAGAGTGTGGTTGAAAAAGGCGGAACCATGTCGAGTGTCTTTAAGGCACAGACTAAGCTTTACCCCGTTATGGTTGGAGAGATGATCGAGGTCGGGGAAGAAACCGGCAATCTTGGGAGCATGCTTCTTGATGTGGCTACTTTTTACGAAGGCGAAGTGGACACCAAGACCAAAGACCTCTCCACTATTATTGAACCAGTGTTGATGATATTTATTGGGGTGGCCGTCGGTTTCTTTGCCGTGTCGATGCTCTCGCCGATGTACTCAATAATGGACTCTATTAAATAGCAATGACTGATTTTAAAAAAGGCCTTACACTAATTGAGCTAATTATGGTTGTTGCTGTTATTGCCATTATTGTAGCTATCACTGTGCCAGCACTTATCTCATTTAGAAAAAATCAGGCAATACAAAATACTACCAATGCCATAACATCACTTCTAGAGGAGGCAAGGACCAAAACATTGGCTTCTTACAACAATACTTTTTACAGTGTTCATTTCGAGACTGACAAAGCAACGCTATTTACTGGGAGTACTTATTCTTCCTCTGACACCACGAACAAAGTAGTGTTATACGATACGCCCGTTGTACTTCAAAGTACTTCACTCTCGGGTGGTGGGGTAGATGTTATTTTTGATCGTCTCAAAGGAACAACAAGTAAATATGGTACAATAATGGTGCAAATTCCTAGTGGTACCTCTAAAACTATTACCATCAGCTCTGGGGGAGTCATCACTCGTGATTAACTTTTATGCAAAGTTTTAGCAAAACACAAAGCGGGTTCTTTTTAGTCGAAGTAGTAGTGGCTACAGCACTTGTTGCCACAATAATTATTTTCATGCTTGGCCTAGTGCAAGACATAGTTAAGGTGTCTCAGGCCTCTCTCGAAAGGACACAAGCTAGTTATCTACTCGAAGAAGGAGAAGAAGCAGTAAAAACTATTAGAGACGACGCTTGGACAAATATTAGCTCAATAAACAACGGTGTTAACCAATATTTGGCCTGGAATGGTACTAAGTGGACATTTTCTAGTACTGACTCACCGATCGGACAGTTCAGTAGGGTCGTAGTTTTTGATAGCGTTTATCGTGACGCCAATGACGATATAACAACATCAGGCGGGACTGTTGATACTCGTACTAGAAAAATAACAGTAACCGTTTCCTGGAATACTACTACTGGAACAAAAACCGAGTCCCTAGTTTTTTATATAGCAGATATTAGAACATAAATTATGAAACATCCTGCATTAACAAAAGGATACTCGGTTATAGAATTAGTGGTATACATTAGTTTGTTCGTCCTAATCTCTCTCGTTGTCGTCCAGTCCCTTTTGTATTCAATGAAAACTTATTCAATTGCTCGGGCTTATAGAACCTTACAAAGAAACGCTGAAACCTCACTAAACAGAATTACAAGTGAAATAAGACAGAGTAGCGACGTGTCTGCAGGAAGCGTGTTTGGCTCTACACCAGGGACACTAGTTCTCACAGGTACTGATAGTGGTGGAGCACCTTATACCTCAACTATTTCAGTTTCAAACGGAGTGATACAGATTGTTACTGGAGGTGTGACAACAGCCCTTACTAGTGTAGAAGAGTCAGTCTCTGATCTTACTTTCTGGCACATTGTTACAAGTACGACCGACGCTATTAAACTCGAGGTTACTTATACAACGGTTCGGGAGCCTGTCATTACTAGAACATTTTACACAACTGTTGTTCTCCGTGAATAACTAATTATTTATGAAAAATAACAATAAACATTTTTTTCAAAAAGGCAACGCACTAATTATCACAATTTTATTATTTGTGGCGATTGCTACCTCAATTTCAATGGGCCTTGCTGCCCCAACAATAAGCTCTATAAAATCTTCTAGTGACGCTCTCGAATCAAAGCGCAGTTATGCCATAGCCGAATCTGGCGTGGAAGATGTTTTTTATCGTATCCGAACAGCTAAAAATGTTTCTTCGTCAGAGACGCTAACTGTAGGCAATCAAACAACAACGACTACTATTACCGATATCTCTAGTGGCAAGAAACAAATAAATACAATTGGCGATAGTAATGATAGAAATAGAACCATTAATACAGTTATAGAACAAGGTATTGGGGTTTCGTTTAGTTACGGTGTTCAATCAGGGAAGGGTGGTTTCAGTATGGGTAACAACTCAAGCATTGTTGGGAGCGTTTACTCAAACGGTCCAATAACAGGCTCTGGCTCTATCACTGGTAGTGCTACATCCGCTAATTCAGGGAATTTGGTACCAGATCAATCTAATGGGGCTGGAACACCAGATTACGATGTATCATTTGGGACTGCTACCGCTACACAAGATTTTGCCCAAAGTTTCCAAGTGAGCACAGATGAGGTTGTAAATAAAGTTCAGCTCTACATAAAAAAGGTTGGAAGCCCATCTAACCTAACAGTCAGAATTGTAAATAATTCAGGTAGTAGCCCATCAACAGTTACAAAAACTTCATGCACACTTTCTGCCTCACTTGTTTCTACTAATTATGGCTGGGTAGATGTAGTATTTTCCACAAACCCACAACTCGATGCAGGTACTACTTACTGGATAGTATTAGATGCGGCTACTTCTACTTCAAATTATTATAAAATTGGTGGTAATAATAATGGATACGCAAATGGTGCAAGTAAGATAGGCCAGTATAGTGGTACGTGGAACAACAATAGCCCATCTACTATTGATGGCTTCTTTAGTTTATATATTGGAGGGATAACAGGCCTTATAAGCGGGATAACAGTTGGTACAGGGACAACTGGTAACGCGTATTCTCATACAGTGAATAATTCTACTATACGAGGCACTAACTACTGTCAAACTGGAAGTGGTAATAACAAAGCTTGCAATACTACCCTTGCTGACCCAGTTGAGATATCTATGCCGATATCAGATCAAAATATTCAGGACTGGAAAGATGCAGGAGCGGCAGGCGGGACTTATTCGGGCACTTACACAATTTCTGGTTCTACGGTTACCTTAGGTCCCAAAAAGATTACTGGTGATCTAGTCGTTGACGATAACGGTACTCTTATTGTCAGTGGAACTCTTTGGGTTCAAGGTAGTTTAGATGTTAACAACAATGGGTTAATTAAATTAGTATCAGGCTATGGAAGTTCCGAAGGAGTCATAATCGTTGATGGTACAGTAGATGCTAGTAATAACGCTAATTTCCAAGGCTCTGGTACATCTGGAAGCTATATAATGGTACTCTCCACGTCTTCATCTGCAAGTGCCATAAAGCTTGGTAATAACGTTGGTGCTGTCATACTATATGCCGCAAATGGGACTATTGATATAAATAATAATGGCGCTGCAAAGTCGTTGAATGGCTATCAAATAAAATTAGGCAATAATGTTACTATCACATACGATAGCGGACTTGCTAACGCTAATTTCTCAAGTGGCCCTGGGGGCTCATGGAGTGCTACTTCTTGGCGGGAACAGTAAAGAAAACCGCTGTGCTATAATCTCAAACATGATATTACTTGTAGGAAATTGGAAAATGGCTCCGGAAAAATCTGCTGAAGCACTAACACTTGCAAAAAAGGTTCTCTTTACAGCTCGGAAATATAAAAAAAGTCTTACTATAGTGGAATGTGTCCCAGCTATTCATATTCCGTTTCTGGCAAAAAATATAAAGACAGGTATTAGTATTGGCGGGCAAGGTGTAGCACCAAGCGATGAGGTTGCTCAGACAGGACTAGCCAGTGCGGGGATGCTTGCTTCATACGGGGCTAAGTATTGTATTGTAGGCCATTCAGAATCTAGGGCTCGAGGTGAGACTGATGAGCAGACTTTTTTGAGTACACAAAATTTACTCCAGAAGAAGGTTACTCCAATCATATGTGTTGGAGAAAAAGAGCGGGATAGTCACGGGTGGTATTTAAGTGAAGTTAAAAGCCAGATTGAAAGTATTGTTTCCAAGATTTCACAGTCCGATCTCAAGAAGATAGTTTTTGTTTACGAACCTGTTTGGGCCATAGGCAAGGATGCGGCCAGAGAAGCTACAGTTGCTGAATGCCGAGAAATGATTATTTTTATACGCAAAGTTATAAGTGATGCTACAAACGAGAAGGTGGGTAGCAGTGTTCACATTTTGTATGGAGGATCAGTTGATGACCAAAACGCCCATGCTTTTATTACTGATGGTGGGGCTCAGGGGTTACTTGTTGGACGAGTTAGTTTGGATGCTAAGAGATTTGAAAAATTAGTAAAAAATATTAACTTGGTTGCATAAATGAAAACTCTTAAGGATATAAAAAGCATGAAGGGTAAGCGAGCACTTGTGAGGGTGGACTACAATGTTCCAATGAAGGGGAACAAGATTTTGGACACAAGGCGTATCGATACTTCTTTTGCAACCATTAGAGCGCTACAAAAGAAAGGTATGCTGGTCAGGCTTGTAGCACACTTAGGGGACGGCAAAGCGTCATTGAAACCTGTGGCAGATTATTTATCTAAACATTTCAAGGTAGAGTTTGTTACTGGCCCTATCACAGATTCTGTTGCGAATCCGCCATCCGCCCATTCTGGCGGAGGCGGACCAAAAGGTACAGTACTGCTTTTTGAAAATATCAGGAAGTATGAAGGAGAAGAGAATAATGATCCAAAATTTGCTAAGACCCTTTCCAAGCTCGGTGATATATATGTAAACGAGGCCTTTTCAGTTTCACACAGAAAACACGCTTCTATTGTTGGGGTTACTAAATACCTTCCTAGCTACGCTGGCCTCCAGCTTGAAACAGAAATCAAAACGCTTTCTAAAATACTTACAAATAAAAAACACCCCTTTCTTTTTATTTTGGGTGGAGCTAAATTCAGCACTAAGATGCCACTCCTTGACCGTTTTATTAAAATAGCTGATCAGGTAGTTATTGCCGGCGCTATTTTGAACTCATTTTATAAATTCCGTGGTTTTGAGGTTGGTAAATCTGTCGTTGAAGACGGATATGACAAGCAAATAAAAAAGCTTCTATCCTCACCAAAACTTTTGCTGCCAATTGACGCAGTGGTGACTAGGGGAGACAAGAAGGCTTTTGCTAGCATAAGTGAAATACAATCGCTTGATGTTATCGAAGACATCGGGCCACTAAGTGTCAAAATGATTTCTAAAAAAATAGAAAAGGCCCAAATAATAGTTTGGAATGGCCCAACTGGCTGGTATGAGAAAGGGTTTGTTGGTGGGACAGTG
>ERZ1292625.1458-Hain-H41-01um-R1-1458-length-27960-cov-40_pt1 | contig 27960 bp, 33 predicted proteins | sample MGYA00564400_ERZ1292625 | MGnify/ENA primary metagenome ERZ1292625 (study PRJEB36523, sample SAMEA6512639) | groundwater metagenome | collected 2019-01-08 | study: AquaDiva: Metagenomics assemblies of 32 groundwater samples | reverse complement strand
GCGGCACGGACTTTAAATGCCCCTTCAGGTAGCCCCAAAAAACTAATAGCAAAAACTTGATCTAAACTTCTTAGATAACCAGATATTTCTCCTTCTAGTGGCGAGGGCGGAGCAAAACCTGCATAGAAGTTTGCTTTTTGCTCAGAGGTCATACTTTCCCACTGTTCTGTTGTTATCGCAGGATACCAAAGGACGGGTTCCATATCACCATTATTTGTATTTAAATAAGACCACATTATCAAGTCGTTTCCATCTATAGTTACTTCCTTTCTGTCAAGATCTACTAAAGTGTTATTTACTTTAAGAAATAGTTTTTCATCCCAAAAAATACCCAATTCGGGATTTTCTAAAGGAGCTAATGAAATAAAATCAAATTCGGCATTATCAATCTTTACCGAAAAGGGAATAGTGGCTTCTTCGGGAATTTCTATCTTGAAGTTTTCTCTTAAAAACCCTGTAAGAGATTCTGATAACAAAGGATCTCCCGATGTAAACTCTCCCGTACCGAAAATAACCTGGCTTTCTATCGTACTTGTAGGCGGAACTGTTTCTGTTGGGGGCGTGGATGTGCCTTCGGGAGGGGGAGTTACCTGACTATATCTTCTACCAAGTTGACAAGCGGCTAACGATGCGACTGTCACGAGGCTTGCAGCCTTGTACCAGAGCGGAACTTTTTTTAATCTTTCTGCCATATCTTTAGAACTTTTGGGCAGATCAGTAACAAAATCCATCAACTTCTCTTTAAACACGTTTTATTATAGGCCTTTGGGTCAAGTTTTGCAAATTGGCGAGAGTCGAACTAATTAGCGTAAGCTTCAAGATTAGACACCCTTCTTTCAAGACCATTAAACTGATTGATGGTCGGTGAACTTACAGCTACATTAGAGATTGCCTGAATTAATTCTTTTTTAGTTTTGTTAAGTTCCTTTTTGAGCACCTTCTCAGTCACCACACCCATTACTTTAAGGTCGTTCTTTGTCACGACACCGACCTCTTTTAATACTTGTTTTAGATCATCTTTTGTAAGTTGAGTCATATCTTCAATATATGTTTTATTTAACCATTGTCAAGACACACGCCCTTAGGGACTATTGGTCAAGTTTTGCAAGAAAGTTATACAAGTTTAGAAATATAGTCTTTTGCCAAAGAATAGAAGTTTTTAGCAAATTGCTCAATAAAAGACTGACTTTCAAAAAATGGCAGTAAATCGTCTTTTAGAAAGGTTTCCGAAACGGTCTTTATTTTGAGATCCAGTTTCGCCAAAGCTTCTTTCTTACTCATTCCCGTTATTTCTGAAACTGCCCGCCAATTTGGCTTGATGCCTTTTTCCAAAAACCAAATCAAATCATAATAATCTCTACCCTTAAATCTTTCAATTCTTATGGTTCCTTCCATTTTTTCTCTGGTTAAAATCGCGCATAATTTACCCGCAAAAAGATCTTCCGGGGAATACCGTCTGATTAAAAAAGATCGATCCGACGTTGATTTGGCTGAAATTTCAACTTTATAATCTGTTTTGGGAGCCAGGGCTAGATCAATTCTGACATGAAGAATAATGCTATCGTTTTTCCCTAAGGGCATACCCAAATCCGAAAGAATGGGAAATTTTAAATATATAGTTCTTTGACTTCCAGAAATTTTTAACTGCAGCTTTGAAAATTGCAGCTTCTTAACAAAATAATCTTTAATGTCGGAAGCAAATTGTTTGATGTCAAAAGACTCAACTTTTTCAATGTCAAAATCCAAATCCTCCGAAAGTCTCGGAAGATCGAAGCAAAATCTGAGGCAAGTTCCCCCCTTAAAAACAAGTTTGGAACCCCATTCAGAGTTAAAAACAAAATCGAGAACATAAAACTGAATTACTTCTTTAAGCAAACTCCTGACAAAAAGAAAACTTTTATCATTGTTACTCAAATAAGTTTGTTTCAATCTGTCAATTAACATAGTTTCTCTTTATCCATTTTAAAACATTAAACATTTTTTTCCCGGATGCAAGAGTTACATATTTCTCAAATTTATGCAAGTCCTCTCGGGAAAAATTATTCCAGTTTATTCTGGAATCATATATCTCCTGTTCAATATTTTCCATTTTTTTAAGATAAAAATAATCAAAAAGCGCTTTTGCTTTTGTGGCTATATAAATTATTTTCTCCTCCCAGTAACTTTCATAATAACCCGTAAAAAGCCCGGATTTTATGTTTTTATACATGAAGGTGCCAAGAAAATTAGAAAAAGATCTTGATGTTTTCGTAGTTATTGAAGTTACGGCAAAAACAGATTCCGCAATCAACCCTTCTTTTGCCAAAACATATTCGCAAGAAAGATAAGAAGGGCTCCTCAAAACATTAGCAATAAACTCAGAGTATGGTTCGTTAGGCATTTTTTCGGCGTAGGCAGAAGAAACATAGAAACCTTTTTTAAAAGTTTCTAGATAACCGATTTTGGTTAACTGGGCTATTTTTTTATCAAGATTTCTACCGGTTTTGCCAATCAAAACCGAAGCCGCATTTTTGGTAAAATAAGGCAACGACTGAAGCTCTTTTTGATTTTCTATTCCGGGAATACTAATCATTTGGTAGTAATTATGAAATGAAGACAGTAAGATGTCAAGCCTAATAAGTTCTTAGGTTAATTTCTGTCGAAATAGAAACAGAAGCACCCTCTTTTGAACCTTGGGATCCCGCATCAACTGCTTTAAGATCAATTGTCACCTTTGGGGGAGTTGATGCTGACCCTTGACTGCAAGCAAAGGTACAGGAGGTGACACTTATTTCATTGTTTGTCAGCCTTGCCGAACCTGAGGCAATGTAGCCTGTTGAACCGACGTTGATGCAACTGAATGAAGAAGAAACATCATTAGAATCACTATAGCTAATTACCAGTGGATCAACATTGGGACAGGGAGAGATACTACCTGCATTTCTTAACTGTCTTTCAATCACTGAAACCGCATAGTCTAAATTTTCTCTGACTTTAACCTGCGCATCCCCCTTTTTTGATCCTTGTAAAGAAAGAAGTATTGCACGGGTTGAAATTATCCCAAGAACAGCAAAAATACCAATCACAATTAAAATCTCAATCAAACTGATTCCCATATTATTTACCAAATTCTGATTTGGCCAAGCTTTGCTTTTGGCATAGCCACAAGCTCTGCTTATTTTCATCTTTGCCTCCAATCAGTAAAATAGGTGACATTTCTTGTCTCATGCGATCCCTGAGCATCTGTCCAATAGACTCTGATATTGGCTTCAATAATGGTTTTTCCGGAAACTAAATCTGAAGAAAATGTAACATCTCTCAGTAGGGGAGTGTTTGGTATATTGTCGGACCCTCCACAAACTCCAACTTTTGTCCAATCAAGTGCAGAAAGACACCATGTTGTTGTTAAAGCATGAGTTTGAAAGGCAATAAAATCAGTATCCCTTTCACTTCTCAACCACTCTGATGCCTCTTGGGCATATCTTCCCGCCAATGTTTTATTCTTTGAAAACGAGGCGTTTCTAATTGAACTTGCCGTCAAAGAAACGATACCTACACAAATTGCAGTTATTACCCCAAGAGCAAGAACAACCTCAAAAAGACTTTGCCCCTTTTCATTCACTTTATTTCTCCTCCTGCCGTTACCGTAACCAGCGATGTACTGCCGGTTCCTGTTTGAGTTAAAGTAATTACAAAGCTGCCTCCTGCGGTAATATTTGTTCCCTGACCAAGAACTTTAAATGAAATTATACCTGAAGTTGGTGACATGGAAATACCGTCCGGTAAATTTTCGGTTTTTATGGTTACATTTCCTCCCATGCAGTTTGCCACAGTCCTATATGAGGTCGTGCTTACTATTTGAAAACTATACGAAGAAAGAGTGTTGGTACCGTTGCATTTTATATCATCCGGTTTTTCTCCGGCAGAAGCCTTGCTCTGTACCAGTCTTATTTGTCCCTTCAGATTTCTGGCAACAGACAATAATTGCTGTCTTCTGGAATAATCTCTGAAATTTGCAAATCCGAAGCCAAAAAGAAGTCCGATAATAGTTAGAGAAATTAAAACTTCAATCAGGGTAAAACCTTTTCTCATGGATTAGATACACAATAAGGTGTCTCGGTTTGTTCAAGTGAAGCACAAAGAGTATAGATCGAAGTGGTCAGTCGAGTATAAGTATAAACTCTCGCAGGATCTAATGGATCAAGTGGAACAGATGAAATATAAGTATTCGCGATAGAGCAGGAAGTGGGGGAGCCGCTTCCCACAAGTGAGGTTCCTAGGGTGGCAGGATAAATATCGCAATCCGATTTGTATATCTCAAGACCGCTTCTAATCATCTCTAAATCAGATTTACGTCTTGCATCTCTTGAGGATTCCCTCGCCCCCTGAAGTCCAAATAAAGAAATTGCCATTAAAATCCCGATTATGGAAATTACCACCAAAAGTTCGATTAAAGTGAACCCAGTTTTTAGTTTTAAGTTTTTAGTTTTAAGTTTAATTATCATATTGGACAGGTTGATGAACTGGGGGCTGTAGCCGACAATCCCAACTTTCCCGTTGAACAAATTACCCAGTAACCCGCAGCATTTTCAAGCGAAGACCAAAGAACGTATTTGGATGCATCGCTATTAGGACTGCCGGTTCCGTCAGTAATATATCTATAAATTGTGGTTGGCGCTTTCGGATCGGTAGGACAAGTTCCTGAAATTCCCAATGTTGCACAAAGGGAACTTACATCAATAGCCACAGTTCTTGAGGGAAAAAGCCCGCTTCCTTTATTGGCAAAGTTTTCCAAAGAATTTTGATACTGCCTAATGTCCGATTTTCTTTGAGTATCTCTTGCCTGCTTCTGAGCCGGACCAAAAGAAACTAGAGCAATAGAAGCTAGTATCCCAATGACAGAAATTACAACCAATAGTTCTATTAGAGTAAAAGCTTTATTTATCTTCATGGTTTTACCGTATATCTGCAACTACTATCCGGACAAAAACTGGCATCGGTCACACACTTATCATCACTTTTATTTTCCAAGCAGGAGTCTAGTGTGTAATTATCGCTGTCAACATAAGTGTATCTGTAATTCGGAGAGGCAATCGGGTCGGAAGGCATAGTATTCATATATATGGTTCCGCTCCTTGAAAATTCCGCTCCCCAAGCAGGAAATTGAGCATTGGTAGGATAACCTCCTGCATCATTGTAATAAAGTCTTAAAGCGGTTTGAATACTCCTTAAATCACTTTTTCTTTGAGCATCTCTGCTCCTTTCTCTCGCCGAATTTAAGTTAGCTAAAACCAAAGTGGAAAGGATACCAATTAAAGCTATAACTACAAGAAGTTCAATCAGGGTAAATCCTTTTTTCATACTTTAATTATATACTATTGCAATATTTCTGTGGGAGTACTATTGGGACTTGTTATCGAAAAATTGCAGATAGCAGAAATGCAAGAAACCGTAATTTCTGTATTTATGTTTTTATCTTCCGTATTTTCAAGGTGGGCAAAAAGCTGATATTTATTTCCGGTTGAAGAAACATGATAAACATACGTTCCTCCACCGGGATCTATGGGAACTATTTTCATATAGGTTGTATTTTTTATATCTTTAAACTCCGTATCCCACGGAAGATCGGTAAGTAAATACTTTCCGTAGTCCGAAAAATACAATTCCAAAGCATTTGATATTTGTTTTAAGTCAGATTTTCTTTCTGTATCTCTTCCTCTTATTTGAGCAGTTCTAAAACTTCCCAAGCCAACAGTTGCCAGAATTCCGATGATAGCCATAGCAATCAACAGTTCAATAAGAGTAAATCCGTTATTTATTAATTTTCGTTTCATATTCTTCTATTGATATATCAAGAGGTGTTTTTCCTGAACTTTTCCCAAAATTACAAATTTTCTCCCTGCAGGCAATCCCTCTTTTTATTATACTCTCGTCATATTCATCTTCGCTTTTTCCCTCAAGACTTCCGTATATTTGAAATCTGCTTCCGTTGGAAAAGTAATAGTATGAACCGTTAGGAATAACTTTTAGATAAGGGGGATAGGAACTATCTGATAAATCAGTTAAAGACGACTTGCCGAAATCGCATGAGGAAAAAACCGGTGTTTTTATTCCGGATACTTCTTCGTAGGTAACCGGTTTACAGGCGGCGATTTTTCCGTCTATCGAAAGAGGAAAAGTACCGAAATCCGCCTGATACCTATATAAAGCATCTTGAATAGAACCAATATCCGCCTTTCTTTGGGCATCCCTAGCCCTGCGTAAACTTACAATAAAATTAGGGGTTGAAATAATAAAAAGAAAAACGAAAATTATTAAAATTCCCTTAAGTTCAGGTTTATTAAAATATTTCATAAATTATTCTTAAGAGTTCCAATCCACACACTCATTTGCCGGAAAAACGCACTGACTATAACAATCCACATTCTGATAATTAGGATCGCACTCGGGACCGGGTCTTGCCGGATCCCAAGAAATTGGGGTGCAAATCCCGCTTAAACAACCATAGAAGCTATCGGGTTCAGGTGAAGGCGTTGATGAGGGAGATGGAGTGGGGGAGGCAACTTGGCTTACCGGAACCGGAGCATTAGGGCTACCTAAATAAAAATTAAAAGCTTCGTATGGACCAATTCCTGCCAATAAATCCTTATCTGATAGATTTTCCAAAGAGATAAAAATTCGGTACCACTTAGGACAATTTGAATTTTGATAATCATAAAAGTAAGAAACATTGGTCGATATATCGCAGGGAAGTTTTGAAATATAAGGAATTAGGCCCGTTCCGGGGGTACACGTCATTAGCTGCGGTAAAGGATAACAATCGTGATCTTTTTCGTATTCTTCCAAAGCTTCCTGAATTTTATGGATGTCGGACTTTCTTCTGGCATCCACTCCTTTTAAGTATTGATTCTTGGCAAGAAAAAAACCGGTAATAACCATCAAAGCGATTATCGAAACGGCGATAAGAAGTTCAATCAGCGTAAATGCTTTATTCTTCATAATCTTAAAAAGACGGTTAAAAACAGGGAAAATACTAAAAACGGTCCAAAAGCAATTTTGCTTTTGAGTCCATATTTTTTAGTTAATATCAGTATGCATCCGATAATAGCCCCGGTCAAGAAAGCTACATAAAACCAATAAAAGATATTTGTAAGTCCTACAATCATTCCACCAAGGATGGCAAACTTAACATCTCCTAAACCCATCCCTTTGCCTTTAGTGGCTAGATGCAAAGTAAGTAAAAGGGAAGAAGATAAAAAGCCGGCAAAAAGACGGGAAAACGAAAAAGAATACAAAAGAGAAATGATAATTCCAAAAAAAACTAATTCATCGGGTATTATCTGATGATCTAAATCTATAAAAAAGATTGAAACTAAAATAGGGGAGAGAATAAGAAAAAATAATGCCTGAAACGAATAACCAAATTTCAAATAAACAAATAAAAATATAATTCCGGTTATTAATTCAACCAAAGGATATCTTAGTGATATCGCGAATTTACAATTTCTGCACTTACCGTGAAGGGAAAAAAAAGAAAGAAGGGGAATGTTATCAAACCAGGAAATTTTGCCTTTACACTTTCTACAAACAGATCTCCCGCCGATTGAAAGACCTTTAGGAAGGCGCCAGATTAAAACATTAGCAAACGAACCAAAAATAAGACCCAAAAGAAAAAAGAATGTTAAAGACATTAAGGAAGACAGCTAAAATTTTTTAAGGAAGCGCCAAGGCATATACTTGCAGCAACGGGTTGCAAATCGGCCGGCAAACCCGATCCCGAAGTACTTGATCCGCACCTTGCCCAAGCCAAAGCCGAAAATTGATTTGATTGGGATGCAAAACAAAGATATGTGCTATCGCCCTGAGTACCACGATTATATTTATACAAAGCATTATAATCCGTTTTTGTGATTCTATCCGTAAAAGCCATCTTTAATTCACTTGTTCCACCAGTAGACGAAGACAACTTAGCTAAAACCCCCGTTGTCCCATCCGTCCACAAATTATCTGCTTTTGCCCAAGCGGTTATATCCGTAGCGGTAGGAAGTGACGGACTAGTTTTCCAAGGAGCATAACCTACCCCGGCATAATACCTATCAAATGCACCCAAGAGTTGCTCTGCATCTGACCTTGTCCCTGTGTCTCTACTTCTATTTATCTGTTCAACTGGATTAATGGCCGAAAGAACGGCAACGGCCAAAATTCCAAGGACCGCGATAACAATTAAAAGTTCAATTAGCGTGAAGCCTTTGGACAGCCTTTTCATATACAATAATTAACAATAAACTACTAAAATTGACTTGTCAAGTTGTAAATAGGAAGTATTACCGCAATGACCAAAAAACCTACCCCCAGACCCAAAAGAACCATCACCAGGGGCTCAATTGCGCTAGTTAATGTTTTTACTTTCTGATCACTTTCTACTTCGAAAATGTGACTTACTTTTGTTAAAACCTCCTCCATTTTTCCCGTTTCTTCTCCGACCGCAATCATTTGAGAAAGAATAAAAGGAAAAGCATCGGGGTGTCTGGCAAAAGCAAAAGCAACAGGGAAACCTTTTTCAACCTGCTTTGCCGCATCTATTAGGGCTTCCGATATCACTGAATTATTCACAACACCAGCTGTAATATTAATACCATCGAGTATTGAAACTCCGCTTCCTACCATTAAAGAAAGGGTTCTTGTCAGTTCCGTCAGCATTACCTGTCTTTGAAGTGGTCCGAAAATCGGGATTTTAAATATCATTTCATCTATTTTCCGTTTTCCGGACTTTGTTTTCCGGAAAGATTTATAAAGAGAAAAGAAGATGCCGACCAGAATTAAAAACAAAGGCCAAAATTTAATTATAAAATTTGAGAGTCCTATCAAGATCTTTGTAGGGACGGGGAGAGAAGCATTAAACTCTCCATAAAGAGAGGTTAGTCTGGGAATAACAAAGATCATCATTACCAGCGCTACCGCAAACATTCCGACAATGACAACCGCAGGATAGATTAAAGCACCTTTCACTTTCCCCGAAAATTCCTGCTCTTTTTCCAAATTATCAGCCAGTCGCAGTAGAACCTGGTCCATAACTCCCCCTGCTTCTCCTGATTTTAAAAGGGCGATATAGGTTGAAGAGAAAACTTTTGTATGTTTCGAAAAGGCTAAAGAAAGAGAAGTTCCCCCTTCAACGTCGGTTAATATCTGAGCCACCACCTTTTGCATAGATCCCTTGGTTTGAGACCGAAGTATCATTAAGGCGTCGGTGATAGGAAGACCGGCGTTCATCATCGTTGAAAGTTGTCTTGTAAATGTCGCAACCTCCCCAATTGAAATTTTTTCCCTAAAACTTCTTAAGAAACCAAAAGGACTTTCGGAAACCGCCCGTATATGATAGGGGGTAAGATTTTTTTTTCTGACCAGTTTCGCCGCTTCGTTTTCGGATGGGGCTTCAACTTCGCCGGTTATTCTTTTACCTAATTTATCTTTAGCTTTGTAATAATATCTCATGATCTAACTAAACGGGATAAAAGCTCGGGTCTTAATGACCAACTCTGCGCCGATTCAAGCGTAATTTTCCCAGTCTTTACCAGTTCGGCAAGACTTTTTTCCAAAGTCACCATCCCCACTTCCTGGGAAGTTTCCAAAATACTATCAATAATATGGCTCTTTCCGTCTCTTATCGATGTTTTTATGGCATTTGAGGCCAACATCAGTTCATAAGCCAAAACTCTGCCTTTTGGAATAGCGGAAATCAGCCTTTGGGAAAATACAGCTTCAATAACGTTTGAAAGTTGCAGCCTGACTTGTCCCTGTTGTTCTTCGGGAAAAACATCAACAATTCTGTCTACCGTTTGGGCGGCGGAATTTGTGTGAAGAGTTGCAAAAACCAAATGTCCGGTCTCGGCAACAGTTAAAGCCGCAGCGATTGTTTCGTAATCGCGCATTTCGCCTACCAAAACCACGTCCGGATCCTCCCTTAGTGCAGAGCGCAGGGCAGTGGGCCAGGAATTGGTATCCGAATGCATCTCTCTTTGGGAAACAATCGACTTTTGAGATCTGAAAACAAATTCAATGGGATCTTCAATCGTCACAATATGGCAAAGCCTGTTTGTGTTTATCTCGTTTAAAATGGAGGCTAGAGTTGTAGATTTACCATGTCCCGTAGGGCCTGTCACCAAAACAAGACCTTGCCTTAATCCGGTAAACGAATGAAGAACCTTCGGCAATCCCAATGCGTCAACCGTCGGAATTTCCATGGGTATTTTCCTGAATGATGCCGCCATGGTTCCTTTTTGAGTATAGATATTTCCCCTAAAACGGGCTTTATCAGAAAAAGGCAAGGAAAAATCAATTTCTTTATCGGTTGAAATTTTAGACAGCTGCTCCGACGTTAACGACTGGCTCACAAGCTCCGAAACCATCTCGGGGGTCATCACCCCAAAGTTAGTCAGGGGAACAAGCGACCCTTCTATTCTTAAGGTGGGAGGCACTCCGGATAAAAGATGTAAATCGGAAGCTCCCGCGTCAATTGTCTGCTGTAAAAGATCTTTAATATTCATTATTCTTATTATTCCTGAGCTACTCTTAATACTTCCTCAATAGACGTCATCCCTTCCAAAACCTTCAAATACCCGTCCTGTTTTAAGGTAATCATTCCTTCGTCTTTGGCAAGTTTTTCGATATCATTTGACGAAGCTCTTTCCAGGATAAGCTTGCTCATTTTTTCCGTGACCGGCATGACCTCATAAATCCCCACTCGGCCGAAGTACCCTGAATTGCCGCATTCGGGATCTCCCGTACCTTTATAAAATTTAACGTCTTTTCCTTCCGGCCATAAATTTCCTAAATTTGCTTTAACTTCCTCGGCAATTTTTGCATCCGGCGTGAATGCGGTTTTACATTTATCGTGAATTTTCCTGATAACCCTTTGGGCCATAATGGCGGTCACCGAGGAGGCAAGAAGGTAAGGTTCCGCCCCCATGTCGAGAAGTCTGGGAAGGGCGCCCGAGGCATCATTGGTATGAAGTGTCGAAAAAACCAAATGGCCGGTTAAAGACGCCTGAATTGCCAAATCGGCGGTTTCCTGATCACGAATTTCTCCAACTAAGATAATGTTCGGATCCTGCCTAAGAAACGATCTTAAACCCGAAGCAAAAGTAAGTCCGGCCGCAGGATTTATCTGAACTTGATTGACTCCGGCAATTTTATACTCAATGGGATCCTCAAGTGTAACAATATTTACCTTGGAAGTATTAATTTTTGAAATTATTGAGTATAGGGTCGTTGTCTTCCCGCTTCCGGTAGGACCACAAATAAGAATAATTCCGTGAGGTCTTAAAACCGCATCTTCAAGATTCTTTAAACCCCGACCCCTTAAGCCCAATTCGGGAAGAGTGGGTACCCCTCCGGTTTTTTTCAAAAGACGCATGACGATTTTTTCTCCCCAGGATGTGGGAAGGGAAGAAACTCTTAAATCAACATCCTGATCGGCAACTTTAAAATTAAAGCGTCCGTCTTGGGGAACCCTTTTTTCATCTATCTTCATTCCGGAAAGGATTTTTATTCTAGAGATCAAAGAATCATGAATTTCCCGAGGAATTGTCAGTTTCTCCTGTAAAATTCCGTCTATTCTGTAGCGGACCCTAGTTGATTTCTCCTGAGGTTCGATGTGAATATCGGAACTTCTTGCCCGAATCGCGAATTCCAGAATATGGCTGACAATTTCGGCAATTTTTTCTTCTTTGATAAAACCGAATTTAGAACCGGCTTCATAATTTTTGACTTCGTCGCGGGTTACCGAAACTTCCGAAACCGCTTCCGTTACCTCCCTTGAAATCGACTGGGCATATTTAGTATCGGTAAATTCCTTGATAACCGATTCTTCCGCCACCTCTGCTGAAACATGATAGCCTGTCTTTCTTTCGACAAAATCAATCGCCGAAAGATTCATCGGATCGGCCATAGCAAGAACAATTCTTTTATTGCCTTTATCGACGGATACCGGAAAAACTTTAAATCTTTCGGCAACATCCTGGGAAAGAACCGCCAAAGCCTCGGGGGAAGCGGGAATTTGGGATAAATCAACGTAAGGGACATTAAAATAAACCGCCTTTGCTTTAGCCAGTTGAGTTTCATTTACAAACTCTTTTTGGATAATTATGTCCTCTTCGGGAGTTCCTGTCTGAATCTGATCAAGTGCAACAAGTTTTGCTTTTTCGGCAGTTAATGATCCTTGAGAAACGAGAATGTCGCTTAGAGTGAGCATTAGTTTATGATATCATAATTTTTACAATGCATGCATTCTTAATAATAGGTAATAGCGAAGAGCGTATAGCGTATAGCAAAAAACTAGTCGCAAAACTCAAGGTAAAGACACTGGAATTTCCGCTTTCAAAAATTGCCGATACTAGGGAATTGGGAAAAGTAACCAAACTGAGCTTTAATACTCCTACGGCAATACTTATAAATAGTATCGATGAAATAACCGAGGAAGCGGGGAATGCTTTTTTAAAAAATCTGGAGGAACCGCAGGAGAATATCTTCTACATCCTGACGGCCAACAGTTTGGCGGCGGTTCTACCGACAATCGTTTCCAGATGCCAGATAATAAAGGTTAAAGGTCAAAGGTTAAAGGTTAAAAATGAAAACACTGAGAAATTTTTAGAACTAACAACTGGGGGAAAATTAGCGGTTGTAGATAAAATCAAGGATAGGGGAGAGGCTAAAGAATTTATCCAAAATTTAATTGAAATTTCGCACTTTAACCTATTAAATTCAGATAAAAACAAAATAATAACGGTTATGGACCTTGAAATCTTAATAAAAACACTGAATAATCTAAAATCCAACGGTAATGTTGGTTTACAGCTTGCCTGTCTGACGATTAATCTTAATTGACACTATAAAATGAAGCTAAATTAAAGTATAATTAAAAAGTTTCCATGACAAATAAAAATACCTACACAGCCGAACAAATTACCGTCCTTGAAGGACTGGAACCCGTCAGAAAAAGACCGGGGATGTATATCGGTTCAACCGATTCCCGCGGACTTCATGAGTGCTTAAGAGAAATTGTTGATAATTCCGTTGATGAATCATTTGCCGGAGTCGCAAATTCCATCTGGGTAAACTTAAATAAAGACGGATCGGCAACGGTTAGAGACAATGGCCGCGGAATTCCCGTCGATAAACATAAATCAGGAGTTTCGGCACTTGAGTTGACCATGACCAAGCTTCACGCCGGAGGAAAGTTCGGCGGAGGAGCGTATAAGGTTTCGGGGGGGCTTCACGGCGTCGGCGCCTCGGTTGTCAATGCCCTTTCTTCTTATTTTAGGGTTGTTGTCTTAAGAGAAGGCAAAGCCTTCTATCAGGAATACAAACAGGGAAAACCTCTTAAAAAAGTTTCCGAAATTTCTTTGGATAAGCTAAAAGATTGGACTATAGACGCAAAGAAGGAAGATTCGGGAACAATCACAACTTTCATTCCGGACAAAAAAGTTTTCGGGGACGTCACTTTTGACAATAACAAATGTAAAGCGCTTCTTAAGGATAGAGCCTATCTTGTTGCCGGTCTTTATTTCCGTTTCAAAGACGAAAACGACGGAGATACTGCAAATTACTACTTTGAAGGGGGAATAAAATCTCTTGTAGCTCATTCAAACCGGGGAAAAACTCCTGTCTCCGATGTTATTTATGTTTCAAAGGACGAAGGCGATATTTCCTGCGAAGTTGCCATTGCCTACACCGACTCATTTAATGAAAACGTAAAGGGGTATGTTAACGGAATTAACACCGTTGACGGCGGAACCCATGTCACCGGTTTTAGAACTGCCTTAACCAGGGCAATTACGGACTATGCTAAAAAATTAGGAGGCAATGAAGACGAAAACCTTCTTGTTGGAGAAGATATGAAGGAAGGATTAACCGCCGTTGTTTATATTAAGATGCCTTCGGACAGACTGCAGTTTGAATCCCAAACAAAGGCAAAATTAAATAATCCCGAAGTCCAAACATTTACCGCTCAAACCGTAAAAGAGGGCTTGGATACATACTTCGAAGAACACCCCGCCGATGCCAGAAAAATAATCGACAAGGTAACTCTTGCTGCAAAAGCAAGACTGGCAGCCAGGGCCGCGAAAGACGCGGTACTTCGAAAAGGAGCTTTGGAGGGAGCCACTCTTCCGGGAAAACTAGCTGATTGCCAATCAAATGACCCGTCTTTGTCGGAAATATATATTGTGGAGGGTGATTCCGCCGGAGGCTCAGCCAAAATGGGAAGAGACCGAAAATACCAAGCAATTTTGCCCTTGGGAGGAAAAATTCTTAATACGGAAAGAGCCCACTTAGACAAAATCGTAAAATTTGAAGAGATCAGGGATCTTATCATCGCTTTAGGTGGTGGCATCGGGGAATCTTTAAATTACGATAAAATTAGGTATCACAGGATAATTATCATGACTGATGCTGACGTTGACGGGGATCACATCAAAACCCTTCTTCTGACATTCTTCTTCAGACACATGCCGGAAATAATTAATAGAGGATACTTGTATATTGCTCTTCCACCTCTTTATAAAATCCAAACAGGAAAAGATGTTGTTTATGCCTATAACGATGAAGAAAAAAATAAAATCTTAAACGAAAAGAAAGGATTAAAGTCAACACTGCAAAGATATAAGGGTCTTGGAGAAATGAACCCGCAACAGCTTTGGGATACGACCATGGATCCGGAAACAAGAACTCTAAAACAAATCACCATCGAAAGTACTGAAGAAACGGACAAAATGTTTACAATACTTATGGGAGAAGAAGTCCCCCCCAGAAAGAAATTTATTCAAACAAACGCGCGCCTTGCAACCCTTGACGTATAGAAGTCAACCTGGCGGGTTGGTTTTTAATCAATTAGTAAATTTTTAATCTGTTTAAGTTCACGCTGATAATCTGCTCTGTCTAAAATAAATTTTTTATAACTTTCCTTTGTTTTAAACAAACTCATTATTGTGTCTTTATTGCAAATATAGTCTTCGCTGCCACCTAGATATTCTGTTAGAGAAGACCATTCATATCTATAAAGATCTTCCAAGCTTTCAACAACTTTTGAAGAATAGGGGTTAAGATGAATATAGCGGGAAAGATGTAATAGTTGTTCTTCACTTTCAACTAGCACATTTTTGAAATCGTTTAAAAAAAGCGGTCCAACTCTTTCGTTTTTGATATTAAAATACCGCGTGTAACTATTTAGAAACTGACTTAAAAATTTAGAGATTCCACCAGCTGTTTCTTGACGTAATAAAAAATGAAAATGGTTTGGCATAAAACAGTAACACATAATCGATACTAATTTTTCTCCCCAAGAGGCTTCATTATATTTCTCAACACCCTCAATTCTTGCCTTTATAAATTTTGAAAAATTAACGGGAGGGGAAGAAAATCTGTAATACTTAATCACCTGATAAGCACGTATAAATTCTCGTTGATTAGAAAAAGTTATTCTGCCATCAATCCCACGGTTAAATACGTGATAAATTTCATTTGTTATAAGTGGAACTTTTCTAAAATATGGCACAAGCCAATTATAGCAAAAGTCAACCTGGCGGGTTGACTTTTAATTACCTATTGAAAATACAAAATAGCTATTCTAAAATTCCCCTTACATGGATTTACTGTATTGGCCGATTGTAGCAGCACTTGGAGCCGTTGGGTTTGGAGTTTATCAAACTCTCAAGATTTTAAAACTTTCCAGAGGAACTCCAAACATGATTGCAATCGCCGATGCCATACAGGAAGGCGCTTCTGCTTATCTTAAAAGACAATATAAAGTAGTTGGGATTATCTCTGTTTTTATCTTTGCTCTTCTTTGGTTCGCCCTAGGCAAATCTTCTGCATTTGGATTTTTAGTCGGAGCAGTTCTTTCCGCAATTGCCGGTTTTGTAGGTATGAATGTGGCCGTCAGAACCAATGTTAGATGCACCGAATCGGCTAAAAAAGGCCTTCAAAGCGCATTAAATACCGCTTTTGCTGGCGGGTCGGTTACCGGACTCATGGTTTCAGGCCTTGCACTTTTGGCAGTTACAGGAACTTATATTGCAACTAAAGATACAAATAGCCTTACCCCTCTTATAGCGCTTGGTTTTGGAGGAAGTCTAATTTCCGTTTTTGCCCGTCTAGGGGGCGGGATTTATACCAAAGGAGCAGATGTCGGAACTGATATGGTAGGAAAAATTGAAGCGGGGATTCCGGAAGATGATCCGAGAAATCCGGGAGTGATCGCCGATTTGGTCGGGGACAATGTGGGGGATGATGCCGGAATGGCGGCCGACCTTTTTGAAACTTACGTGGTTACGATGGTTGCGGCAATTTTACTCGGAAAAACAGTTTTTGGCGAAAGCTTAATATCCGGACTTTTTCCTTTAACGATAGGCTCAGGCGCTATTGTCGCCTCTATTATCGGCACTTTTTTTGTCAAGCTTGGAAAAAACAAAAAAATAATGCCGGCTTTATATAAGGGCCTCATTGCCACATCAGTAATTTCAGGAATTTTATTTTATTTAATAACCATGACTTTAATGAACGAAAATGGACAATTTCCGACGATTAAATTATTTTTGTCATCTTTAATCGGAATTGTGGTTACTTTTGCCATGGTTCTAATTACCGAAACCTATACTTCCAAGAACTCAAAAGCGGTTAAGGCCATTGCCGAGGCGGCCGTCACCGGACATGGAACAAATATTATTGCCGGCCTTGCAATTTCAATGAAATCAACTTTTCTTCCGGTACTATTAGTAGCATCGGCTACTCTGGCAAGCTATTCTCTTTGCGGACTGTATGGAATTGCCGTTGCCGCCATGTCTATGCTTTCTTTGACCGGAATTGTGATTGCTATTGATGCTTTTGGACCCATAACAGATAATGCCGGAGGAATTGCAGAAATGACTAACCAGCCTGAGAAAGTTCGAAATGTCACTGATGCATTAGATGCCGTAGGCAATACTACCAAAGCGGTAACCAAAGGCTATGCAATTGCTTCAGCAGGGCTTGCGGCCTTAGTACTTTTTGCCAGTTTTACCCAGGAACTTATGAATTTTGGAAAAGACGTAACCTTTTCTCTTTCTGATCCACAGGTAATGATTGGACTTTTTATCGGCGCCTCGCTTCCTTATCTTTTTGGCGCAATGGCTATGGAAGCTGTTGGTAAAGCCGCTGAAGCAATTGTTGGAGAGATAAGACGTCAGTTTAAAGAAATTAAAGGAATTATGAAAGGAACAGCAAAGCCCGAATATGGAAAAGCCGTAGACATTGTTACCCGTGCTGCATTAAAAGAAATGATTGTTCCGGCTCTTCTTCCTGTTCTGGCTCCGATTTTAGTCGGTTTTTTATTAGGCCCCGCCGCTTTAGGCGGACTTTTAATGGGAACGATTATCACCGGACTTTTTGTGGGAATTTCCATGACTACGGGAGGAGCGGCCTGGGATAATGCTAAAAAATATATTGAGGCGGGCAATTTCGGAGGAAAGGGATCAGACGCACACAAGGCAGCTGTAACGGGAGATACTGTCGGAGATCCTTATAAAGATACTGCCGGACCTGCCATTAACCCCATGATCAAAATTATCAACATCGTCGCCCTTCTTATTGTCCCTTTTTTGATATAAATTTAATTTGCAGACGTTGTCTAGCAGCTTGAACCGTAGTTTCCTCAGATGGACAGTGACCAGAATATTTACAAAGCCTATCTGTTCTCGGATTGCGACACGTTGATTCGACAACCTTAACCTTTGGCCTCATCGAATCAAAAAGATGACAACTACTCATGTTTATCAGTCGAGATTCAATTCCCATATTTTGGGCAGTTTACTTCTTCTTCTTCTTGTCAAACTACTTCATATATATTAACTCAGCGATAACATTGTTAATACAACAACTACAAATTAAAATGCTTCTTAAACATAATGTCGTCTCCGATATTTGATGATTCTATAAATCTCACTTCATTTTCCGACAATCCAAAAAAATTTGTTAATATTTCTGCCTCAGCCCTGCAATCAAAAGCATGAATCCAAATACTTTTCTGTAGTTTATAAAAACCCAATCGTTTCAATTTTCCCCGAAAAGCTTCGCGTTCAATTCTTCTTAATTCTCCTATATCAAAAATTATCAGCCGCCATTTCCCGTCCCACTTTTCGCTCTTTTTAATCTCAAGGGCGTCAATCTGAAACATCCCCGCCTTCTTTTTCCCTTCTTCGGTAAGTGAAATGTAAATTTGTCTGTTATTTTTATCAATTTTCAAAAGCCCCGCTTTTTTCAAATTATTGAAAGTTGAGTAAACTTGTTTCTTTGAATATTTTTTAAATTTTTTAAAACCTTTTAAGAGGTTGACGATAAAATACGGAGACGTGGCAGCAATGGCAATTGCGCCGGTTACGGCGATGGCTTTAAAAATATCTTTAACAATTTCCGACCTAGGCTTTCTGAAATAATATTTGTATTTTTTGAATGTCAATCTTACTTATCATGTCATATTATGTCTGCTATCGCAATGTTAATACAACTAATTTCTTTGATTATCTGATTTGTTAGAGGAAAATAGATAGAAGAATAACCTACCTCTGATCTCCTTGAGTCAACTCTCTAAGACATGCTTCTAAATTTGCTCTTATAATCGCTTTTGCAACTGGTCTATTGGGATTATCCATTAGTTCCTTAAATGCCAATTTAGGAAATTTATTAACAACTTCAAGAACTGCTTCCGTCGAGGTCGTAGATTTATCTTTAGACACTAGCCTTAACTCTTTAAACATTTGGGGACAGTTTACTTCTTCTTCTTCTTGTCAAATCAGATAACTCACTATATACTTATCTGAGGCTAAATCAGCCTCGAATTATAACCATGGATATTGGAAAAATAAGACCGACCGAGATAACTTCGGAACTTTCTAAATCATACCTTGATTATGCCATGAGTGTTATTGTCGCCCGTGCTCTTCCTGATGTCCGGGATGGCTTAAAACCGGTTCACAGAAGAATTCTTTACGCCATGCATTTAATGGGACTTCATTTTTCTTCTTCTGGTACAGTAAAATCCGCAAAAGTTGTAGGAGAAGTTTTAGGTAAATATCATCCGCATGGGGACATTGCGGTGTACGATTCCATGATCAGAATGGCCCAGACTTTTTCCATGCGCTATCCTTTAATTCATGGTCAAGGCAATATGGGATCGGTCGACGGGGATAGCCCTGCCGCTCTGCGTTACACAGAAGCAAAACTTGCCAAAATATCAGACTTTATTTTGTCGGACATTGAAAAAGAAACTGTCGATTTTATAGACAACTTTGATGCAACCCTAAAAGAACCCGTTTATTTACCCTCTCTTCTTCCCAACCTTCTTCTAATGGGTTCTGAGGGAATTGCGGTTGGAATGGCCACCAAAATCCCTCCCCATAACTTAAAAGAGGTTATTGATGCGGTTATGGCCATGATTGAAAAGGGGAAAGTTATCTTGGAAAAAGAAAAGCAGGAAGAGCAAACGGATTTTGTCATCAAAAGAATAAATCTCGTTGCCTCCGGAGAGGAAAAAGGTTTAACCGAAAAAGAGGTTAACCCCACAGAAGTATCCTTTGAAAGCGCAATTACAATTGACGAACTGACCAATATTATTCCCGGTCCTGACTTTCCAACGGGAGCTGCAATTTACGACTCAAATTCCATTAAGGAAGTCTACGCAACAGGTAGAGGAAGAATAGTAGTTCGCGGAATCGCTGAAATTACCGAAGGTAAAAAGGGAAGAGCGCAAATTATTATCTCCGAAATTCCGTATCAGGTTAATAAAGCGGAGCTTGTTGCCAAAATTGCGGAGCTTGTGCATGAGAAAAAGATTGTAGGGATTGCTGATTTAAGGGATGAATCGGACAAAGACGGAATGAGAGTTGTGGTAGAACTTAAAAGGGATGCTAAACCAAAAGCGGTTTTAAACAATATCTATAAACACACCAAACTTCAATCAACATTTCCCGCTAATTTTGTAGCACTTGTCGAAGGAACCCCTCATACCTTAAACCTTAAACAAATATTGATTGAATACATAAAACACAGACAAAAGGTTGTTATTCGAAGAACTATTTTTGAATTAACCGAAGCCAAAAAAAGAGCTCATATTTTGGAGGGGTTGAAAATTGCACTTGATAATTTAGATGCCGTAATAAAAACAATTAGAGCTTCCAAAACTCAGGAAGAAGCCAAAGAAAACTTAATTGCCAAGTTTAAATTATCCGAGATTCAGGCAACCGCAATTTTGGATATGCAACTTCGAAGACTCGCTGCGCTTGAAAGAGAAAAGATAGAAAAAGAATACGCAGAAATTAAAAAGCTTATCGACAAACTAACTGCAATCTTAAAAGATCCCAAAGAAGTATTAAAAATTATTAAAACCGAACTAACTGACATCAAAGAAAAGTTCGGGGACACCAGAAAAACAAAAATCTATAAATCCAGAATTGGAGAATTTTCCGAAGAGGATTTGGTTGCAAAGGAAGAAACCTTAATTACGGTCACAAAAACCGGTTATGTCAAAAGACTTTCAGCAACTTCCTACCGGGCCCAAAGAAGGGGAGGGAAGGGGGTTATTGGCATGACCACCAAAGAAGAAGATGAAATAAATCATTTGGTTTCGGCAACAACCCACGACACAATTTTATTCTTTACCACCAAAGGCAAAGTTTTTGGGACTAAGGCATGGGAAATCCCGGAAAGTTCCCGTCAGGCAAAGGGACAGGCTCTTGTGAACTTTCTTAATTTAGACCAAGACGAGGAAGTCTGTTCAATTCTTCCCATGGGAACGGATAACACTATCAAACACCTGATAATGGCGACTTCTTTGGGAATTATAAAGAAAACAAAGCTTTCCGAATTTGAAAACTTAAGAACATCAGGACTGATTGCAATCCGCCTTCAAAACAAAGACAGTCTGGTTTCGGTTAAACCAACAACCGGAGAAGATCATATTATGCTTCTTACTCATGGAGCAAAATCAATAAGATTCCCGGAAGCAAATGTCAGACCCATGGGTAGGGCCACAACAGGAGTAACCGGAATAAAAATGGAGGCTTCAGATATTATTATTGGCATGGAAGTTTTCCCAGGAAAAGAAAGAATTCCCGCCGACAAAAGAAAGAAAGTTTTTAGAGACATATTAACAATTTCAGAAAGAGGACTTGGAAAAAGAACCCCTATTCACCTTTTTCCTGTCCAAAAACGGGCAGGCAAAGGAGTTAAGTGTTCGGTAGTTTCTTCTAAAACGGGACTTCTGGCTTGCGCGGAAATGGTTACGGAAAAGTTTGATGAAGTGATCATAACCTCTAAAGCAGGGCAGGTAATTAAACTTCCTTTAAGAAATATTCCGGAATTGGGCCGAGCTACACAAGGAGTAATCTTAATGAGGTTTGCCGAAAAATCCGATTCCGTCGCCGCCGCTGCGGTTCTAGAAATAAACGGGGGAGAAGAAGAGGAAGAAAAAGTGTAGAATAAATTATGTGCGACAGAGAATGCTTAAAAAATACTTTAATTGCAGCTTTTTCTATCTTTACTCTTCTTTTTCTTTTCTTTAAATTCGGTCCGAGAATTCCTCTTTCCATTATTTCCCAACCAAAAGGGGAACCATTAATCGTAACCGGTGAAGGAAAGGTTTCAGTGACTCCCGATATCGCCAAAGTAACTTTAGGAATACAGGAAAACGGACAGGTTCTGAAACAAGTTCAGAATAATGTTAACAAAAAATCCAAAACTCTAACCGATTCCCTTAAAAAGCTCGGAATAGGGGAGAAGGACATAAAAACTGTCTCATATAGTGTTTACCCACAGTATGACTACACCCAACCTAATTCAAAAATAACAGGCTACCAAGTATCCACAAGCTACGAAGTAACAATTAAGGATTTCGACAAAGTAAATGATGTTTTGGTTCAGGCAACCACGGCAGGTGCAAACTCTGCAGGCGCAATTTCCTTTGAAGTAAATGACGAAACAAAAGCCAAAAAGCTGCAGGAGGCAAGGGAAGAAGCAGTTCATATTGCTAAGGTAAAAGCAGAAGGATTGGCAAAAGCTGCAGGAATATCCTTAGGCAAAATTATTAATATTTCAGAATCGCAAGGAAATGAAATCAGACCGATGTATGCAACCAAAGATGCTGTCGGCTTAGGAGGTAGCACTCCAGTTCCCGCTAATATTCAGCCGGGAGAAACAGAAATTTCCGTTACGGTTTCTCTTTCCTACGAAATTAAATAGTTTTTAAAATCCTCAAAATACGGATAGTTGTGATCTAACCTTTCTTTCTCAATAACTTTAATTTTTGAATTTACTTCTTGCATAAACTTCTTAACTTCTTCAAAACCCGCAAAAGGATCTTTTGTATTTTGAAAAACAACAATATCTTTCGGATTAAAACCGGATAGACAAGCGCTAAAGAGATTTTTCCTTTCTTTAGAAACCGATGGAATTCCGCAAAGAATAACCTTTCCCATTTTATTTGGAATAACCTTAAGTAAATGCATGCAAACCATCGTTCCTACCGATTTGGCAATTATATTTACCTTTTCATCCCCTATTTCTTTAAGAATATTTTTCAATTCTTCTTTTAAATTCAAATTATATTTGCCGTTTTCCCAATGCAGCCAATTATGGACAAACGCTTCTTTACCTAAGAAGTCTGCAGCCTTTTCCGCCCAAACTTTATTGTGTACCGAAAACCCCGGAAGAATTATTGTTTTCATATAAATTGTTCTTGACAAAAGCCTTGTAAGATTTTAGAGTTAACCTATCAAAATATCAAGAGTGCGGGGAGGGAGTTAGCCCTGTAATCCGCCGACAACCCCCTGAAAAATGTTCAGGGAAGGTGCCAAAGCTAAACAAACGATATGAGTAAAATTATTACAGTTGAATCAGTTACTTCAGGACATCCGGATAAAATCTGCGACCAAGTTTCCGATGCTATTTTGGATGCCTGTCTATTACAAGATCCAAAATCAAGGGTTGCCATTGAATCATTCGGAAGCCATGGACTTTTTGTCATTGGAGGAGAAGTTACAACAAAAGCAAAATTTAACGCAGAAAAAATTGCAAGGAAAGTATATAAAGACATAGGCTACAAAGACAAGCTTAAAATAATTACAAATATTATTCTACAGTCTCCCGATATTGCCATGGGGGTAGACCTCGGAGGAGCAGGAGACCAGGGAATAATGTACGGATACGCAACTGATGAAACTCCTGAATATATGCCTAAAGCCGTGGTTCTCGTCCATAAACTAACCAAAGGACTGGAGGATTTAAGAAAATCAAAAAAGATTAAATGGCTTCTTCCAGACGGCAAAGCCCAGGTTACAATGGACGGAAATAAAATCATTACAATCTTAGTTTCCTGCAACCATAAAAAGAGTACTTCATTAGAACAAATTAGAAAAGAAATAACCGAAAAACTTATTAAGAAAATTGTTCCCAACCTTAAAGGGATTAATGTTCTGGTCAACCCCACAGGAAGGTTTGAGATAGGAGGATTTGTCGCAGACACAGGACTTACGGGGAGAAAACTGATGGTGGATACATACGGAGGCTTAATTACTCATGGCGGCGGCTGTTTTTCAGGGAAAGACCCAACCAAGGTTGATAGGTCAGGTGCTTATATGGCGAGGTATGCCGCAAAAAATATTGTAGCAAGAGGCCTTGCCAAATCCTGTCTTGTCTCAGTTGCATATGCGATAGGAAAAGTAGATCCCCTAATGCTTGATGCAAAGGATGAAAAAGGAAACGATTTATCTACTTACCTCAAAAAGAACTTTGATTTTAGACCAAGGGCAATTATTGAGAAACTTAAACTGCAAAAACCAATCTACCAAAAAACCGCAGCTTATGGACACTTCGGAAGAAACGAGTTTCCTTGGGAAAAAATAATCTTAACTTAAATTCAATATTTTAAGACTTTCTACCACAGAAGGATTAGATGTATTTTTGAGAACTAATTTATTTTTGTATAAATTAAAGAGTGGGGTTAAGAATTCGTCAGCCCAAGAGGGAGTAAGAACTTCAACTCCTTCAAAATCTACTTCTATAGCTTCACTATCCTTACATTCTCTCAATGTGGGAGCAAATGCAAGATAGGCTTCCTTACCCGCAGGATGAGAGGTTAATACTTTTCCAAATTTTTTCAGTTGAATCACCATCTTTATCAGTCTTTATCAGTATTCTATTAGATATATATCTATGCAAATATTTGTAAATCTATGCATAATAGCAGAAATGGTAAGCCCTTACTTTCCTCCCTTTCCATGGAAAGCAGAATGGACATCTCGAAGCTGTCTATTGGTTACATGAGTATAAATTTGGGTGGTAGAAATATTTTTATGTCCCAGCATTTCCTGAACGCTTCTTATATCGGCTCCTGCTATTAATAAGTCGGTCGCAAAAGAGTGTCTCAGGGTTTTTGGAGTGACGTCAGAAGATAAACCAATCTTTTTTGTATATTTCTTAATCATCCTTTGCACTGAACGGGGAGTCAAACGCGACGGATCCCTCTTGTGACTAATAAAGAGGGCTTTCGCATTATCTTTCCTCGATTTTAAATAGGCATCTACCCAGTCAAATGCCCGCGAGGAAAGAAAAACGATGCGGGAAGTTTCTCCGCTGACGGGAGGAACTAATAATTGGCTTCTACCCTGTACCAAACTGTCTCTATTTAAGGATGTTAATTCCGACACCCGCAGTCCGGTGGCATAGAATACTTCCAATATCGCTCGGTCTCTTTTTCCCTGAACTTTTTTAATATCAGGTACATTTAAAAGCCCTTCGACGTCTGAGCCTTTTAAAAAAAATAATTTAGAAGATTCAAATTTCGGCACCTCTATTTGCTCAAAACCAAAAACTTCTTTCCCTTCTTTTCTCAACCATTTAAGAAAACTTCTCAAGGCAATCAGATGATATCCTTGAGTCCTACGACCTAACCCCAAATTGGCCAAATACACCCTATATCCTCTTACTATATCTTGATTTATATCTTTTAAAGTTTGTCTTATATTTTGACTTTCCAGCCAATTATTAAATCTTCTTAGGTAATGTCTGTAGTTTCTGATCGTTAGCGGAGAGGAGCCCCTTTCAACCTGAAGATATTCCAAAAACTCTTCAGCTTTTCGGGCGATCTCGGAATTATTCTCTTGGACAGCCGGGGTCATATAATGAGTTTACACTGAGCGAAGTCGAAGTGTCAAGATTGTGCGACCTTACGTTTGTAAATATCTAAACCATATATCTGGCTTGATAAGAAGCTGTTCATAAGAACACTTTTCCAGTTCACCCATATTCTCGCTAAGGAAGGTCACTTTCCAATCATTCTTACTTATTTTATCTTCCTGTCGAACACGAGACGGTCCCAAATGAATAGTAGTAACTTTTGTACAATTACCAGAAGCATCAAGTAACCGCTCAACAGCAACCTCCCTATTTGGAAAGTTTGGTATAAACAGCTCTCTTTCAATAAAATAATGAATCAATAACCGATTATCTTCTGGAACCGGGAATTGCATCCTATGCTCAACAATAGATATGTGTTTTTTTCCAATTCTTCTTTCGCCAAAAGTTTTAGCCCAGTCAGGTCTTTTCCCTTGAAATAACTTCTTATGTTCACCGATCGTTAAAATTGTACTGGAAAACATAAGTCGTCCTTGGGACCAGTCGGTCCAACAACTATGAACAAAGCAATCAGAGACAAGCACTTTTTTACCACCTAACGATACTTTACTTCTGTAAATCTTTCTGGCTGTTTTTATAGATTGGTGCTCTAATATCAAACCGTGTGATTCTGCCCATTCGGTCCAGTCATTTTTTTCAAAAGCATCCCAACCAAATCTTTCCATTTTCCGCGATTATAACAGAAGTTTATAATATAAGGCTAAATACGGCCTCGCTAAATCGATTTTAAGGCCTATATATTATAAAAGACATATATGTAATCGTCCCGAAAGATTGGGAAAAAGATTATTTCCAATTTTTAAAAATTATTGCTTTATTTGTCCCGTAGGGCCAAAAATGAACCGTATAAGGGGAGTCTTGTTTGGCAATATATTTTAAAAGTAAAAGCATTTTGGTTGGCCTGGTGGTTCCGATTTCAAAAATCCCTAAATCATCGGCATAGACCAAAACATCAGCAACACCAATGGAAATGTCAACCTCCTTGGCAAAATCCAAGCCAATTGATTTTGCCCAATTTGCAATTAAATCCTTTCCTTCGTTATGTGTTTCAAAATTTTCTCTATCATAAAACGATAACGTCAAATGATTACCGTTAAGCATGCCGGCGATTTCTTTTGCACACAAAACCGCGTGAACCCCTTCCAAAGCCGGTCTTTCCGAAATTAAATAAACTCCCTGAGCGCAGGGAAAAACAACATTATTTAAAATATCTAAGGGACCATATTTTATATTTCTCATTGTTTTAAGGGATGGTATTTATAGTGGGTTTCTTCCGCAAATTTATCGGACGCGTGAACGTATCTTGTAGTTGTATTTAGAGATTCATGGCCTAAAAGCACTTGAATGGCGGCCGGAGAGGCACCTTGCTCAGCCAAATAAGTAGCAAAACCGTGCCTTAGCGAATGGGCCGAGGTAGGAACATTAATTCTTAATTTCTCCCGATACTCTTTAATCTTAGACTGCAAATAATTAGTTGATATTTTCTTATCCGATTTCTGGCTATTAGATCCTCGGTATGGAATAAACAATCCCGCCAGATTGTCTTTTCTTAATCCAAGATATCTTTCCAAATAATTGGTAGCTCTAGGCGTCAAATAGACAAAGCGTTCCTTTTTACCTTTACCCATAATAAAAATCCTGCCCGTGCCGTCAATATCTCTTCTTTTAAGTTTGCAAAGTTCCGAAATACGCATACCAGTCGAAAATAAAACCTCAAGCATAACATGATTTCTCATACCAACATTTTTATTTTTTTCCAAAACCAAAGGAGCTTCAATAAGCTTTACCAGTTGGTCAAATTCGGCTACTTTCGCATGTTTCTTTTCGGTTTTTACCAGCTTTACTGCTTCAGCCGAAACCGGTATCGGATAATCAACGTCGACTAAATACTTTAAATACGACCTCAGACTGGAAAGCATTCTGTTTAAACTATATGAAGAGAGTTTTACTGCTCCTTTTTCTTTTTTTATCGAAGTCAGCCTGTCTTGTGAAGCTAAATAGGCTTTATATTGATTAATCACCATTTTATTAACCCTCTTAAACGAAGTGGGGGAGGCACCCGGAAGATTTAACAAATACTGGTTAAAAGTCTCCAAATCCCGTTCGTAATTATAAACAGTTTCTTCGGAATAATTTTGGGTCTTGATATAAAGCAGGAAATCATCAAAAAGAGGTAATAATATTTTTTCCTTATCCGACATAGACATTAAGTAGGGAATAACACTCGTTTCTAAGCTTAAGTATACCACCCTTTCAGCCAATTCTGAAACCGAGTGTAAGGTTTATTATACTCGGTTTGGACAAAGTCAACAAGCATTAAACAAATAATTAAAACCAACCCTACCAAATCGTTTGTAGGGGCCTTGATAGAAAGGATCACACTTACCTGTCAATCTTCTTCCCAAATATTTTATTCATGAATCTCTAACAAACCGGCAGGGGTTAATTAGCGAAGCAAGGCGGACTTCCCCGAAACACTAAATAATTATCCACAATTACTCAAGATTGCAAAGAGAATAATATCTTTTTGTGCTTAGTAACTATATCATTCTACATCATCCTTCGACTTCGCTCAGGACTATGGTGGTGAGCGTCAGTCGAACCATTCGGGTTTTCTTTTCGGTATCCGTGAAAACTCACAGTCACTCGTGAAAATACTATCCCATAATTAATCCTCGTCTGTGCTCACCCTACTTCCCCACCCTCAACCGCCCCAGTGAGTCGCAAAAAACATTCCTATAAAAACCAAAATTCCTACAAGTAAAT
>ERZ1292625.1457-Hain-H41-01um-R1-1457-length-27962-cov-16_pt1 | contig 27962 bp, 25 predicted proteins | sample MGYA00564400_ERZ1292625 | MGnify/ENA primary metagenome ERZ1292625 (study PRJEB36523, sample SAMEA6512639) | groundwater metagenome | collected 2019-01-08 | study: AquaDiva: Metagenomics assemblies of 32 groundwater samples | reverse complement strand
CTGATATCGGATTTTTGAGAGTCAGGAGTGGAGCAAACACAGGTTTTCCAGAAGTTGCACAAGTTAAACCAAATGATGAATATGAAATATTAGAAGAAGGAGAAAATTCAAGCTGGTATAAAATAAAAGTAGGTGAGATTGAAGGCTGGGTTAGTGCAGAATTTATAACAAAAATTTAAAGTAGAATACTTTGTTTTAAATTCCACTCACTGAGACTCCAGAATAGATAATCCAGTAGACAAGTGACACCCAAAGGCCAACAGCAATTATGAGTCCTTTATCTGTAAGCAGCAATTTTTCAGGTGCTTCTGATTTGCCTTCGAAAATTAAGGCTTCATAGCGCATAATACCAAAAATGACCACGGGAATTGTAAGCATCATAAGTTTATCAATTGTTGTGGCACGTGATAGTTCTGCTAAGACCATCCAAAAACCAAGTGTTGCCCTTGGGCTTTCGAAAAATGTATATAAAGCCCAACTCATCCAAGTAGCATTACCAAACATAGTTACATAGCTATTTAGAAGCTCCTTAGAATATTTAGAAAGACTTTTTCTGGTTCCACCATCAGTTGCTTCCAGTAAATTAATTTCAGCTCTTCTTTTTCCAGCAGCTAAAAATAGAGATGCGGAAACAACACAGAGTAAAAACCATACAGATAAATGAGCATTAATAATAAAGGCTCCTGCGTAGACCCTTAAAATAAATCCTGTTGCTATTATTAAAATATCAACAACATGAAGATTCTTAAGACCTAGACTATATAAGGCTTGAAGTCCTAAATAGGTTAGTATTATCGTAAAAAAAAGTTGATTAAGTGATATTGCAATTATTAAGGATAAAAAGATAAATAGAAATAACTCAAGTAAGGCTATAAAAACTGGTAATTTTCCTGAAGCAATTGGTCTAAACTTTTTTACAGGATGTAATTTGTCTGATGATGCGTCTAATATATCGTTAAATATATATGTGGCTGAGGTCGCAAAAGAAAAGGAGAAAAAGGCTAGAAGAACATCTTTAAACAATCCTGTTTCATACAAAGTTCCAGTTAAAAGTAGGGCACCAAAAAGCGCAAAGTTTTTAACCCAATGAATAGGTCTTGCTATGCGGATTATTTGGATCGATAAGTTAACCATATTATTAAACCACCCAGAGATAATGTTACTCCTATGATTGTATATAACTTATATGTACTATTCAAACTTAAAGCCAAAATTCCAAGTATTGCAGTTAATGACCAATAAATTTGAGAAACTTGTTTTTTAGATAATCCAAAATCCAAAAGTTTATGGTGAAGATGACCTCTATCGCCCCAGACGGGTGATTTACCTGCTAGAATACGACTAAGTATTGTGTAGCCAGTATCTATCAGTGGTATACCTAATACAACAATTAAAGTACCTACTTTAGTTGTTGATAAAATTGAGGCAATGGCAAGCATATATCCTGCAAGTGTTGACCCTCCATATCCAGGCATAATTTTTTGAGGAAATTTATGCCAAGGTAAAAATCCCAAGAATGCACCAGCTGTAATGCTAGTTAATAGTATTACAGGCCACTGTGTAATATCTGCTGAATAATAAAAGGAAAGTGCTGTAATTGTTAGAGCTGAAATTACAGTAACACCTGAAAGTTGGCCATCAACTCCCTTGGCACCCATATTTAACATATTCATCATGAAGACAATCCAAACTAGAGCAAATAAATCAGATATTAAGGGATTTGATAAATCGATTATTCCACCGAGAGGATTTGTCAAAAATGAAATACCAATCCCCGAAATAATAGGAATTGAAGCCGCTAAAAAACCAATTGCAATTCTTACGTATGGATTTAAATTATATTTATCATCCAAAAAACCCATGACAAAAATTAGAAATGCTCCTGCCAAAATCGAAACGAGATGCTTATCAAGTGGTATTAAAAATAATGAAGCAAATAATATTGATAAAAATATGGGTATACCACCACCTCTAGGTGTTGGATGTGTGTGAATTACTTTTGGATGTTTATTTTTTGATGGATCATCCATGATACCTAATTTTTTTGCAAACTTGATAACTAAAGGTGAAATAAAATAGGAAATCAAAGCAGTAAGTAAAATAGGGTAGAATACTAAGTTTGTTACCTTGATCATATTTAGGTTATAGAGATCCTACTAAAAATATAATTTTGTATGTAGTGACAACTGCTAATATAGCAACAGTGATTGAGGCAAATGCCAACGTCCTTTTTAGATAATTGTCATGAATTTTGATTGAAAGAATAGTATTAATTATTGTTGTGAATATTGAGACTACTGACGGTAATACGATTAATATTGACGGAGTAATCTGGGCTGTTGTTTGAGGCAAACCATAATACAACGGTATCTGAGGTGGAAGTACAATCTGCGCTAATAATCCCAGTATAGCTGTTATTACAGAAATTATAAGAGATGCTAACAATAATTTGTTAAGTGGAAGATTTCCAAATTCAGGATTTATTTTTGTAGATATAGCCATACCTCTGTTGTTCCGATTGTAGAGATTATATAATAATTTTTATTAACAAACGAATTAAGTTCCGGAAAGATAAAAGAATTTTTAGATATAATAATAAATTTAGGCAACTTTTTTGAAAGAGACTCAATTATTTCAAGTTTGTTTGAAAAATCAATTATATGATAATCAGCTACGTATTTAAATGGCGGTAGTCTTCTTGAAAGTGCATAAATGCCAGCAGAATCATTACTCCATACAAAAACTTCGTCTTCCTTTGAAGATGATTTTGTTAAGAAATCAGCAATTTTGTAATTAGTATCAATATTTTCTGAAAACCTATTAAAATATTCGAACTTTGAAATTTTTCCTAAAGCAAATTCTGCAAATCTTTGATAATAACTAATTGTAGGATAGTACCAAAATTTATAGTAGAAAGGAACAAAAAAGGCAATAGTTAATGGAATTACTGTTAGACTCTGCTCAAATGTTTTAAGACTAAATAACATCCCCAAAAGTACAGATACAGGAGCTATGGATTGTATAAAATAGTGTGGGTATGGACGTTCTGATAACGTAACCGCAAAAAGTGTGGCCAAAAGCCATGCGGTTAAAAAAACAAACTGTTTTGAGACTTTGTTACGAGATAACCAAAGTATAAAAAATCCAAAAATCATAATACCAAACCGAATTAATAACGGAGCATTTTTAACTAAAAAAGAAACTTCTTGACCACTTCGTTGCCAACTACTGACATAACCAAAATTTTGTAAGAAAGCAGCAATTAAATATTCGCTAAAACTACCAGCAACATAGTACCAAACAAAAGTAATTAAAATTGGTATTACAAACCCGAGGGATAAGAAGAAAGATTTTTTAGCAAATTCACCGAAACTTTTTAGAGATAATTTTGTATATATTGCCCAATAAGCAATTATTCCTAAAATATCAAAGGCTGCAGGAATTTTATATAGTGCCCCGAAAGAAAATAACATACCGGAGATAACAATGTTTTTAATTGTATTTGGTTTAGATAATAGTACCCAAAATGCAAACATGATTGGAGCTATCATGAATAACTCTGCATTTACTGTATTCCCTTCCAATAACGGAAGAGTGGTTAATAAGCCAAAAATTACGGTAGAGATACTTTGAAGCCTACGAGATTGAGGAAATAAATAAGATACCAGTTTCCAGAATCCGTAGACAGTAATTAAATTCCAGAAAGCTAAAATTACTTTGAAAACAAATAAGTTACCTGCAACTGCAGCCGTTAAATAAAGGAGTGGAGGCTTATTATCATGTAACCCCAAATAAAGTGGAATTCCTTGCCTAATTCCCTCGCCTAAAGCTAAATAAATCATTTCATCACCATAGTAATAAGGCTCAAAAAAAGATGGAATTCTAAGAACCAAAAGGAATATAAAAAATAATTCAAGCCAAAGTGGTGTATCAATGATTGAGATGAGCTTGTTCCAAAGTCGCATTCTGATATAATTCTAACATATGCAAATGTGTTTAGTTACTGGAGGAGCCGGATTCATTGGATCACACTTATGCAAATCCCTTTTGGATGATGGGTATGGTGTAATTTGTATTGACAATTTGATTACTGGCAGTAAAAAAAATATTGAAGAATTACTACTAAACCCCAATTTTAAGTTTATCGATGCGGATGTTACTAAATTAAGCAAAGAAGTCACGAATTTTCAAATTAATTTTATTTTTCACATGGCCTCCCCAGCATCCCCAATTGATTACCAGAATCATCCAGAAGAAACACTCTTGGTTAATTCGTTAGGCACATTAAATATATTACGACTTGCAGTCGAAACAAATGCAAAAGTTTTAATAGCTTCAACATCAGAAGTTTATGGTGATCCACTAGAACATCCCCAAAAAGAAAGTTATTGGGGAAATGTAAATAGTTTTGGTGCAAGAAGTAATTATGATGAAAGTAAAAGATTTGCTGAAAGTGCTTCATATGTTTACTTACATAAACATGACTTAGATGTAAGAATAATTAGAATCTTTAATACATATGGACCAAATATGCAAAAGGATGATGGTAGGGTGGTATCTAACTTCATAAATTGGGCAATAAATAATAGTGAAATAAAAATTGACGGTGATGGAAGCCAGACAAGATCTTTCTGTTTTGTATCCGATTTGGTTGAAGGAATTAAGAAAGCAATGTTTACAGAAAATACTAAAGGAGAAATATTTAACCTAGGAAATCCTGACGAGTTTACAATCAGTGACCTGTCAAAAAAAGTAAAAGAACTAACTGGATCAAAATCAGAAGTAATTTTAAGCAATAAATTTAGACCAGATGATCCAATGCAAAGGTGTCCAGATATTACAAAGGCAAAAAAAATATTAAACTGGGAGCCAAAAATAAAGTTAGAAGAAGGACTTCAAAAAACAATTGAATACTACAAGAATCTTTAATTTACACTTTTTCAGTTACTTTATATTCGATATATTTTCCAAGCATTAGTCTTGTATGTGCATCAAGGCCAGGGAGAGCTGAGAAGAAAAAGCCTGCAATGGGCATTAATAAAAACTCAAATGGAGCTAAAATTGATCTCCAGATGGACATTTCCTTTGGTCTTTTTGGTTTGTAGACGTTGTCTATAAAAAAAAGTACGAAGAAAAAACCTAGTGAAAGTGTTAAGATGATTGACGAAAGTTTAGGCACCATGTAACCTAGTGCCGTCCTACCAAAAGCAGGATTAATAAGTGTTGGGATTGTTAGACCGATTGTTACAATAAACCAGTTAACTGGCCACATAAAATGGGACCAGATAACATGCATAACTCTTGTTGTTTTATCCCAGAACGGAATGTCACGGTCCACTAAATAATTCTTGATAATCCATGAGTCATCAGATGTTCCCCAAGCCCATCTTTTGTATTGCTCATACTGATTCTTCATAGTTTTCCAATTAGTTGTTGATTGTGCTGCATCAGCATGGAGTGGTAGGTAAATTGGTTCAACTTCAAGTCCACCTTTAACTTTGTAATATGCCTTAAAAAATATTCCCCAGTCTTCCGGTATTTTATCTGCATCCCAGTATCCAACTTCGTCTAATAGTTTAAATGATAACGAATAGTTTTGAGCATTAATAAGTCTATCTTTTCTTGGAAGCTGAGATAAATTCCAAATTGACCCAAAAGTATTGGGAACCCTTGTTATTGCAGGTAGTTCCCATATATTGTTGTAAAACATAACAGCAGGTTGCCAGAAGTGTCTATATCTAGTAGGACTATCTAAAAATTTAAAAGATAGACAGGCAAAATGATTTGGGTGGTATTTATGATCTGCATCACAACTTGTTACGGTTAGATAATTTATATCAAGCTTGCCTTTCCCGATATAGTTTTTACGAAACCAAACTGCTGCATATCTTTCATTTGATGCTTTTCCTGTTACTTCTCCGAGAACAAGATTATGGTCAGTTCTCAACAAATTACCAAACCTGTTTCCAAACTTTTCGGTTAGCATATTCCATTTTGCATCCCTGTCTTGTATAACTTCTTTTCCTTCCATAGCAAGAATTACAGTTATCATTTTTGTCGGAAGAGTTTGACCAGCGAGCGAATTTAAAGTTCGAACTAAGATATGGAGTGGCTCTTTGTAAGTAGGAACTATTACAACATTATGGACTTTTTCCCAATCAGGAAAAGTTTTTAGATCATTTACCCAATTATATCCAATAGCTGCTTGAATTTTAGTATGAGAAATAATTGAAGTAATAGCAATTAAAAATGATTGATAGAACCAGTAGACGTTAAAAAGAAGTACAAAATAGGCAACAAAATTAGGAAAAACAAAAATTCCCCAGTAGGGAAGTAAAATCATGTTCCAAGAAAAAAAACCAGGAACAATTTCAAAAAATCTTAATACTTGCTTCTCATGTCTAAGAATGTAATTACGCATATTATTTAAATACGAGGGAATAACGGCTCGAGCATTTTAATTTTAACCCCGCCAAATACTTTAGCAATTTTATTTGTAGTTTCTGGTAAAAACGGTTTTAGATTCAAGGCTATTTCTGCAATTTCTATGAGGTAGTATTGTAGTTTACTTTTTAACTCCTTACCCTCTAATTTCCAAGGTTCTGATTTATTTATATCTTGGTCTACTAATGTAATTTTATCCCAAATGAATTTTAGAGCATTATCAAATCTAAATTCTTCCAAAAATTTAACTACTTCAGGATATAATTTTGTATTCTTCGAAGCGAAGTCAAAGTCAGATTTTTCGCACATTTTGGCTACTCTTGAAACCAAATTGCCCAATCCATTTGCAAGATCCCCATTGTAGACATCTCTTAACTTTTCTTCGGAAAAGTCACCGTCTGTAAAAGGAGAAAATTTAGCTAAGAAATAGTAACGAAGTGCATCAACTCCGTATTTTTTAATCATTTCATTAGGATCTATTACATTCCCCAATGTTTTACTCATTTTTTGTCCATTCACTGTAAAATAACCATGAATAAATATTGCCTTTGGAAGTTTAAGTCTTGCTGACATTAAAAAGGCTGGCCAATAAACTGCATGAAATCTACTTATCCCTTTTCCTATAACATGAAGATCAGCCGGCCAATACTTTTTGTACTTTTCTTCATCCCAGCCAAAGCCGATACCTGATTGATACAAGTTTAAGGCATCGAACCAGACATAAATTTTTTGTGTATCGTCGTTTGGAACAGGAACACCCCAGTTTTTTGCCCTCTCGTTACTTCTTGATATGGAAATATCTTGGAGAGGTTCTTTTAAAAATGAAAGCACTTCATTTTTTCGCTCGGTAGGGTATATTTTTAATTTGTCTGTCTCTATAAGTTTTATTAATCTCTCTTGATATTTTGAAAGTTTAAAAAAGTAATTATTTTCTTTTACTTCCTGAAGTTTTGTGCCAGGATGTTCAAAACACTCACCATTTGAATTTAATTCCCCTGAGGTGTAAAAAGCTTCACATCCAACACAGTACAAACCTCCATATTCTTTTTGATAAATATCGCCGTTTTTGTCGCACAGTTCCCAGAGTTTTTGTGAAGATTTAAAATGATTGACTTGATCACTTCCTTTTTGCCAAATATCAAAATCACAATTTAAGTTTTTAGTTAGTTCAACAAAGAGTTTATTGTTTTTATCTACAAACTCTTGAACAGGTTCTCCTGCCTTTTCTGCAGCCTGTACATTTTTAAGTGCATTCTCGTCTCCGCCAGAAAGTAAAAGAACATCTTCACCTAGAAGTTTATGATATCTTGCAATTGTATCTGCCTGCACAAATTCAAGAGCATGACCAACGTGTGGAGCAGCATTGACATATGGTATCGCTGCAGTGATGTAAAATTTCTTGCCCATGGCCTTATTTTACCATGCCAATGGCAAACTTGTTTATCACGAAGTAAATTCTTTAATTTTTTCTGCCCACTTATTTGACCATTCTTCTGCTTCCATCATTTTTAATGCTAATTTATATCCTTTTGAGTTTAATTTACTTTCTACAGTCCTGATTTCTTGTAAGTTTGCTTTCAAATTAGTTTTAATATTTTCAACGCTTCTTTTCTTTTTTAACCAATATGCAATAGCAAGCCTTTTTGTATATGTGTCAAGTTCTTTGCTAGTGAAGAAATCGTTAAAAAATATTTCAAAGTCTTTTTTAGTTTTTATATCCTCAAGCGTTTGAAAGAAAGTGTTAATGATTTCTTTTTGTAGAGCGTTCATATGTAATGGCTATTATACCAAGCCCAGCAATTAAAACTGCATTTAAAATATTTCCAATACCAAAATGTCTTAGAACAGCAAAAACTGTCATACAAACTGAAATGATTAGTCCTACTTTAGAACCTGCGAAAATTAATGAAAATAAAAAGAAAAGAAGAGTAAATAAATTAACAAAAAATAAAAATACAAAAAACGATTGTTTTGGATCTGTAAAATAAACAATTAAAACAAGACCTAGAAATAAAAGAACAGTAATAATTAAAGAAGGTAAAAAGTTTTTTCTCCTTAAAATCATTTGTTTTCGTACTTCTTTGTGCATACTATATAATGTAAGTGTATGGAATCTACACTTCTAATTATAATCCTAATCGCAATAATTGTTTTGATTGTTTTAATTCTCAAGCAAAAACCTTCAGGAGATATGATTGAGTGGTTAAAAAGCACAGGTCAGAGGTTAGAACATCAAAACAAGTCATTTAATGAAAGACTTGATAATGCAGCCAAGGTAATAGGAGATGTAAACAGGAATATTGGTGAGTTTAGTGAAATAGGAAGAGGAATGAAGGATTTGCAAGAATTTTTGTCTTCTCCAAAATTAAGGGGAAACATTGGTGAGCAAGTATTAAAAGAGCTATTAAAACAATTTTTGCCGAATGAGTCGTTTAATCTCCAATATGCTTTTAAGTCTGGAGAAAAGGTAGATGCTGCAATTATGACTTCAGGTGGAATAATTCCGATTGATTCCAAGTTTCCACTAGAAAATTTTAGAAAAATGCAAAAAGAACCCGTCACAACCAAGGGTTATGTCGAGGTAAAAAAAGCCTTTGAAAGTGATGTTAAAAAGCATATAGATGATATTTCTAAAAAATACATACTTACAGATGAAGGAACAATTGATTATGCCTTAATGTATATTCCATCAGAAGCTATATATTATGAAATTGCTAATAATCAAACACTCTTCGACTACGCTCAGAGCAAGCGAGTTCTGCCGGTTTCCCCAACTACTTTTTATGCTTATATGAAAGCAATACTAATGAGTTTTGAAGGACAGAAAATAGAAAAACAAGCAAAAGAAATACTGTCTTCTTTGAGGGCTATTAAAAAAGACTATGGCAAGGTAGAGGAAAACTTGGGAGTAATGCAAAAGCATTTAGTAAATGCCACAAACATGATGGGCAATGTTTATAGTAGTTTTACAAACTTAGGACAAAAGATTAGCAGTACACAGAATTTGGATATCAAAGAGGACAAATTACTGAAATAGCTTGAATGCGATGATGAGAAGGGCTAATGCAATAATACCAATTCCGTATGCAATTGCCACTCTAGCATTTATATCTTTGATTTTTAATTGTGTTGATCTTGTCATATTAGATTAATAATAATATAAGCCGCAATTAATGACAATATGGCAAAAAGTAGATTGAAAAGTAATGCTGACCCGTCAATCTTTTTGTTTTCCGTTGCATAGATTGAAAGTATTAAAGCTGCTCCAAACCATCCAGCAGATAAACAAGTTTGTTTCTTTCAAAATAAGTTTACAAATAAATCAGACAAGATATGAATAAGATTTGTATTTATCACTTTTCTATTTTAATTCATGTTTCATGTTAAAATCCAGTAATGGATACTTCAAAGAAATTAAACAAAGAACAACTTCAGGCAGTTAAACATGGCAAGGGACCACTTCTTATTATTGCGGGGGCAGGTACTGGAAAAACTACAGTTATTACTGAAAGAGTTAAATATTTGATTACAAAAGGTCTTGCAAATCCAGAAGAAATACTTGCCTTAACTTTTACTGAAAAAGGTGCGACAGAAATGGAAGAAAGAATTGATGTTGCATTACCTTTAGGATATGGCGATATGTGGGTTTCTACATTTCATTCTTTTTGCGATCGGATTCTTCGTGAGAGTGGAATACATATCGGACTATCTTCACGCTATCAGCTAATGACATCTGCCCAATCGGTTGATTTAGTCAAAAAGAATTTGTTTGATTTTAAACTAGATTACTTTAGGCCACTAGGAAATCCTAATAAATTTATAGAAGGACTGTTGCAACATTTTTCAAGACTTCAGGACGAACTGGTAACTCCTGAGGATTATTTAAAGTATGCAAAAAAATATACAAATGAAGAAAAATTAGAAGTTACAAAAACAAAAGAATTAGCAAGTGCCTTCAAATATTATAGCGACCTAAAACTTAAAGAAAACTTGATGGACTTTGGTGATCTAATTACTTACGCAAATAAATTATTTAGCGAAAGACCAAACATTTTAAAGATTTATCAAGAAAAATTTAAATATATTTTAGTTGATGAGTTTCAGGATACTAATCATGGACAGAACGAACTGACAAATAAACTTGCTCGAAAGTTAAAAAATATAACAGTAGTAGGTGACGATAACCAAAGTATTTATAGGTTCCGCGGTGCAGCGATTAGTAATATATTGCAGTTCACAAAAACTTATCCTGAGGCTAAAACTATAACTTTAAACCAGAATTACAGATCAACACAGGTTATACTTGATTCAGCGTACAAGTTAATAAAACATAATGACCCAGATACCTTAGAGTATAGACTCGGAATATCAAAAAAGCTCACTGCAGTTAAAAAAGGCAAATCGATTAAAGTTAATTTTATACATACAGATACTAATCAAAATGAAGCAGAAGAAGTAGCTAAAAAAATTAATGAGCTTAATAGTAATTATGATTACAAAGATATAGCTATACTTGTTCGAGCCAATAATCATGCAGACGCATTTATTAGAGAGTTTGAAAGGCAAGGTATTCCGCATCAGTTTTTGGGTCCAGCTAAACTTTTTGAGAAGGAAGAAATAATTGATCTAATAACTTACTTAGAAATCCTATATAATCCCGAAGATTCGATATCTTTGTATAGGCTACTTTCCTCAGATATATTTGGCATATCAAGCCTAGAGCTTATAAAATTATCTAACTCTGCAAAAAAACAAAGTCTCTCACTTTTTGAGGTAATTGCTGATAGTAGTGATCCAAAAATTAAGAAAGTAGTTGAACTTATTGGCAAGCATTTAAAGGTTATTAACAAGGAAACCGCAGGGCAGATTTTATATAATTATATTAATGAAGCTGGGATATATAAAAAGATAATTGAAAACAATGAGGATGTCAAAGCAAAAAACATTGCAAAGTTTTTTGAAAAGATAAAATCTTTTGAGGAGAACAATCATGATGCTGGAGTTAATGCAGTCGTTGATTATATTGATTTGTTAACTGAAGTAGGGGAATCACCAAGTGTTACAGATGGAGATTGGCAAGAAAATGATGCAGTTAATATTTTAACAGTTCATTCAGCAAAAGGCTTAGAATTCCCGATAGTCTTTTTAGTAAATTTAGTAGGGGAGAGATTTCCAAGTAGAGAGCGTCATGAACAAATACCAATTCCTGAAGAACTCATTAAAGAAGTCTTACCAAAAGGTGATTATCATATGCAAGAAGAAAGAAGACTTTTCTACGTCGGTACGACGCGAGCAAAGGAAAGACTTTATTTAACTTCTGCTGATTACTACGGGGATGGAAAAAGAGCAAAGAAAATTAGTCCATTTGTAATGGAAGCACTTGGCGAAATAACTAATATACAAACTACAAAACAGTCGTTAGCTGTTCGTCATTCGCCATTAGTTTCAGAACCAAAAGCTAATGACCAAAGACCAATAGCTGTAGAGTATCTGTCTGTCTCTCAAATTGAAACGTTTAAAACCTGTCCACTTCACTACAAATTAAAATATATTTACAAACTTCCTACACCTCCATCGGCATCAATATCATTTGGAGTGTCAATTCATAATACTCTAAAAGATTTTGTCGAGACTAAAGGGGATATTTTAGAATTATACAAAAAGAACTGGATTGAAGAAGGATATTTAAACAAAAAACATAAACAAGAATTTTTTAAAAAAGGTGAGGGATATTTATTAGGATTTATTAAAAATAAATATGACCCAAAAATAAAAACATTTGCATTAGAAGAAAAATTTAATATTAAAATTAATGATAAATTGAAAATCGGTGGGGCAATTGATAGGGTAGATGATTTGGGGCAGGGGAGATATGAAATTATAGACTACAAAACTGGTGCTAATATTCCAACACAAAAAGAAGTTGATAAAGATATGCAATTATCTTTCTACGCACTAGCCGTTTGTAATTTGTATAATACAAAACCAGAAGATATTAAATTATCTCTTTACTATTTTGAAGGACAACAAAAGCTAACAACAAAAAGAACAATCGAACAATTAATAGAACTAAAAAAAGAAATCATAGAAATTAAAAAAGAAATAGAAGAAAGTGATTTTAAATGTGACGGTAACTACTTTTGCCAACAAGGTTGTGAATATTCAATGTTTTGTAAAAGTGAAAGGTAACCTAAATTTAGTATAACATCCAGGATAGGAGATTTCGGTGCCACCAAAAGATTTTTTGAAGTGGGTGAAGCCGAGCCAAGATTTATTTGGAAAGCGATTGTCGTAAATTCCTTCAAAATCAAAAATCTTACAATTATTGTTTCTAGCCCATAGTATTCCAGAATACAGAAGAGAGTATTGCGATAGGGTAGCGCGACCTTCCTCATTAGTAAATCCATACCAGTAATACCCGAAGTCGTGTGAACTTCGCGTGAAAAGCGCACCCCCTATAATACTGCCAATTTTATTGTGCGACGCAAGGAAAATTGAGTGATTATTCGGGAACGATTTTTTTAAATTTAAAAGGCTTTGAAGACTTGGCACATACCGTTTAAAGTTTACAGACTTTTTCCACGCATTTCTAAAATTTTCTATTTCTTTAGGAGTAGAACATTCTTTGATTTTTATCCCCTCCCCTTTTATCTCGTCAGAGCCGAAGGCGACGACGGATTTTTTAATAGCTTGTTTTGTATGTTTACTAAATCCTTTAAAAATTTGTTCTTTACTCTGTGTTAAGTCTAAATGAAGTGTTTTTGAGGGTAAAAACGGGCTTTTTGACAATCTATAACCACTGTGTAACAATGAAGTATGGTCAAAAGCGCTGTCAGTGAAGGGTAAATTAGGTTCTAAAATAGTCTGGAATACTCTATATTTCCTTTCTATTTTTTGTATTGTCTCAAAATCTATTTTATTTGGTCTTTGAATTTTTAAAATTGAACCTAAAATAGGTATTTTCTTGATGAAATAATTTGTTTTTTTAATTCTCTCCACAATCCAACCTTGCGTCTTCACGTAGTTGGCATAATTAATTGATTGTCTAATATCGATCATACTTTCGATTTTAATCGAAGAAGAAACCATCTTAATTTTTCAGCAAGTCTATATAAATAGTAAAGTGGTTTATTTATGACCAAATCCCAACTTCCTAAAAATTCTACAACTCTTGGATTATAACCTTCCTTAAACTTTGTAAATCCTTTACCTTCTTCTCTCCCCCACAGGTCAAATGTGGTTAGACCTTTGCTTTCTCCAAACTTAATTGCTTCCCACATCATTAAGTTGTTGGCCATAACTTCTTTGTATTTATCAGTTGAAGCACCATATGGATAATATAAAAATCCATCATGATTAAATAAAACCCAAGTGGATATTATTTCATCTTTGTATGTAGCTGTTAATAAATTGGCTATTTTTCCTTTTAAATGCTTCCACATTAATCTGTGATATTTAGGACTGTGTGAGTAAAATCCTTGTCTTTTATTTGTTTCTGTTGTTAGTTCAAGATATTTTTCAAATGCTTCATCGGAATTGTCTATCTTTACTTCTACGTCGTGCTTTTGGGCCAACTTGACGTTGTAACGAGTTTTACTAGAGAAACTACTCATTAGGGTCTCTTCTGTTGGAGTTAAATCAATCCAAAATGTTGTTGGTGTAAATAATGTTTTTCCTTGTTGAGCATTTATGCTAAGTAAATTAATTAAAGTATCATTTTTTTCAACATTTGGTTCAAGTTTAATAAAAACCAAATTATTTTGTTTTCCCAAAATACGTAGTTCATTTAACATTCTACTAGTTGGAGCTGGTCCTTTTTCAAAAATACCAATTTTGTAGTCTGTAATTGGTAACTTATGGACAGTTATTATTCCATATTCTGTTTCAATTATTTCATTACCCCACTCTTTTCTAAATTCTGCCCATTCTTTTGTTTGTAGTGGATGTGTCATTTTTTAATTATACTAATTATTTCAAATATTTATCCAAAATATTGTCAAAGTTTAGATCGTCGTCTGTAATTTGCGAATCGTTAAATGTATCTCTCCCATCAACACTTCTGACTTCAAGTTTTCCTTCAAGTAAGTTTTCAGGGATATCTGCAATAAATCTTGAAGGAGCATTACTTGAAGTTTCGCCGTATATCATTCTTTTACTGGCATATGTTAAATATAAAACTTCTTTTGCCCTTGTTATTCCTACATAACAAAGCCTTCTTTCCTCTTCCATTTGTTCCTTTTCCCACAGTGCCCTCGAGTGAGGAAAAAGTCCTTCTTCCATACCTACTATAAATACAATTGGGAACTCCAGTCCTTTTGCAGCATGCAAAGTCATGAGCGTAACGCTCCCAGCTTCGCTGGTCAAAGTAACTCCGCCTTTGGAACTGCTGGCTTCGACAAGTGAGACATTTTCAAGAAAGTCTGAAAGAACTGGAAACTCAAGGGCAACCGATCTTAATTCTTTTATGTTTTCAAGTCTTTGATAGTCCTCTGTGTCATCTTCTTTAAACTTATTTAAATATTCCGTTTCTCTTATTATTAAATCCAAAATTTCAATTGTTGTATATTCTTCTACGTTTATATTAATCATCATAAACTTGTCATATCTTCTTTTTCCTAGTGAGAATGCACGCTTTTCAGATACAGAATCTTTTTTGTTAAATAAAAGTCTAAGATATGAAAGAATATCTTTAATTTCTTTTCGATCATAGAATCTTACTCCCCCAACTAGTGTATATGGAATTGAAGCATGCATTAATGCTTCTTCAAGAACACGAGATTGAGCATTAGTTCTATATAAAATTGCTATATCTTTGTAGTTACTTAATTTTTTAACGTTTTGTATTACATATTCGGCTTCATCAAAGCCGTTACTGGCAGAATAAAGAGTTATCTTTTCACCTTCAGTTTTTTCTGTCCAGAGTTTTAAAATTGGGTGACCTGAGTTTTTTGAAATTACAGAGTTTGCAGCATCTAAAATATTTTGTGTGCTTCTATAATTTTGCTCAAGATTAATGATTTTAATATTGGAATAATCTTTAATTAAATAATTTATGTTTCTATAATCAGCTCCTCTCCATGAGTAGACTGATTGACTTGCATCGCCCACAGCTGTAATTACTCCTCTATTACCATCCAACAGCCTTATAAGTTTGTATTGGATTTTATTAGTATCTTGCCATTCATCAACAAATATTTGTAATATTTTTGTTTGCCATTTTGCCAAAACTTCTGGAACTTCAAAAAGTTTGACAGTTTTTAAAAGTAAGTCATCAAAGTCAAGTGCATTAATTTCAGAAAGCCTTTTTTCATATCTTAAATACACTCTTGCTGTTATCTCCCCTAAGTCACCTGTAGATATCTCCGCAAATTGAATTGGTGTAAGCATTTGATTCTTTGCCTCAGAAATAGAATAGAGAATTGAGGCAGGTTTTATAGAGTCCTTAATGCCTAAGTTGTTTATGATTTCTTTTACTAGATCTTTTTGGTCACTATCATCATAGATCAAAAAATTTCTGTCAATCCCTATTGCCATTCCATCTGTTTTTAAAACTTTGGCACAAAATCCATGAAAAGTGCCAGCAAAGCCCAAATTAATATCTCCCATTCTGGCTTTCATCTCTTTGGCAGCTTTATTTGTAAAAGTTAAAAGTAGACAATTTTCAGCATTTACTTTATCTTGTTCGATTAAATAGGCAACCCTATGTGTTAATACTTTAGTTTTACCCGATCCAGCACCAGCCAGTACAAGGAGTGGGCCATTAGTATAAGTTACTGCTTCTCGTTGTTCCTTGTTAAGATCTTCCATATTAATTACAATAGTACCATGCGCATTCTCAAATTTGTGCTGTTATTTGTCGCCATCGTTATTGCTTTGTGTGTTTTACTATTACCTATTACTTATTACCTATTACCTAGTATTGAGACCCCTGTCTCAATCTTGGTTCTTGGTAAAGGTGGTGAGGGTCATACTGCTCCTGATTTAACTGATACTATCATGGTTGTAAATTTGAATAGTAATTCAAAGACAACTAGTGTACTTTCATTACCACGCGACATTTGGATTCCTGAAATTAGGGCAAAATTAAATACTGCATATCACTATGGTGGATTTAAAATGGCAAAGGATAGTGTTACAACTATCACAGGGTTACCAATTAATTACACAGTTGTAGTAGATTTCTCACTATTTAAAGATTTAATAAACTCACTTGGCGGAATTGATGTGGATGTAGAAAATTCTTTTATTGACGAAAAGTATCCAATAGCAGGTCTTGAAAATGATTTGTGTAGTGGCGACCATTTATATATATGTCGATATGAAATTTTAGATATTAAATCAGGTGAACAAAATATGAATGGTGATATTGCCTTAAAATTTGTTAGAAGTAGAAATGCAGAGGGTGATGAAGGGACAGATATCGCAAGGGAAAAAAGACAGCAAAAAGTAATAGAAGCAATTAAAGAAAAAATACTTTCTAAAGATGTTATTTTAAAACCTTCAGTATTGAAAAAATTATATGATGTGACAATATCTCATGTTGAAACTGATATAGACAAAAATAGTGCAATCTCTATTGTGAAATTTTTATTTGAGTCCAGAAATAATATTAAGTTTTTAAGTATTCCTGAAGAAATTTTAAAGATATCTCAAAATGAAAAAAAACATGATAGACAATATGTGTTCTTGCCCTCATCGGGCAGTTGGACACAATTTCAAGAATGGATCACCAGCCGATCCAATTAAATTTGTTAATCCAAATAACTCCCCACAAGTTGACAATTATTCCGAAGGATAAAAAGACCCAGTGATACCAGTGAGGTCCTTTTTGATTTTTTACTCCAAGGATAGTTAAGTAGGTCAAAAAAGGGTAGAAGTCGACTGCAAATCTATATCCAAATTGAGCAAACCCAGTTCCTCCGTGCAATCCGACTACTAGAAAAACTATACCAATAGCTAACCAGAAAAGTTTGACAATTTGTTTTTTAATATTTGCCCAAAAAGCAAAAATAAAAGCCGGTGTTGTTAGCCATATTGCCATCCCTACCCATGATGGTCTAATATATGGAAATTCTGAAATTATTTTTGGCATGGCTAAAAAAGCAATTTTAATATCTTCAATAATATAGCTTGGATGCATAATACCTTTTGCAAACCAAGGTTCGTTTTGTGTTCCTGGAATTAAGAAATAACCTTTGTTAAAAATTGTTCCATACCTTGTAAAGTTATAAAAGAAATCAAAACCTATAAACAGTAGAATAGGAATTGAAAAGAGAACTAACGGTATAAGTTTTTTACCACGAAGTGGCAAGCTTTGCTTTAACGTAGTCAAGCTTTGCTTTAACGTAGTCAAGCTTTGCTTATTCTCTTTCCATAACAAAAAAGCAAAAATTGGAAAAGTTAAAACAAGATGGATTCTAGAAAGATAAGTGGCACCTAATAGTATACCTAAAATAATTGGTCTTTTTTTATCTAGACTTTCAACTATTGCTAATGTCAAAAAAAAAGCAGCAGTTATTTGTCCTAAATACCAGACCGACCCCACAGATGATAAAAACCAAACGATGCTTCCGATGCCAATTAAAAGCGCAGACCAAATTGCGAGTTTATTATCATCTTTTTTAATCTTAAGTGATAAAAAAAAGGTGCTTACACTTAGTCCGATACCAATTATATGCGCAAATAATTGTTGTGGAAATGATAATCCCCATATTTTAACAAAAGGTATAAGCAGTATTGCAGGCATGGGTGGGTTTACTATAAAAAAACGAGTTTCATCTAAAGGCGCTTTTTCGATCCATGGATATATACCTTCAATATAAAAGTTTCCTTTTAAAAATGCATCAGCCAATAGGACAAAATGATTAAATGGGGTATTGCCACCAGAAGTAAAAAAATAAATGACTCCTAAACCAACCATTAAAGTAAAAACTACCAGCCAAGTTCGGTGATTCATAATCACCATCCTAAATGGTTTGCCCATAATACACCCCAAAAGTTTACTACAACTGAGATTATAATCAAAAGTAAATTGAATTTTGTGGGTTTAAAACGTATAGCTAAGATTATCATTAAGAAAATAATAAAATCTAGGACAAATCTATATCCAAACTGTACCCAACCTTGTGCATAATGCATAAAACTTGGAAGTGAACAGATAATGGCAGTTGTTATAGATTGTAATTCAATTCCCTTTTTGAACTTTGGTATTAAAGCAAGTAAAAGAAGTGGTGATGTAAATAAAATTCCCATACCAAAAGGTGATGGTTTTAAGTCTTTAAGTGTGCCTTTTAATATTGTCATATCTGGAGGCATTACAAAGAAGGTATATAGATGGAGAGGTATATTTTTGTAATTAAAATATCCAAAGTTTTGTGATATAGACACTTTAGCCCCATTGTATTGAAGATAGACTTTTTCATATCCTGTTTCCAAGATATTTCCAAATCTCCAAAAGTTATAGATTAAAAATATCGGAATAAAAACAGATGCTCCTAATAAATATAAGAATAAATTCTTTTTATCTTTAAATAATTGGAATAAGTAAAAAATTCCAGAAAGTATAAGTGGCAATCTTGATAACGCAGCTAAAGCAAAAACTACCCCTGACCATAAATGCTGTTTCTTAAAATGTAAAATGAGTGATAGAGTCAAAAAGAATATTCCTACAACGTGAGCAAAAAACCATGTAGTTCCAACAACTGCAGACCAGAAGAAAGACGTACCAAATCCAAAAAATATTGACAAAAGAGTAGAACTTTTTTTAGAAATAAAGTTTAAAAGTAATAAATAAATAAGTACAATATCGATTGCCCCAATTAAAATTGATACTTGTTGTTGGGTAATGTTGTCTTGTAACAATACAAAAGGCATAAGAAGAATAGATGGTGCAGGAGGAAAAGGTATGTAAACATTACCTTCAAATTCTAATTTATCATGGTAAAATTGTGGTAGGTCTGGTATATCTACACGTCCATTTAGAAATGATTTAGTAAGATATAGATAATGGTCGTACCAGTTTCTAGGCTCTGGATAAATATATTTATATATCAATAAACTACCTATAAAAAGAAATATTGGGATTAATAAATGCAAAAACTTTTTCGACATATACCTAATTTTAACATCTTTGTTATTCTTTTTACTGCCCTAGTTTTTAGACTGTTCTTAGCTAATTTTGGCACGCTAGAGCTTGATCATGGGACATTTGTATCTTGGGGTAATTCACTCGCAACAGGAGATTTTAAAAATTTTTATTCTGGCTGGTCAGATTACTTACCTGGATATCTTTATGTGTTGTGGATTTTAGGTAAAATTAATTTGATTCTTCCTTTTTTACAAACAATAACTTTTAAACTCCCTGCTATTTTATCTGATGTCATTACAGGATATTTAATTTACAAAATTATTAGTAAGACTAAGAACGAAAAATGGGGACAGTTTGGTGCGATTTTATATCTTTTTAATCCCGCAATTTTTGCAAATTCTACTCTTTGGGGGCAAGTTGATAGTCTAACTGCTCTATTTTCACTGTTTGCAGTTTATCTTTTCCCAATTAACTATTGGTTGTCTGCAATTAGCTTAGCAATAGGCACGTTGATGAAACCACAAGCTGCGTTTGTCTTACCTGCCATTTTGTATTTATTGATAACACATAAAAAGAAACTCTATGAATGGTTTAATTACGGTGCCACTGGACTTATCGTATTTATATTAGGATTTCTTCCGTTTAGTAACCAAACTAATTTTTTTAAATTTGTTTTATCTAGACTTACAGTATCATCAGGCCAATATCCATATGGCTCTGTCAATGCATTTTCCTTCTGGGGACTTTTTGGATTTTGGAAACCAGACAATATAACCTTTTGGATAGGACTAGGAGTATCAATTATTCTAATTACTATAATTACGATAATAATATATAGGAAGAAGATCGTTAATGGTGAATATTTAGTTTCTAGTTTTTCATTATTAATTACTTTCCTTTTCATGACCAGAATGCACGAAAGACATCTATTACCAGTTTTGGCTCCACTACTTGTTGCAACTGTTTCTAATCCGATTCTATTTCTAGTTTATGGTGGATTATCATTAACCTATATTGCAAACTTATCCTATGCTTATGTTTGGATAGCAGATAATTATAAAGAAATTTTTAATCCAACTTTAGTTAAGTTTTTCATTACTTTAAATTTATCACTTTTTGTAGTTTCTATCGTTTCAATATTTAAAAAGATTAGCATTAACTTTAAACCTAAATTAGTTACAATAAACAAAACAACCCATTTTTTTACGAAAGACATAACAAACAAAAAAGCCTACATTTATCTTTCTGTGATTTTACTCTTTAGTATTTTGACTCGTATCTACGCTTTAGGTAACCCAAAAGATATGTATTTTGATGAAATATATCATGCTTTTACCGCGAAGCTTGTGCTTCACGGCGATCCAAAAGCTTGGGAATTTTGGAATCCAAACCCTGAAGGCTTTGCTTATGAATGGACACACCCACCTCTTTCAAAACTTGGAATGGCGTTGGCGATGTACATCGGTGGAGAAAATTCATTTGGATGGAGAATACCACAAGCAATTCTAGGAACTCTATCAATTCTATTAGTTTATTTGTTAGCAAGAGAAATCTTTAAGGACAAATTGATAGGAATTTTATCAGCTGCAATATTTAGTTTCGATGGTTTGCCGTTGGTTTTAAGCAGAATGGGCATGAACGATTCGTATGTTTTATTTTTTTCGTTATTGTCGGTATATCTTTTCATAAAAGACAAAAACTTTTGGTCTGCTTTTGTTTTTGGACTTGCAATTGCTTCTAAATGGTCTGGTGTCTATACATTTCCTATTTTATTTATTTCCCATTTTGTTTTTAGAAAGAAGATAAAAATATCATATCTATCTTTTTTGGTTATTCCAATAATTGTTTATATAGCAAGTTACGGAGTAATGTTTTCAACCGGCCATACTTGGACTAATTTTGTAGATACTCAAAAACAAATGTGGTGGTATCACACAAATCTTGTTGCGGAGCATCCTTATACTTCACCTGCTTGGTCTTGGCCACTGCTTTTAAGACCTATCTACTTATACGATGGGCAAGAAGTAAATGGGCAAGTTGCTAGAATTTATGCTTTTGGTAATCCACTTGTTTTTTGGTTTGGGTTATTTTCTATAATTTTAAGTTTAACAATTTCTGCTAAAGAAAAAATTAAAAGATTGGGTTTTGTTGTCTTCTCATATTTAATTTTATTTTTGCCATGGATAGCTAGTCCTCGCATTATGTTTTTATATCACTACCTTCCATCAATCCCGTTTTTGGCCATCGCATCTGGATTTATTTTGCGCCGCTACCCTAAACTGATATTTGCTTATTTGTTTATTTGCTTATTATTTTTCATTTATTTCTATCCTCATTGGATTGGTATGAGGATCCCAATCTGGCTAGATAATAGTTATTATTGGCTAAGTAGTTGGCGTTAGAGTGCCAGGAGAAGGCTTCCAATTATTACTAGTATTCCAAATCCTGTACCAAGTATTGTTGGCCATCTAGTACCAACTACAGGAAGAGTTGGTTGGTTCGTAGGAGCTGGTGCCTGTGCAACAGATGTAGATGTAGATGTTGCCACTGCGCATGTACAGTCAGTCTCTGATAAACACTGTGTATTTCTACACATTCCTGAAGTTGCACCACTTGCAATGTAACACATAAGCCCAGATGGACAATTACTATTACTGGTACAAGAGTTGTTACATTGTGGTACAGGTGAGGCTGTTGGTGTTGCTGATGCAACAGTGGTTGATGTTGCAGTAGCCGTAGTTGTTGCTGTAGATGTAGCTGTGCTTGTCGCAGTTGCAGTAGCAGTTGCTCTTGTTGTTGATGTTGCAGTTGCTGTTGCTGTCGATGTGCCACCAACGTTGAAAGATAATCGGCAAGAAGCAGAAGATGCTACTGGTTCCATTGTTGTACAATTAGATAAGGTTGAATCAGTACAAATTTGACATTGGACAACATAGTTACCTGCTGTTGGAACAGTGACTGTGTAACTTGCCCCAGTTGGACTTAATGGTATTACGTTACTTAGTCCTAATGGTGTGCCGTTAAGATTAACTCCAAATCTTGCTACAGGTGAAGTAACTGATGAAGAAAATGTACCTTTACAAGTACCAGTTATACTTTGACCAACCCTTGGACTTGCTACATTACTGGTTAAACTGGTGCAACTGACAGTTTGTGTTGCTCCAACCGTAAATGATAAAGAACAAACATTAGTTTCTTGTGCAGCGGGCATACTCGATGGGACATTTGGGGCAACTGCGACTTCTCTTGTTTGATACAATCTAAGAGCAGTAAAAATAGCAACACCAGCCAAGATTATGGTTGTTAATATTATTCCAATTGTTGTATATTTATTTTTCATAATTTTAATTTGCTTGTCCCATGGTTGTACAATTTGAAAGGGTAGAATCAGTACAGATTTGACATTGAACAAGGTAATTACCTTGTTGTGGGACAGTAGCAGTATAACTAGCTGTTCCAGCTGAATTTAACGGTATGGATTCACTGGCTCCTAATACAGTACCGTTTAGTGTAACCGCAAATCTAGCTACAGGTGAAGTTGCTGATGATGGAACACTACCGCGACACGTACCTGTTATACTTTGACCAACGACTGGACTAGCTATATTGCTAGTTAAGCTGGTACAACTAAGGCTTCCTGTTGAAGTACATATACAATTAGTAGACGACGAACATTGTGGGTTTCTACATTTAGCTTGTGGTGCTCCAGTTCCAACATTTAAACATAAACGTCCTTGTCCACACTGATCTGCAGGGCCATTATAGAAGTCACAGTTAGAATTACAACTTAAAGTGGCCACCTCCGCTACGGCAATATTAAACTGTTCAATACAATTAGCGTCACTATGATTCCATCCTGCACTGTTGCCAAAGAATGCGTTTACTGATATTTTTGTTGGTTTTTGTTGGCCACTTCCCCAATTTAAATCAAGTCTGTTTAATTCGTCATATGTAACAGTAATAGTATTACTGTTTGTTGGAGAAATTGTGGCTCCTTTGACATAATGGGTATTTGGCACAAACCAAATTGGTTTAGCATTATTATCTGGCGGTGACGGATAAAGATTATCCTTGTTGTAAAAACCATATGAAAATCCTGTGATATCAGAAGTGGTGGCAGTTGACGTAATTGTTAAACTTTCACCAGGAGCAAGTGAAGTTTTTGAAATTGTTGTAGATTGACATACTGGAATTATTGCAGGAGGAGTTGTAGGTGTAGTAGTTGCTGGTGGTGGAGTTTCATCTCCAGGAGGTTCATCGCCGCCTGATGGTACACAGTCTTGGTCTTTACACTCATAACCTGAGGCGCATGTAGTATAATGCGGTCCATCGCAGATATTGCCATCAGGACCTACGCCTATATGCGAAGTTACAAAACAATCCCCCGTATTATTGGCACAATTTCCTGATGGAATTTCTTCTGCTCCTCCTCCGCCAATTGTACAACATTTTGAACCAACAGGAATTCCACATTCATAGGTATTAGTGCCGGGATTTCCACAGTCCTCGCGAGGAGGGCCGCTTGCCTTTTCGCGAACATCTTGATTTTGGCCAGTTAAATATACACCTGCGCCTACACCACCAACCAATAAAAACAAACCAAGAATTGTTGCAATTATTTTTCCCCCTGCAAATTTTTTCTTTGGAGTCCCTGAAGTTGTAATAGCAGGCATCACTGTAGAAACAATATCATCAGTTGGAGCTGCAGATCCAACAGTAGTGAGTGGTATGGATGGTGCACTACTATTTATCATAGGAGGTAAATCACCTTGATCTACAAAAATTGGAGGTATTGTATCGGCTGTTGGTTTCTGGTCGTTAGTTTTTGATGATGTGCTGTCGTTAGGCATATGATTTATTCCAAACAAAAATACTAGATAAAAGTATTCCTATACCCATTATGAATAAACCAATGGTTGGTGTCAAGCTACCAGTTTCAGGTGTTGGTGGCGCGGTTGTTGTGGGTGTCTTTGTAGCCTTTGGTGTCGCAGATGAGGTACTAATTGGTGTGTTTGTCGCACGATTTGTTGGTGTTGCAGAAGGAGTTGATTCAAAAGCTGGACCCTCTGCTGCAGAAACTACAAAATTACGGGTTATAGTTCTTAAAATTCCAGTTGCATCTCTCCATTTTACTGTCACTTTATGTTCTCCTGGCTCTAAATTATTTGGTGGATTCCACTTCCATACTCCTTTTGAATCAGTTACTAATGCAACTTCTTGTAATTCAGATTCTACCGCAATTTCTATACTTGTGTTTTGTGGACCTTTACCAAAGAATTCAGGATCTGTAGTTGTAATTATTTCCCCATTATCTATTGAGTCAATACTTACACTACCTGCCTGTATAGGCAGGGATTTCACAATCTCAAAGCGAGATGAAATTGCTACAGATTCTGGAATAGAAAGAGAACTCTTTGGTTCGTCATTTGAATCATTAGTAATTAAGGATCTAAAATCATATGTTTTTCCAATAATCATTGTAGGAATTGACTTAATTGCTTTTGAATAAATAACTGCTTGTGAGGTTCCGTTCACACCAGCATTTACTGATATTTCTATAGCAGTAGTATTACTTACGTTCTCTATAAATGTAGATATCGGAATAATGAAACTACCTTCGCCGGAAGTTATACCAGAAAGGACAGCCCCATTGATTGTTAGATAAATCAGTGCCTTTGCAGGACTTTTACCGTCTGCCATTAATACTGATCCAGAAGCGATTAATAGACTGTTTGGTACGATTTTATTTATAGATGTCTTTGCTTGCCAAACAGTTCCTTCGTTATCATAATCTTTTGTATCAGAATTGATTTTTAAGAAAATATCTGACGCTATTTCAGATCCAACAATGTTTACAGAGTGAACAAAACTCTTTTCAGAATTTTCTTCAAGAGCCACTTTACTTAAAGAGTTTTGTTTTGTTCCCCATTTAACAAATCCGTTACTCAGAACATCTGTTGTCCATGAAATTGTTAATCCTGTATTAATAATATTTGAGAAACGGACATTCTTAGGGATAGCTTCAATGTTTGCACTGAGTTTAAAAACTTGACTCGAATTAATTAAATAGATGCCGGCGATTAAACCAGAAAACAAAATTAATACTCCAAGTATTGTTGGTAATTTTAGATTTCTTTTCATAGTTTCATAAACTGATTCTCATAAGCAAAGCTTGTATATCATAGCGTTAGCTGAATCTCATATCTTTGATCGCATTGTTTTTATAGTTTCTATGTCAAGTTTGGGATCAATTTGTAATATTATTTCTGTCGGTACAACTGGGGAAGTGTTCGATGTGAATACCTGATAAATACTAAAAGAAATCCAAAATAATATAGTTATTAAGGTTAATATAAATAAAATTATTAAATTTGGTAGTTTTTTTCTATTCATGTAAATATGGTACGCTTCCTGTGATTGTCAAAACAAGAACTTTTCCTTCCTCAGAGATATTCGAATTTATTATAAAAGAGTCAAATTTGATAGGTCTCCTGAGATTTTCAAGTGTTGTCAAAAATAAAAATATATTTTGATATGTCCCTCTAGCTGAAAATGTAAAAGGCAATTCATTCTGTACCTTTTTATTTTCTGCATCTTTTCCTAGAAGAGTAACATCTGATGTTGAAAAGCCTAATATCTGCAAAGAATTTTCTTTCGCGAGATTTTCAATCTGTTTAATTAAGGTCTCAGGTGTTGCATTATCTGGAATTGCTTGATGAATGTACATAATATTTTCCAATTCGCTCTGCATTAAATTATTGGCCGTCTGAAGATTTTTAATTTTTTGTTTTAAATTTAAAGAGGTCTCCTGTTTTGCTTTTATTTCCTTGTTCAGTTCAATAATTGTTAATATTGTTGGTTTAATTGCGAAAAGTGAAAAAACAAGAATTGTTGAAAGAGACAATATAAGTTCTAAATAAATCTTTAAATTTGGTTTTGTTTTATAAACATTTGCTACACTTAAGAAAAAGTCCTTATATCTCAAATAATCTTTTTTCCATCCGTTATTCATATTATTTTTTAGTTTTTGTCGATATAGTAAATGAAGTTAACTCACTGTTGTCGATACCAGATGATACTTGGGATAATATAGTATCTGAAAAGTTCTTACTTCCTTCAAAATTAATAATGAACTGTGCAATAGCTGCCTCTGAAAAAGATGATGCCTTAACTAGAATTTGATTTTCAGTATCAGAAATTGATATTAGACTAACATCGTTTGGGATAAGTTTCAAAATGTTGGTGATAATATTACTTACTTTTGGCCTCGAATAGATATCTTTAGCCATACTAATTTTCTTTTGTAATAATCTAAATTCACTTTCGATATCTTTATATGCAATTATTTGAGATTTACTGACGTTAATTTCTTCATTTAGATCAGAGTTTCTAGCATCTAGCCAAAATCTTGAAAGGAAGGCCGACATGACAACAAGTTCTGTGATAATTACCATGACTCTGAATGTAGACAGTGCCCATTTAAGAATTCTACCCATTGAACTTGCTCCAAATTCATCTTGTGGAATTAAATTTATTTTTTTTGTATTACGAATGGGCATATACCCAATGTAGCATTATTTCACTTTTTTTGAAAGTATATGAAGTTTGGAAAGTTGCGATTTAATTCGGCTAGCTTTATTTTTGTGAATTGTGCTGGTTTTTGTTGCCCTGTCAGTAAGTGACTCAGCAACTGAGATATCCTTTTTAGTTTTAGTTTTTTTTGCAGATTTAATAGCAATTTCAAGCTTAGAAAGAATAATTTTATTTACAATTTCTTTTCTCTTAGACCCCCTCAATGCTCTTTTGGCTGTTTTTGTTACTGGCATGTGGGTAGTATAATCAAAAAAAATGAAATTAACAATTGCGAAACTTAAATCACTAATTTTTGATCAACAACACTCAGTCCTTTCTGCTGCGAGTCTTATTATGGTTATGATAATTGCATCAAGAGTTTTAGGTCTTGTTCGTCAAAGAGTTTTAGCTCACTATTTTGTTCCAGATGATTTGAGTTTATTTTTTGCAGCGTTTAGGTTACCTGATACCATTTTTGAAGTTTTAGTTTTTGGAACATTTGCCTCGGCCTTCATTCCAATATTTACAAAAACATTAAAAGAGTCAAAAGTTAAGGCTTGGGAGGTCGCAGGAATTATTGCTAACTGGGGAGGAATTATATTTTTAATATTGGCAGGAATTATTTTTGTATTTGCCCATCCAATTTATAGACTTTTAACTCCGGGATTTGAAATTGCTGATCAAATAAAAATCGCAAACCTTGCAAGGATACTATTTATTGCTCAAGGATTTTTTGTAATATCCTATGTGTTAACTGCGGTCCTTGAATCTTCAAAGCGTTTTTTTGTCCCTGCTTTGGCACCGCTTTTTTACAATTTAGGTATTATTTTTTCAACAATTCTTTTGGCAGAAAAACTTG
>ERZ1292625.1456-Hain-H41-01um-R1-1456-length-27976-cov-15_pt1 | contig 27976 bp, 26 predicted proteins | sample MGYA00564400_ERZ1292625 | MGnify/ENA primary metagenome ERZ1292625 (study PRJEB36523, sample SAMEA6512639) | groundwater metagenome | collected 2019-01-08 | study: AquaDiva: Metagenomics assemblies of 32 groundwater samples | reverse complement strand
GCCGAACTCGAAGCGCGTCTCAATGGTCGTCTGCAGGACAAGTCCGCCGCCCAGATCAACGTCGTAATCCTCAGCTCGCACTCCTCGGCCGCCCCCGAGGTCCAAGTCCAACCCGCAACCCCGACGGCGCCAGCCGGCGAGGTGATCGATGCCGAGTGGTGCGAGATCAGTCCTGGCTCTTAGTCCTACCTCTATATAATAGGTGCTATCGGTAGTTGAGCTATCGGTGCGCTCATGGTAACGTGCGCCTTTTCATCGCCTTACGTGCTAGTTGGCTGCTGCTGTGATGCGTCCTTCGTCTCGCGCCGCGGCAGGGCCGGCGGGCCCCCCCATGGCACCTTGAGAGGTCTCGACCACCGTTGCGTACTAAAGCGTAATTGCTGTAGATAGATCCCCTTCGCTTGATGAATCTTGTTGAAACGAAACGCGCTTCCATGTTTTGGAACTCATGATCTTGCCAATTGTTCTCAAGTGCACTCCATGAATTTTGGCAAGCCTTTTTTGTGGGACGCCTATGCTCACAAGCGCTCTGATCTGGGATACTGGCATGTCAAGGTACACCCGGCATACCTCGCGAAAAGGTGTCACCTCCTCTTGGGCGGGTGGTCACCGGAAACTTCACTACGAAGTACTGCTGTATGCGCGCGGAAGAACAGAGAAGAACTGCGATGTCACTGCCATTATAATAAAGGGCGATGTCATTTTTGGGAAGGGGAAAACTTGGTGAAGATTCAAGTTGCTGATTCTAAAGGGCCGAAACATCAACGAAAACGCGCGGAATCGTTCCACCTGGTAGAACGTTTTGCAGGTCGCGTGTTTTCAACGGATTGCAGGCAATCGTTCCATCAGGTGGAACGGATCGCCCTTCTTGACGCTGCCCTATCTTCCGATTATGATTGAGGCGAGTGCTTCTCATCGACAATAGCGGGAACCGGGTTCGCCAAGTCTGCGACGCCTGCCACAAGATCATCCGATTCGACACTCGACGCGGAGTCGAGATCTGCCCCGCCTGCTGAGATGCGTGGCATGACCGCTATGACAACTACGCCGCCATGGTAGACTCCGGTGGGGTTGCCCCGTTATGCGAGAAGTGTGGCGGAAAGATGGACCGGGTTCTGTTCATCGTCTCCAAGGCATCTGGGAAGCCATGCTTCTGCCCCCGTTGCGCTCCCGATTGGCGAATCGTAGAGGCCACGGCATAGGCTCGCGACGAACTCGCCCGCGCCGCCAGCTGAGGCTATCCAAAATCAACGAGCTTTCCGTCTGCGTCGAACAGGAAATCCCATGGGCGGCGGTCCCCGTCTGGGTCCTTCAGCCCGATAAACTTGCCCGGCTTGGGCGGGCAGAACCCGACAGTGCAGTTGCCTGTCTCGTACTTCACTCCCATCACGTCGAAGGTCGCCTTCAGCCGGTCGAGGTCGGACGGCTGCCCGTGCTTGGTCAGCTCGTGCGCGGAGTACGGACCGAAGCCGGTGGGTCCCGGCTCCCCCAGCGGCCGCTCGGTTATCTGGGAGATCTTCATCGCGGACTCGTTCAGATGCTTTAGGTTCTCGATCATCTCCTGGGTCACCAGCGGCTTCATTCCGCGGAATCGGTTTGGGTCGGTCACGACTCGGTTTCCTCCGGCCAGCATCGTCTCCAGGCCCTACCCTCCACGCCCGTATTGGGGAACTGGGCTTGTCGCGCGGCCAACCTGCGCCGCGCCTCCGGCCTGGTTATCGGACCCACCAACTTGCGCCCAAGTTCGGCATTCCCAGGCGGAGAACAATATACCAGCGGCGGCCGCCCGGCGACTTTACGAACGTAAGCCAGCCGGTCCATCGCGTCGTATACCTTTTGCATCTGTCCTCCGAACGTGGGGTTCACTTCACCTCCCACCAGCGGCCCTCGCGGCCGCAGTAGCCGTCCAACTCCGCTATCCGCCGCTTCATCCTGGCGCGGCATCCCTCGGTGAGCGTCCATGGTCCAAACGCCAGCATATTGGCGACCTCTTCCGAGTCTTCAACCGACAAGTTCTCTCCGGTCTCGGTATTGACCAACTCGTAGACGAACGGAGCGTCAGGCATTGGCGATCTCCCGCTCTCGTAGCCATTGAGCGTTTCTTCGTCTAAGCCCGCCGATGATGCGTTCTTCTTCGCTTGGGAGATTGACTTTCATCTGCTACCACGGTATCATTGAAATCGAGGCGTGTCAAGACCCATGAAAAAAGAAAAGTTGACCAAGGAAGAGTGGTTGAAATGGTGGGCCGCGTATGGGTCCAAGCGCGCCCATGCCGCGATGACGCCGGAGCAACGCAAGGAGCGCGGGCGCAAGGCCGCCGCCGCGCGATGGGGGAAGAAGCAATGACCACCGCCCTGATTCCCGCCGCCCAACCCGATTACGCGCGGCTTATCGACTTGGTGACAGACGCCCTTCCCAGTCCGCATTCAAAGGCTGCCTACCGGGCCGCGCTGTTGCGGTTCTTCTCCTGGTGGAGCGAAACCCACCGCCAGCCATTCAGCCGCGCCGCGGTGATGGCTTACCGTTCATATTTGGAAGCCAACGGCAAAGGCCCGGTGACGTGCAATATCGCACTATCCTCGATTCGCAAGTTCGCAGCCGAGTGTTTCGAGAACGGCTTGATCGACGCGGCGACCGAAGCCGGGATCTCGCGCATCCCCGGCGCGAAGTTGCTCGGCCGGCCCACGGGGAACTGGCTTTCCGCCGAACAGGCCGAGGCGTTACTGGGGCAGCCCGAAACCGACACGCCCAAGGGCCTTCGCGACCGCGCCATCCTGGGCGTCCTGCTGGGTTGCGGACTCCGCCGAACGGAATGCGCCACGCTGCGCTGCGAACACATCCAAGAACGCGACGGACGCCCCTGCATCGTGGACCTGGAGGGCAAGGGCGGGCGAATCCGTACCGTTCCCATGCCGGATTGGGCCGTGCGGCGGCTGAAAGCGTGGCTGGCCACGACGAACATCTCCGAGGGGCCGGTATTCGTGTCTCTGGACCGACACGGGAACCCCGGCGAGAGCCTTTCCGGCGTCGGAATCCACTGGATACTGAGCGAATACGCTCGGGAACTTGGATTCGACGTGTCCCCTCACGATATGCGGCGCACCTACGCCCGCCTGGCGCGTCAAGGGGGCGCGGAAATCGACCAGATTCAGTTCAGTTTGGGTCACGCGTCCGTCCAGACCACGGAAATTTACCTCGGGATGACGCAGGACCTAAAGAATGCGCCTTGCGACCGGCTCGGCTTGAGCGTAGCGTGATATAGCGCGTCTCGAAGTCGTAAACGCTCTCGTCGAACAGGCGTGCCAGTACCTCAAGCGCGGTTGGGTCGATGTGCGCTACGGACCAGAGCGGAAACATGATGGGTTTCGGCGGCGGGCCGAGTTCTAAGGCGACGATCTCGGGCTCCGGCTCGGCCTCCAAGCGCATCAAGTAGGCCCACTTCCCCCCTGCGCGAGTGGACTCGGATCTCATATGCCCATAGTGCGCCCGTTTCTCAATAAATATCAAGCAAAAACGAATTGACTTGACTAGTTTCATAATTTAGGCTTATGCTTTAGGCGTAGCGCCCCCACTCCGAACGGAGTGGTTGCATCTGGACGTAACAGTTCGGATCGAGCGCCGTGACGCTCGCAAAATGCTTCACGCGCCCTGACTATGAGCCACTCTATCCCCGTATTTTCAAGCCAAAAGCACTTTGACAGGATGGTTTCGGAAGATCAGGCCCGAGCGATGCTTTCCTCCGGTACGCACGACCTGGTCCGGGACCGATCCGGCCAGATCCGGCGACTCTACGAGCGAGCCCACGTCGATTTCGGCCATCCCGAAAAGCAAGACCACTTCCGCTGGCGCGCGAAGTTGAGCGGCGGGGCCAACGTCATGCAGGCCGAGAGGCTGGAGGCCGGACGGATGGCGCTGGCGCGGCGCGTGGAAGCGACCCGATGCCGGCCATAAGTGAAAAACAGAGAACAGCGATGCGAATCGCACTCCATGAGCCGGGCAAACTGTTGGCGCGAAATAAAGGCATGTTGTCTATGAAGAAATCTGATCTTCACGACTACGCTAGCGAGCCTGTGGTTCCAAAGAAACGGACGAAAATGGCGCGATTCTACGGGGACGAGTAGTGGCCCAGAAAGTCCGCACTGCCTCCGAGATTTTCGATGGGGTCCTGAAGGAAAATCCAACCTTCGCGGTCAAGGATCGATACCGATTCATCAGTCCAACGGGAAAGATCGTCTGGGAGAGCAACCCCGGTCCGCAAACCGACTGCTTGTACAGTCCGGCATTCGAGATCCTGTTTGGCGGTCAGCGTGGGGGGGGGAAGTTGAGCCCACTCGACTCTGTGATATGTACCCCAAAGGGGTTTGTTCGGATGGGGGATATCGAGGTTGGGGATCTGGTCACCGATCCTACAACGGGTGGGCAAACAACGGTAATCGCCGTTCACCCACACCCGGAAATGAAGATTTGGAAGCTGAAGTTCGACGATGGCGCAGAATTAGAAGTGGGAGAAGACCACCTCTGGCTGTACCGATTGGCCAACCACCACCGCCCTTCGACCAAATCTTCAAGCCAGCGCAAGTTCGCAAACGGGAATCTTGGGCGCGATGAATCTTTGACTCGTTGGGATAGATACCGCGTGGGTCACACGCGACAGTTAATCGATGCTTTTGAGGCTGGAAACGGAGTTCGCATTCCATTGACAGATCCAGTCATGTTCACCAAAACATGGAGGCCAAGAACTCAACTTTCCCCGTATGAGATCGGGTTGATACTCGGGGACGGTCACATCCATTCCGCCGTAGTAACCAACGTCGATAAGGAGATTCGGGATTATCTGCTGGGGTTGGGATACACCGCCCACAAGGGCAGGTTCAGTATGGGAGCAACCGGCCAACACCGAAGAAATCTTAGGCAGTTCTTCGGATTGCACGGGATGTTGAACGCTCATTCCTGGGAAAAGTTCATTCCGGATTCATTAAAGCTATCTACGGTTGATGTCAGGCTTGAGTTGCTCCAGGGGTTGATGGACACGGATGGGACCGTTGACAAGCGCGGTCAGCTGTATTTCTTGAGCACCAGTAAGAGACTTGCGGAAGATGTTCAATGGATAGTTAGAAGTCTGGGGGGTAAGGCGGTTCTTAGAAACCGACAGACCAGTTATACGCACAAAGAGGAAAAAAAGAATGGGCGTCCATCCTTTCAGATTCGGATCTGGCACCCTAAAACATCCTCGCTGTTTCGTCTATCCAGAAAGAGGGCTCGCTGTACCGACAGTTGGAACGGTGGTCGGGAGTTGTCCAGGGAACTCGTCTCGGTGGAATACGTCGGAGAGAAGCCTGCGCGTTGCATCACGGTGTCTTCTCCGTATGGGCTTTATGTGGCTAACGATTTCATTGTTACCCACAACAGCGATGGCCTGATCGCTTTCATGATAAAAGGGGACAGATCCCTTCCCGCCAGTAACCCCCTTCACCACTCCTACGTGAACCACCCGTTTTATCGCGGAATCGTGTTCCGGCAGAACGCAACCGACCTGGAAGAGTACATCAGTCGGTGCGACTTCGTATATTCCCAACTCGGTGCGAAGTTGTGCGGGAAGCCGGCTTACTTCGAGTTCCCTACTGGTGCCAGGATCTACATGAACCACCTGGGCGATGAAGGAGCCGCCGATAAGGCCAAGGGGCCGTCATACATTCGCATCGGGGTCGAGGAGCTGACGCTGATCGCCCGGAAGGGAACCTACCTGCGAATCCTTGGAAGTTGCCGCAGTCCCATCCAGGAGATGAAGCCGCAGATCATGTCCACCACCAACCCGGACGGACCGGGCCAGTGGGTAAAGGATCGCTTCGTGGAGGTCTTCACGACCGACGGGAAGATGATTCCGTGGGGCACGATCATGTACGAACCCGTCACCAAATTGACGCGCGTGTTCATCCCATCGAAACTCTCCGACAACCCTTACCTCCGGCAGGATCGGACGTATGTCGGAGTCCTGATGTCCCAGGAGGATCACCTCCGCAAGGCGTGGTTGGATGGCGACTGGAATGCACTTTCGGGCTCCTACTTCACAGAATTCAGGCCGAAAGGTCCAAGGTCGGGAGACGACTGCCCAGAAGCGAATCACGTCATCCCGGCAAACTCTGTCGCATTGCAGCCATATTACTCCAGATGGCTGTCCGGCGACTGGGGCTACCGTCACTTCGCGGCCTTTTACAAGTTCTGCCAGCAACCCGGCGGTCACCTGTATTGCTACGACGAGTTTGTCCGCAAGGATATGGGTTCCTTCGAGTTGGGTATCGAGTTGGCGAAGTGGTGCATCCCGGATCTCGACGGACTCCCGGAACACCAGATGGAACTGTATCTCTCCCCGGACGCCTTCGGAAAGCGGGACGGCGCGCGCCCCATCGCCGCGCAGATCCAGGCGGGCATCGATACGGTGCTCGGGCCGGGCGCGTGTTTCTTGAGGGCCTACAGCGACGACGAACGGGCCGCCGCCGACATGGGTGAGCACGCCGCCGCGCACGCGGCACTGGAATCCCGATATTCGCAGAGCGCGCCGAACGCCGCCATCGTGATCTCGCAGGCCAACAACGACAGGATCGCAGGCTTGCAGTACATCCGGGAACTGATGCGCTGGCGCCGGCTGCTGTTCGACGCCCAACCCGATCTGGAATACGCCGCGCGGCTGGTCGAGGAAAAGGGGCACTTGGCCTATCAGCAATACCTCGACCTGTTTAAGAACAGGCCGAAGGACGAAGTGCTCCCGGTGCTACAGATTTGCGGCCCGACATCCTACGGCGCCGGGGGCGGTTGCCCCGCCCTTATCAAGAGTTTGCAGGCCCTCGTTCACGATACGCGCCCTGGAAAGAACCCGGAAGACGCCATGAGGGTCGAAGGCGACGACCCGGCCGACGGTTTCCGCTACGGCGCGATGGCGCATCGCGACATGGCGGTGCGCATCCCGAAGTCCTTCTGGGTCGGAGAGCGCATGGAGCGCGCCCGCACGATGTACCAGGACCCGACCATCCTGGGCCAGATCGCGGCGATGCAAAACGCCAAGTACGACCGGCAATTCGCTCCCGCGGGGCCGGTCACATTCCCGCGGCGCGGATCGCCGCAACACTGGGGGGTACAGTAATGAGCCCATCCGATCCATACGGCCTGAACGCATCCCTCGGGGCGTTCTCCGCTTTCCAGAATGACCCCGAGGTAATAGCGAGAAGGAAGGCCGCCGACCTGAATGCCAGGATCTTGGGCGGCGGGGTGTCGCACGTTACCCAACCGTTCGCTTCGACATACGGATATACTCCGCAGGCCGCCCCGCCTCCGCCGGGGACTCCCGCGTTCGCGCCAGGGACCCCCTCGCCGGTTCCGTGGGACAGGGTGACTGGCGCCCCATTGCCCACCGTTCCAGAACGTGTCGTTACGCCCATCGCTCCCCCACCACTCCCAGCGGCAAGCCCGAGAAGCGCCATGGGACCAGTTGTAGATCTAACGCAAAGTACGGCGCCCCCTCCGCCACCGTCAAGGCAGAGTCGGCAGGATGGCTACTACGGCCCAAGACCGCAGGTTGGTCAACCCGAACCCACATTCAACCCCGCCGAGACGCAGATGGCCGGATGGGGAACTCCACCGCCGCCGCGAGATCCGACACAATCAACTACACCCGCGCCCCGCCCGCCGCCGCAGAACAAGTTTGCCGGTATGCGACCGGATCAAAGGCGGGGCAGGACGTACAACCAGAACCCGTACGACGCCAACAAGCCGGGGGCTTTTGAATCGAACACGACGCCGAAACCATCCGGGCCACCGAACCGGACGAAGCGACCCGCCGGACCTTACGATTTTGGCGGGTCTTTCTGAGAGGTAAACAATGCCTGCTGATATGATGATGCTCGCCGCCAGGAAGCCCAAGGGCGGCGGAATGCCGCCCGGCATGGGCGGTCGCATAAAGGGTATGGGCGCGAAGGGCGGCCTTCCGTCGCCCGAGCCCATCGGCGGTCGCCTGAAGGGTCAGGCTTCGCTGGACGAGGCCCACTACCACGGGTCCGAGGAGACTTGCGGCCAGTGCGCGTCATTCAAGGAACCGCAGATGTGCAAGACGCACATGGCGCAGGTGGACCCGGACTTCGGGCACTGCGAAATGTTCGAGGGGCCGGAGGCGGAAACCCAAGAGGAAGGCATGGAGCCGGAGATGGAAGAGGAGAGGGTCGCGTGATCTGGTTCCTCCGCCTGTTCCGACACTTCCGTGCGCTTGAGGCTGAAGCCTTGCGCAACGTGCGTCTTCAGGACACGGTGCAGGATCTCACCGGCCAACTCGATTGGTTGCGGTCGCTGGTCACCGAAGCGCAGACGAACGAACGCAAGGCGTACCAGATGCTCGTGAACTTCGAGACGCAGGGCAAGATCGGCGTGTGTCCGTTCCCCGACGCTCCGAAGTTGCCGCCGAATGTGGTGGACCGCATGGCGCGCGAGCCGGTTGAACTGAGCAGCGCGCGAGGCTACGACATGGTGGCGCAGGCGACGCGCAAGTTCTTCGAACAGGCGAAACAGAGAGATTGATGGCTGATCCCAGCGTAAATGAAGCGGGAATGAGGAAACGCGGGTTCTTCGAATCGTTCCTACGCTAATGGCTGATAGGAAACCATTGTTTGTTACTCCGTCAACCCCAGGTCCAAGAGGATTGCTTCGTCCGGGGAATATTGACCTCACAAAGCGTAGGATCGTCCGTAATCCAGATGGCACCACAAGTACCGTTCGCTCTGCCGGTTTCGAGGAAGACGGGATGGAGGTTGTAGTTCCAACTACAGCCGAAGACGGATCTCGAATCTTGAATGACGATGAGGCTCTTGACGTCTATCGAAAGACAGGAAGACACCTTGGGAAGTTCAGCAGTCGTGAGGCTGCTAGCAAATACTCGGAACAACTCCACGAAGATTATGGGGCGGGTCGTATTCCAGGCTATCCGAAGCCTAAGAAAAAATTTGGATTCTACGGTGAGGAATAGTGGCCGCCTTAGCGATTGATCTGACGACGACCGACGCGCCCGAGCAACCTCCGCAGATCGACCCGGAGGAACTCAAGAAGGCTCTGGCCGCGCTGGTGCGGGACGAGATCGAAAGCGAAGACGATATCGAGCGTCTCGCGCACATCAACCGGACTCGCCGCAACCAGCAGTTCATGAAGGGGAACCAGTTCCTGTCCCCCAAGTGGAACGCGGACGGGACCGCCGACTTCGCTTCCGTGATCGCGGGCGAGGGCGAGTCCGACGGAACGCAGGCGCGCTTCGCCTACCCGATCAACATCACGCGCGGAGACGGCCTGAAGTACATCGCCGTGGTGGGCCAGCGCGCGCCGAACGTGATTGCGGTAGCCGACGACGTGGACGATAACACGGCGGTTCAGAACGCCCGGCGCTCGAACGTGGCCGTCCGCACTCTCATGCGGAAGTGGAAGGCCAATTCGCTCCAGAAGGTGCTGGCCGGGACGCAGTGGTCCACGGGCCCGACCTACGGGTTGACGACCTACGTCTCCGACGAGCATAAGTACGGCATCACGGAGGAGCCGGTCATCGAAGAGCAGGAGCAAATCGGACCGGATGGAATCCCGGTGCTTGTGCCGGTGCAGACCGGCACTAAGAAGTACCCCAACGGCGACGTGGAACTGCGCCTGTTCAACAGCCTCTACGTCAGCCACCCGTTTTCGGCGCGGAGCATCGAGGACTGTGGATACTTCACGATTCGGTATCAGGAAGACAAGGCCAAACTGCTCTCGCTGTACCGCGACAAGATCGGGGACATAGCGCGCGACGGGGACGAGCCGGGCAGCGTCACCAGCGGAAGTCAGCAGAGTGCCGACGAAGCGATGGACGCGGCGTTCTCTCCGAACTACATCGGGAAGGCGAAACGCAAGAACAAGTGGAGTTACGGGCGGACATGGCTGCGCCCGAGCCAGTTCGAGTTGCTCAAAGCCGAGCCGTTGCGGGAGCAATGTAAGACGATGTTCCCGGACGGCGTGAAAGTGGTGATGCTGGGGGACAGGGTGATCGATCTGGTTTCCGAGCGTATGGACGACGCGCTGGCGGTGTGCAAGACCGCAACCGATGAGAACATTCTGGCCGATCCGCTCTGCGAAGACTCGATTCCGATTCAGCGCGCCATCAACGACATCGTTGGGCTGGCTATCGAGACGGTTCTTCGCGGCATCCCGAAGACGCTGGTTGAGGCGGGTCTCATCGACCGGGAAGCGGTCAAGCGGAACGAAGCGATAGTCGGGGAACTGGTGGAGGTTCTCCGTCACCCGACCGGTCGCAAGTTGGAAGACGCTCTGGCGAAGTTGCCGACGTCCGAGTTCAGCCCGCAGTTGCCGGCCATCCTGAATCTGTTGCGCGCATGGGGGCAGGACATCAACGGAATCCGGCCCGAGTTGACCGGCGGCGGGCTTCCAACGAACACGTTCCGGGAAGCGAAGCAGCGCAAAGATCAGGCCATGATGCAGTTGCAGCCTCACTACGACGAGATGCAACGCTTCTGGGAGCGGGTTGCCAACAACGGCTGTTTGCAGTTGAGCCGGTTTGGGTCAGGAAAGGTCAAGGACAAGAGCCAGGGTAGCGAGTTCGGAGCGGAGACGGAAGTTGTGGACGTGCTGGAACTCAGTATGGAAGGGGTGCATATCGAGGCCGAAGAAGGCATCCCGATGACTTTCGCCGAAGAGTCGTCCATGCTCAAGGAGCTTCTGACCACCCTAGCCCCGGAGGTTCAGGCTGCACTGGGGTTGCTGGACCCGCTCAACATCCCGCAGGTTCACCGGCTACTGATGCCGATGGCCGGCTTCCGCGTTCCGCAGGAGAACGAACTTCAGAAGATCGAAGGCCAGATCAAGGAATTGCTGGAGATGGTGCCGATTGAGGAGATCGACCCGATGACGGGCCAACCTCTCGGTGTATTCCGCCCATCCATCCCCGCCGACGAGTTCGAAGACGACCATATGTTCGTGGTCGAGGTCATAAAGAAGTGGTGCAACTCCCCGCGCGGAATCAAGATGCGCAAGGAGAATCCGGAAGGCTACGAGAACGTGAAGGCGTTCGGTCGGGCGCACATGGCGATGATCCCGCCGCCCGCTCCGATGCCCGGAGACGTTCCGCCCGGTCTCGATGGTGGGGCCGGAGAGTCCCCGCCTGGAGAAACCGTCCCACAACAATCAACCGCCGCCCCGCCGCCCGAAGGGCCGTTGGGGCCACCGCTTCCTCCGATCAACGAGGGAGCGCCGGCAACAGCAGCGTGAAGCCGAAGCTGAACAGCCGAGGACTATAAATGTCAGACACCGCAATACCGATGAGCACCGCCGCGCCCGCGATGGGTGGGGCTAGCGACTCCGCTATCGACGCCGCGTTCGCTCCCGATCCAACTCCCGCACCGGAGACGGAAACCGAAACCGAGACCACCGAGGACACTCAGCAACCGGAGCTTGGAGCGGTCGAGGAAACTACCGAGCCCCCCGAAACCCCCGAAGTGGTGGAGGGTGAGGGACCTCCGGCGGAAACCGTGGCCCCGCCGATTGACGAGACCCTGCCCGAGGGCGTCACCGTCCGCGATGGCAAGGGTGGTAAGAAGGAGTGGGTCTTCCCCGAGGAGCGCGGGAAACGCATCTACGAGGGCTACAAGTTGACCCGCTTGGCCGAGCAACTGTTTGGCGAGGACGTGACCCAGGAGTCCATCGAAAAGCGCGCCGGGGCCTATGAAGGGCAACAGCAACTTCAGGCGCACTTTGTCAGCGGCCAACCGGAGTATCAGGACCGCATCATCTCGCACTTCGTACGGCAGGGAAGGGCCGCGCTGGAGAACGGCGCCGCGGCGGAAGACCCGATGACCTCGTTCAGTGGGCGGATGCCGGAAGTTCTGTTGCGCGAGAACCCGGATGCGTTCCAGGCGATGCGAAACGAAGTTCTCAGGTTCGTACTGCCGGGGATTATCCGACAGGCGGCCAGCGACCCGAACCTGAAGAATCTAGGGCTGTCCGCGCAACATCTTCAAAAGTACTTTTTCGACAAGTATGACGAATTAGGCGCAGTCGCTAAGACCGACGACTCATCGGCCCGTTTGGCCGAAGTCGAGCGCCGAGAATCCGAACTGAGACAGCATTATTCCGCCCGCGACGCCGAACGGCGCGCGGCGTGGCAGACCTCAACCAGACAGTCCAACCTGAAGTCCATCGAAGACGCTGTGGCTGGCGTCATTCCGGCGGACGTTCAGCAGTCGTTCAAGAAATTCCCGGAGACTTACGAGGCGTTGAAAGACCGGCTGAGAAGCCGGGCCTTCGAAGCGATCAAGGGCGATGCCGCATGGCAGACGCAGATCAAGAACCTCACCGAGCGCGCTCTCCTGAACCGGGCTGAACAGCCCAGGGTTGACATCCAAAAACAACTCGCGAATATGCACAGGGTCAAGGTGAACGGAGTGCTGGAATCCATTGCCCCCAAGATCATTTCCGAGTTCACGCGCTATCAAGTTGAAAAGTCCGCCGCGATTCACGCGCGCAGGACCGAAGCAGCCACACGCCGCGAGCCGGGCAGCGCCGGAGCGCCTATCCAGAAGTCGTTGGTTCCGCCCAAGCCGAGCGGCGATGGGTCGAACATTCACGACGAATGGAGCAAGGCGCTGGATGGGGTGTTCGCGTAGCGGCACAAATTCAACTCAGGAGACAACATCATGGCCGCAACAGACTTTGGTTTCAGGCAGACCGAGAAGGTCCGCAAGCTGCTCCCCGAATGGTCGCAAGGCATGTGGGGCGTGGCAACCGACTTCATCAAGAAGGGCGAGGTCGAAACGATTGGCGAGCGCGATTACCGCATTCCGTTCAAGACGGTGAGGGCGGGCCGCGCCGGTAAATTCGACCCGAACATGGGCGACATGGGACGCGGTTCGGCAAGCAAGGGTGACAAGATGGTTTCGTCCTACTTCCCCCTGCGCATGAACGCCGAACTTCCGCTCCTGGCAACCCAACTCTCGAACGAAGTCATCATCGGCAACGTGTTCAAGGACACCATGAAGGAGTTGATGCCCAACTTCAAGAACTTCATGGACAAGATTTTCCACAGCAACGGCACGGCGCTACTGGCGCAGGCTACGGCGACCTCGATCTACGGTACGACCCAAACCGTATACACCTGCAGCAACGCGCAGGGCGTCACGAGACTGTCTCGCGGGCAGTTCGTCAACGTCTACAATACAGCGTTCGGCGCGACCGACCTGAAGTCGGCCAACACGTTGTACGTCGATGCCATCGACTACGACGCCAAGACGGTTCGCTTGAGCGGAATCGTTCCGGGCGTGGTCGCCACCGACAAACTCTGCTTCGAGGGCGTCACTGGAGCGACTCCGGAGGGACTGAAGGGGCTGTATTACTGGAACGACTACAGCACCTCCGGAACCACGTTGGGCATCGACCGCGCCGCTGAACCCGAGATCATCGCGAACAGCGTTTCCGCCTCCGGCGGGCTGACCCACGCAGACGGGATGCTGCTGTACCACAAGATCCTGATGAGGGCCGGCCAGTTTGCCGATAATCTGATCGGGTTGTGCGGCACCAACGTCCAGGCCGAGATCTACTCTCAGGTTCTCTCGGTTCAGCTTTACGATGTCGCCAAGACTCAGGCGTTTGTGGACCGGATGCCGGAGTTTAAGGGCAAGCGGTTCTTCAACTTCGCCAACATCGCCCACTACATCGACATCAACCAGGCGCAGGACCGCATCGACTGGATCGTTCCGAAGACCTGGGGCACCGCGCAACTGGCTCCGATGGACTTCTTCCAGTTGCCCGGTAGCAACCAGCGCTTCTTCCACCTGACGGGCGGGTCCGGCGCCCCGGCCGCGGGCGTGTGGTTTGGGCTCATCTGCGAGCAGGACTACTACAACACCGAACCCCGTTCGGCCGGCGTGATCTACGCAATTCCGCTGAGAACCGGCTACTAAGCCGTCGTCTCTCTCCTCCGAAGCTGGGGCCGTCGCCTGCGGTCGGCCCCGATTTTGAATATGACACACTCCGAACGAAGAAAACTCGACCGCCAATTCGCGGTGGCTTTCGGCTTCAGCGCCGACGGTCGCACCCGTTACCGCTGGATGCAGACCTCCGAACTGTTCGTGAACTTGCACTCCAACCGAAGCGCGGAGGGGGTCTGGTACTCCCGGACGCAACACGAACAGGTCAGTCTGCGGGATCTCTACGGGGACGTGTGGATTGCCGCGGTCTTCCGCGACGAATCTCCAAGTACGGACCCGAACCCGCTGGCGCGGCATCTGAGGCGGCCATCGGACTACGGGAAATACACTCCCATCGACGGGTCGCAACTTCAGCGCGGCATGGAACCCGACGCGGACGTGACCGCCGCCGCGATTTACTTCATCCGCAAGCACATCGAGAAGTCCTATCGTGACCACCTGGAGGAGGCGAACGCCGCCGCCGGGCAGGCACAGACCGAAGCCAAGAAAGAATTCGGCGAAAAGATCGACGACGCATGGCCGGCGTTCGGCAACGCTCCCGGAATGAAGGGGCACGTCTCGTTCGCGTCGGTTCCAAGCAAGCAAGGACAAGAATGCCCAATCTGACTATCGCCTCCATCTTCCCGATGGAGTTGACCGAGGAGCGCCCGAAGTATCGCGGCCTTCCTTACATCCTGGCCGCCGCCCCGAAGGGGTCGGTGTCCTACCTGATTGTGACGGACGAGACTCAAGAGGTCCATGTTCCGCTCACCGAAAAGACCATGCCGCGCACCGTCCCGGCACGAGACATCGTCAACGACTTGGTCCGGTGCTGGACCACCAACGGGCGGTTCATGAACCCGGATTGTCATCCGGGGATCGTGATAATCGCCGGAGACGTAGCGACCCCTGAAGAGATCCTGGAGATGGAAAGGGTCCAGGTGCCCTACTTCCGAGCCGAAGTCGATTGGGCGGACGGAATGCACCGCGACAAGAAGACGCAGGGGATCAACCCCGGAGCGCGGGTGGCGTGCCAGTGGCTCGGCCTGGAAAAGGAGTGGTTGCACCCCACCGCCGTTACCACCTGCCCGTACTGCGGCAAGCCGATTCCGCAGAACGTACCAGTCTGCCATCTGTGCGGCAACATCGTCAACCCGAAGCAATACGCGGAATTGAAGCGGCAGGCCGACGAGGTGATGGCCGCAGTGATGGAGCCGACCGTCGCTCCGCTGGTTCCCCCGCCGCTCGAACCGCCCAGAACGAAAGCGATGGGCTTGAGGTAGACCATGATTCCGACCGTGGCGCAGGTAATGACGAGGGCGCGGGCGCTACTCGACGAAGCCGATCCGGGGAACGTGTTCCAAGACGCGGTACTTGCGCCATCATACTCGGAAGCCTATGACATCCTGTGGGGGGAACTGCTCAAGGCAGAGGCCCCCCGCATCTCGAACATCGCTCTCTACACGCTACCGGCCAACACGACCGTGCTCACGCCCGCTACGGCCACTATCGCCGACTTCGGGGAATTGAGCGAACTGGAAGAGCGGGCCGCCGGAAGCACAGACGACTATGCTCACGTCTGGGAGGTGGACAAGTTGCCGCAACGGGTCGCCTCGGACGCCCTCCGCGAGTTCGTCTGGCGTCTGGACTCGTTCTACTTCGTCGGAGCGAACACGGCGCGGCAGTTGCGACTGAGCTACTACGCCAGCGGGGCCGCCCCCATTGCCGGATCGGTCGGAATCGACGGATCACTGGTATTTCTGAGCAACTGCACCGCCGCCATCGCGGGCAAGCGCAAGGGCTACGAAGAGTGGCAAGAGTTGTGGGTGCGGGCGGTTGGGTCGCAGTACACTTCCGGTATCATCGGCGGAGAACTCTACAACATCATGCTTCCGATCATCCGGTCGAAGCAGCGGACGCCGCTCCAGCCCGCGCCGTTCACGATGGGTCGTCTGCCGCGGCGGGCATGGCGCGGATTCAGCATACCGGCGGTAGGAGGTGGCGACGTGCCTGTGTCTTACACTTCGGCGTCCGGCCTGTTGGTCGGCGCGATCAACGGAGTCAACGTGACCTTCACCATCCCCATCTCCGCTCGTGCGGTTGAGGTCATCGTGAACGGAATCAGCATGACTCCCGGAGTGGCATATGCGCACTCCGCCAATGCGATTGTGTTTCTGGCCGGATACGAACCTCCGACGGGATCGGATATTCACGTCCGGGCATACGTATAGAAAGTAACCTCTCGAAAAGGAGCTACAACAAATGGCAAACGTATTCACCATCGTACCGGGCCGGGTTTCCGTTATCGCGAAGTCGGTCGGACACGCTAAGTTCACCTTCACCACGACGACCAGTTACACGGCGGGGATGAGCATCGATTTCTTCGTTCCGTTCCGGGACGCTGGGATCAACCCGTACGACATTCAGGAGATCAGCGGATACACGGAACTCGGGTATCTGGCAGTCTTCGCGAAGGGCACGCTGAGTTCCACCACGTCCCCCTGGCTGATGAGCCTGTGGAACGGGATCAGCGCGCACGCCGCGTCCATCCCTTCCGGGAACATTCACATCAACGTGATCTTCTATCCGGGCGCAAAGTAGCCCAACCGAAGGAAAAGGAGAACTCACATGGCCGATGTATTCACTCAAAAACCGGGCCGGATCGGCGGGATCGCCCGCAAACTGGGTCACGGAAAGATCAAGATCGCCGTCGGGGCGGTAACTTACGCCACCGCGACCGGCGGGTTGCCCGTCGATTTCTTCCTGTCGTTCTTGGACATGGGGATCAACCCAGCCGATGTGCAGGAAATCACGGGGTACACCGAACTCGGCTACCGCGCCGACTTCACCAAGGGCACGCTTACGGCCTCGTCTTATCCCTGGACTGCTCGTCTGTGGAACGGAAACGCGGAACACGGAGAGGGCGCTTGCACTCAGACCCTTCACGCGAACATCTGGTTTTATCCCGGCTCGAAGTGAGCGGGATCAGTGTAGGCTAACACCGCACAACAAAGGAGAACGATAATGGCATTCACAAGAGGAAATTTCTGGCAGGCCGTCCAAAAGGCTCGCAAGAAGGCGTGGCTCGGAGAGGACGTCACCTACGTTCAAAAGGGTCCCGACCTCATCAACAACGAGTCCTTGAGCGCGATCAACGCCGCTGGGACGGGAGAGGTTGAACTCATCAAGGCCGACGGATCGAATGTCACCCAGCTTCCGAACGGCGCGAACATCCCCACCGGCAAGACCTTCACACAGACGGACGCCGGGGCCATGCGCCTGAATCGCCCGCGCATAACCACCTCGATTGATGACGTCAACGGAAACGAAGTCATCAAAACCCCGGCCACAACGAGCGCCGTGAACGAGGTAACCATTACCAATGCGGCCACCGGCGGCGTTCCGACGATTAGCGCCACGGGGGACGATACCTCCATCCCAATTCAAGTGAGCGGCAAGGGAACCGGCGCAGTCTATCTCGGTCAAGTCAATTGTCAGGGCGTGGCGCTCAACGGAGACCAGCCAATCCTTGATTCGGTCAATAACGAGTTGATCAAGTTCACCAAGGCCACCGACGCAGTCAACGAAGTCACTATAGCCAACGCCGCTACGGCGACATCTCCGTTGCTGTCTGCAACCGGCGGCGACACGAACATCTCGTTAAGGCTGGCCGCGAAGGGTACGGGCCAAATCGTATCCGCAAACCGAGTGGTTCAGTTGATGGCGGCCGCGACAGATGCAACTGCGGCCGCCATAAGCTACACTGCCGCGCAGTTGTTGGGTGGATTAATTCTCCGCGATCCGAACGGATTGGCGAGAGCCGATCTGCTTCCGACTGCCGCCCTGCTTGTCGCGGCTATTCCCGGAAGCGCCGTCGGGACGGCTTTTGAATTCACGCTTCGCAATACGGCCGACGCTGCCGAAGTGATTACCGTGACCGCCCCCGACGCCGCTGTTACGATCAGCGGTACGGCCACTGTAGGCCAGAGCAACTCCAAGCGCTTCCTGGTGGTGATTACCAACGTTACCGGGGCGGCCGAGGCTTACACGGCTTATTCTCTCGGGACGGTGGTTCACTAGGGGCAGTTCATGTCCCTCAACGGCTTCAATACGACCGACCTGAGTTCCCCGCGCGGAGCCTGGACGGACCTCGATCAAGTCGAGGCTCGTCCAGACCGCGCGTTCCAAGCCGTCAACGTGCGCTTCCGTCCGGGTCGCGTGCGGACTCGGGACGGGTATGCGACGGCCTTGGCCGTCGCCGGCAAGGTCACGTCCATGCACCAGTGGATCACGTCGGCCATTAACCGACTGATCTTTTACGAAGGCTCAGGCGTGAAGATGAAGAACCTACTAAACTCCGACGCGACGGCGGCGCTGTACACTCTGTCGGGACGTGGCGCGTCGGTCGGTGAGGCTGGCGACAAAGCCTACATCGCGGTGTACGACGCTTCCGGGTTGGGCGCGGGGCAGGCGAGATTCGTAAACCCAACCGTAATCGGCTCACCTGTCGATATTGCGTTTCCGGCCCCGCTTCAGGCGGTCCCAGTCATAACGGCGGTAGGTGCGGGACAATGCACTGCCGGGTCTCACAGGTTTGGATATCTTGTTGAATCCCGAAGCGGGTTTCCTGGCTATCCCGCTCCGGTTACATCGGGCGGGGTTCATGCTCCGGTTTCGTTCACGGTAGCACCGGGGGGGCAGTCCTTGCAGATGTCTCTTACGCTGACCGTCGCTGCGCCCCCGGTGGTTGTAAGCGCCATCATGACAAGAACGGACAATCTGGAGAAATGGTTCTTTTGCCCTGGGTCTCGTGCGATCATTGCGGTCGCCGGTTCTCCAACTGTAACGGTTGGAATCAACATCAGCGACGAAGACCTGGCCACCACGGCATCCTCCGCCGATGCGAACTTCTCGTATCTCACCCAATCCCAGACTTCGACCGGCCCATTCAATCCTTCCGTCCTCATTCCCTACAATCGCCGGATGTGCTACGTCGTCAACGACAAGGTTTACATCAGCGATATCGACGACTACGAAGTGGTCACTGAGGATCGGCACGTTGTACAGGTTCCCGGAAAGCGCCGCATCGTGACGGGGTTTCCGCTGCGAGGGTCGGTTTACACCCTTGGTCCGGGTTGGACCTATGTGTCTTCAGACAACGGTAACGACCCCCGCGAGTGGCCCGTCCCGCAGGAGGTGTCCAGCGCTATCGGCACACTCTCCCCGACCGGGGTGGAGTGGCGCACGGCGGGAGACTACGCTTGGATCGCCTCCGAGAGCGGTTTGTGGTTCTTTAGCGGGCAGTACAGCGAGAAGCCGATCAGTTACCAGAACAGCGACTTCTGGCGGCGCATCAACTGGGGCGCGGCGAGCGCAGTTCAGGTGCGCGAGCACATCAAAGAACAGTGTGTGTACGTCGCCGCCCCGCTAGACGCCGCCACCGAACCTTCGCACATTCTGGTGTGGCACTTCGGAATGGGGATGGAACCGTTCACCGTCGATTTCAGTTACGACACGTTCTTGGGGACGTTCAGTTCGATCTGCCCGCTGCAAGATCCAACCACCGGGGCCATTGTCATGTGGCGCGGGCCATCCGCAGCGGGCGACATTCTGAAACAGACGCCTGGAGTCTATCTCGACGGCGCGTTGGTAATTCCATATATTTACGAAACCGGGTTTCTGCTCCCTGATGCGCTTGGGGTGAAACGCATTGGGGCCGTTGAATTGAGCGTAGAGGGGGGCGGGAGTCTTGGCCTTACCGCTTTTGGGAAGGATCACATTGTAACGGCGACGCCCGAGGCGATCACGCTCTCCACGGCTCCGGGAAAGAGTTACCGACAGAGATTTAGTCTGAACGACGAAAACGTGACCTTAGCCATGTATTACGGCGTGACACCCGGCGCGCAGTGGTTCGATCTTCAGGGCATCCGCACGTACTGGAAGCCGTACTTGAGGAACCGCTGATGGCTGACACGAAAGCGATTACGGACCTGTTCGTGGCAGCCCAGATGGCCACGGTCAACATCAAGCCGAACGCGCTGGTGTTGCGGAGGCAGAAGCAGGTTTACACGGCGGAGTCCCTAGAGAAGTTGCAGGACGCCATCGCAAGTCTGGCTAAAGCCGGGACAGCGCTGTTGAGCGTGGTCAGCCAGACTACCGGCACGGCGTCGTCGGAGGGAGTGATCGCATATGCCTAACTATACCGGGGCCGTGGCACGCGACCCGTGGCAGAAGATGGGAGAACGTCCATCCGTGCTCGACTTTGGAGCAGCATACGATGGAGTGACCGACAATAAGGCCGCTTTCGATCTGGCCATTGCAACGGGTCGCGCCGTCAAAATTCCGAAGGGCACTGGGGCTTATGCTCTGGCCACCGCTCCCGCATGGCCCGCCGCCGGTAGCGCGATGGTGGTCCTCGATCCCGGCGCCTTACTGAGCGGCGCTGGATCTTTCATCCCGAATCCCTCCGTTTCCGCACTGCATTTCTACAAGCGAGACAACCTTCCGGCCTACGCCGCTTCTGGTGCGGGGATCATCAATGGCTATCTGTCTCCGGCACTACGCATTGACGTGGTGACTCAGAGCGGCAACTGCACCGCCTCCAGCACTCCGCTCTTGCTTTACATGCCGTCGATTCTCGGCCTGTCCTACACCACCACGGCAGCAAGCATCACAGCGAACGCCTCTCCGCAGTCGGTTGCGGTGGGAGCCAGTTCCGTCTTCACAATTGGCGAAGCGGCGGCGATTTCGTTCGGCCTGACCGACTACGAAAATGTGACCGTCACTAACATCGCGGACGGTACGCACGTTGAGGGCGTCTTCACCAAGGACCATGCTTCTGGCGTGAAGTTCGGTCCGTTCGGAAAGGGTGACAAGATCGGGCAGGCGATAGCGGTTGACGATGCCATCGGAAACAATTGCAGCATTTACGGAAGCAATATCAACGTCATCACGAGAAGCTCTGCTTACCACACGGTTGACGCCTTGGAAATTGACATCACGAACGATTCTGGGGTGAACGCGGGATTCTACGGAGGTTCCGCTCCGTACATCCTAGGCCAGTCTATTCTAGCGGGCGGAGCGAACCTAGGAACATACGGCCTCTGGATGGGGCCGGCCGCCGGGGCATCGGGCTTTTTGAACGGTCTGTCCATTGTCTGCGCCTCTCAAAACGCAATCTCAATTGGATACGGCGGGTCCGTGACTCCGGTCAATGGCATCAACATCTGGAACGCCGGTACGAATGGTATCATCATCGGCGCGAATCAGACGACGGGCGATGACCCGCGATTCACGAAGGGAGATCCGACGAATGCTATTCTCCTGACGGCCAGAACGACGGTTCACGCGACGGATACGGACAGCAACCGGATACGTTTTCAGTCCCTCACGGCCAGCGCCGCGCACACGATGGATGTGTACCACGGGCAAAGTGGCACAGGGCTACGATTTGACTACGACGGCGCATGGATGGGCTGTGCTATTTCGACCGGAGGGTACTTCGACACCAATACCCAGTTCCGAGTGAAAAACACGGCTACGAATGTTGACATCGGGCGTTTGGCTAACGTCGGGAACTCGTTTACCGCACTACTTGGCGGAGGCACAGCGAATTCGCTCGTATTCTACACAACTGTGGCTGGGTCTGGGACGAAAGGTCTGTTCCACTTCAAGGACAATTCGTCTGATGGGAACGACTCGGTTGTACTGAATACATCCAATAACACGTACCAGTTTCTCGGAACCGCTCCGGTGGTCACGATTGAAAGCGGAGTCAATCAGCACTCAACGCTCTCGCTCTACAGCCTGGAGGGCGGAACTCCGACACGCACGCTCAAGGGCCGTTTCATCTACGCGGGCGGAAACGGAGCCGGAAGCAAGTACATCGGAATTCAGAACGACTCGGCAGACTACATCGGTCTGGTCGGGGATGTCCGGATCACGGGGACGCTAACGGTCGGTGGTATTTTGGTTGTCGGACTGCCGGACCAGTCGGGACACGGTGGCCAATTCCTTAAGACAAACGGAACGGTGGCGGACTGGGCTGCCCTGGCGCAATCCGACATTCCGGCGATGTTCACCGACCGCGGCGACCCGGCGGCGGCGGATAAGATTGCAAGTGGCCTGATAATCGATTCGGCGTTCCATGATTGGGATTTGAGCGCAATCGTTCCGGCTGGCGCGACGAGTGTTTTGCTGCGAGTGGTCGCGAATAATACCAGCGCGTCGGCGACGCTGCTGTTGCGAAAGAACGGAAATTCTAATTCGGCCAACGTCACACGACTGGACACGCAAGTTGCGAACATATATGTGTTTGCGGACGCGGTCGTTCCTTGTGATTCCAACAGGATCATAGAATACTATGTGGCTAATTCTGGTACTTGGAATATTACTCTAACCGTCGCCGGATGGTGGAAATAGAGGACTTATGAAACAACTTATTCTTGGCACTAAAGCGCGGCTGGTTCTGGCGATGATCGTCGGCTCTCAGCGCGGAACCGTGGCAGACATTGCGATCCTATCCCGCATCTTGGGGAAGGTCGAATTGACACCCGCCGAACAGGCGGACATTAAACTGGTGCAGGACGGCCCGCAAGTGCGATGGGATGCTGCGAAGGCTTCCGACAAGCAGCTTGAACTGACCGCCGAAGAAGCGAAGCGTCTGGCAAAGGACATCCGGGCGTGGCAGCAATTCACGGCGGCGGACGCTGGATGGGTCTCCGACCTGCTGACTTCTCTGGAGTGATATGAACCCAACCATGGAACCCCCGTTCATCCCGTGCTGGCAGGGTCGCGCTCCGCTACGCTACTGGATCGCGCCGGAGATGGAACAGTTTCGCGCCGAGATCAACATGGCGCTGCTGACGATCACGCGCGAGCCGGTCTGGTTGCGGTTCGAGGAGATCCGGATGTCCGGGCAGCCGCGCTGTTTCGACTTTCGCATGGAGCCGCTGGTGGGGAATCTGGGAATCGCCATGTATCCGCCACCGCTGAATGCCGAACCGTTCGCCGGAAACGTGACCATAAACTCGGACGCCTTCAGCCGATTTGAGTTTCGGTCTCTGTTGCTTCCGACGCTCATCCATGAAATCGCCTCGCATTCACTTGGGCTTGGGCATCTGTACTTGCGCCGCTCGGTGCGTTGCCCGCACATCGAGCAGGACCGGATCAACCTGGCGCCGGAGGATCGGGCGTCGCTTCTAACACTCTACGGAACTTGAGGTAACTGCGATGGCTATCAGACCGCCGAATACTGGAACCAATCGGATCGCGCCCTACACCCCCGACGCACCAGGCGGGCGCACGGTACAGCAGCAGATCCAGGATCTCATCGACCAGGGCTACAGTCTCGACGATGCCGAGACGATGGTCACCGGCCAGTCGGGAACCGGCGCGCGCGTGGGCGAACCGGGCGGGACACCATACGATCAGTCCACCTCCTATCTCGGCAACGACCCGGATCAGCAGATGCGGTCCAACCGGACCTACCTCTACGGGCAGGGGGCCATCCTCAACCAGGACGCCAAGGACCGGGCGGCGCAACAACGCCAGCAACGCGGATTCTACGACGAGTATGCCGACACGGCATACGACCCGCTCATCGCTGGCCAAGGCGGGTTCAACTGGAACGAACAGGCCGACATCCTGCGCGAGAACGAACTGCGCGGCGGGGCGGCGACCGATGAGGACTATGAGAGAAACTTCCTGACCGGAGACGAGTTCAGCGCTTCCATGGGCAACCCGTGGGACCGCGCGGTGTACTTCAATCCGGACTGGATGACGTCGCTCCAGATGGATTCCGAGGGCAACCAGCGCGGCGCGGTCGCCGGGATGCGGGGCGCGACGCGCGATGCCGTGGGCAATCTGCGAACCGGAATGGAAGGCGCTATCCGCCCGGATGATCTGCGGCTGTCTGGCGGCTACGGGACCAGCGCCGAAGGCGCGCTGTCGGGAACCGAGGGTGCCGTTCGCGGAGCCATCGATCCAACGAAACTTGGCCTCCGGGCGGGCTTCCTGGAAGACTACGAGATGACGCCGGAGGAACAGCAGCGCATCGTCACGGGCGCTGGCATCACCACGGGCAACGTCTATCGGGATCAGTCCGACCAGTTGGAGCGCCGTGCGCGTGCGGCGGGGCTCGACCCGCTGGGCGTCGCCGCAGCCAAGCAACGGCTGGTGCGAGAGGGCGCCGGCGAAGCCGGGGACGCCATGACGCAGGCCCGCATTGGAGCGGATTCAGCCGCGGCCGCAAGGCTGGCTTCCGGCGAAGGGATGCGCCTTGGAGCGGAGCAGACCCAAGCCGGGATGAGGGTCGGCAGCGAATTGGCGCTCGGGGGGAGGCGCCTGGGGCAGGTTAACGAAGGCGAATTGATGCGCCTGAAGGCCGAGCAGGGACTCAGCGACCGGCAGTTGCTGGCCGCGAGAACGTCGGGTATGGCGGCGCTTGAGAATGAGCGGGTCCTCGGGCAGACCGGCCTCCAGTCCGAGCAGGCCATCAACAACCAGGCTCGGAATCAGGCGCAGTACAACGCCACCACGGGAACCGCAATTGCCACCGGTATCGAAGCCGACACTGCCGCCCGCAACTACGAACTCGCTCGCCAACGCGCGGCCACCAACGCCGCCAACGTGAACACGCGCTTCGGACAGGGCCGCCAGATCAGCGCGGATCTGTCGGGTCGCTCGCTCGCCATCGCGGCGCAACGCCGGCGGGAAGCCGCCGAGGGGCGCGCGTACCTGACGGGCCGCGGCATCCGCGCCAACGCGAATGAGCAGGCCGAATACGAGCGGCAGATGCAACTCCACGGAACCACGGCCAGTTTGGCAAACCAGGGGACCGACATCCAGAGGCGGTGGAACGACCGCACGAAGACCTGGGAGAAGGTAGCTGGTCTTGCGATTGGGGCCGTCGGGGCGTTCATGGGGGGCGGTGGCGGCACCAGGCCGAAATCCAACTCCACAAGTTCATCGAATCCTTACGACTGGGGCGGATACGGAGGCTGACATGCCAGCAAGCCCGTTCATCTGGGAAGACGACGAAGATCAGGACTACGAATTGTTCGGGTCCAATCGACCGACGCAGCGCCGCCCCGGTGCCATGACTTCGTTCTCCGTCCCGCGCCCGCTCGCGGGAGAATACGGTCATCCTGGATTCGCTACCGCCGAACCGGAGACCATGCTGGAGCCATCGTTCCCAGCGAAGCCCCGTACCGCCCTGGAAGACCTTGCCGCGCATCAAGCCTCCATGCCGCAACGCGAGAAACCGAAGTGGTGGCAACGACTCGCGGCGGGCGCTCTAGGAGGCGCGGCGGGCTACCTGAACGCGGGCGGGCGCAACCGCATCGACGTGGAGCCGGCCATTGCGGGGATCTACGGCGGCGAGTACAACCGCGAGATGGGCAACTGGCAGAACGAACAGGCCGGGTTGACCACGCGGGCGAAGATTGAAGAACAGCGGATGGAGGAAGCGCGGAAGAGAGAGGAGTCGGCGGCGCTGATCTCTTATCGGCGGGCCGCAGAAGCGCGGGCCAACCGACCGCTCACTCCACGCAATCCGCCAGCGCCGCCGAGCACCTATGAAGCGCAGTTGGTGCGGGAAAGGGAATCGACCGACCCGGCGGTACGCGAGAATGCGCAACGCGAACTCGACAAGTTGAAGGCGAAATCGGCCAGAGTGCCCGGTTCTCAGCAGCAGATCATCGACCAACTGGCGGCGGCGCACATGGCCGAAGGTGACCCCGAAGATGTTGCCAGAGACAAGGCCGTGATCGAGTATGCGAAAGCGTACCGAACCAAAACCGAAGCTACCGCAGCCGGAATTCCAGTCGATAAAGCCCGTGTCGGGCAGATCGGAGCCTCCACTGCCTCCATTACTACGGGCACTGGGCTGAAGTCTCGCGGCGCCCAAGTGAAAGCGGCGGCAGATAAGGCCACTGCGGACGAGAAGAAGCAAGACCCGAAACTCGCGAAGCAGAACGTCTTGGACCCACGTTTCTACGTGGATTGGGATCAGCAGTTGCGATCCGAAGTGGCGGCGGAGATTCAGCGGAGAATCGACAAGCCAAAGACCGCGGGAGCATCGTCCCTGGCGGGTCAGTTCCCTCTGCCAGGCGGTGCGGCCCCGAAGCCGATTCCCGCCCCTGCGGCCACGGGAAAGACCTTCCCCCGCTCCCGGCTCGGTGAATACGCGAACACGAATAACATAAGCGTTCCGCAGGCCGAAGCGGCGCTGGCGAAGTTAGGTTACACGATCAACTGACATGCCTGAAGGATTGCTAGTCGATCCCGAAGAATTTCTGAAGACGCCCGCGCTGAAGGTGTCGCCGGAGGAGTTCCTATCTGGAAAGCCGAAGCCCTTATCTGAGCCGATGATCTCCGCGCTTCCGAAGCCGAAGTTTCGCACCCCAGTTGTTTCAATGTTCCAGCAACCATGGGCCGGGCGCCAACAGGACGGTGGAACCGCAGACATATTTCCTACCATGCTGGAGGGGAACGTCTGGTCCGACCAGGATACGCTGTTGAGTCGGTTGACCTCACCGAAGCCATCAGACCCCAATCTTGCCGCCATTGCCAAGAATCAGACGCCAATCCAACAAGCGCCGCTGTTGAGTTTCGAGGCCGCCGTCCCCGAACGTGGTATCACTCGCGGGCTAGCGTCATTTGCCAGCGGATTGACCAGCCCCGAAAATGCGGCACTGATGGTTGGGACTGGGGCGGTAGGTAAGATCCCAGTGGCCGGGCGAGCCGCCGGTCGCGCCGTGAGCGGTCTCTTCGGGACCACGATGGCAACCGGAGCGCTGCAGGAAGACCCGGAGTTGAACGATCCAGATCCGGCGGTGCGGCGGGAAGCGCGGACGCGAAGGGTTCTCAGCGGGGCGATGGCTACGGTAGCCGGTAGGCACGCGGTTCGCGGCACCGGAGGACCGTCCCCCATGCGGCGCGAGTCGCCTGGAATCTCGCGTCCCGTAGTCGAACCCGGAGTGCCAATCGACGCTCCCCTGCCACCCGGCCCCTTCGACGCCGGCCCGGTCCCGAAAGGCGTCCTGCCGCGCGCAAGGGAATCCGCCGAAGTGTTCCAGACGGAACCCCCCAAATCCGCCCAAGAATCATGGGGAGTCTTTAAGGCCGGGATGGGACGTGCGCGCCCCGTCGTTCCCGAGACCGGCGTTCCGGAAGGTGTTGCCCACGCCGCCGATGCACGAGACCGAATTTCCCTGGAGTTGAAGGGCAAGCGGTTCTCGGAACTCGACAATCCCGACCGTATCGTGATCGACGATCTGATCGCGGAGGGGTACGGAACCGCCGTCAATCGAGCGCCTACGGCAAGACCGCCGCGCCAGGCCATGCCTCCGGCTCCTGAACCGATGCAGAGGCAGGCGGCCGCTCCCGCACAAGCCGCTCCGCCCGCTCCAGCGCCGCTGAAGACGTCCGCGCCGGTCCAGACCCTTCCGCCCGTCGAACCGCCGCGTGTTGCGCCACAGCTCATCGCCGCGCCAGCGGAGGGCGCTCCTGCGGGTACTCCACCTTCGCCGGGGCCGATCAGACCGCTCACGCCTCCGTTCATTCACGAGGGCGGGACATACCGGGAAATCTCCAGAGACAAAGGTATCGTGCAGTACGAATTCACCCGGAGAGACGGAACCGTCAACCCGTTCCCTGTAACCATGGCCGAGGCGAAGTTTGACGACTTCGCCTCGAAAGGAGAACCCGTTGCGCCAGTTAAACCCGTTCAGCCTGCAGAAGTTCCGCCCGCCTCACCCGCACCCCCAGCGGTCGCCGCACCGATGCCGGCGGAAACCCTGGAGGGCGGATCCGGCAAGTGGGCGGGAGGAACCGAGAATGAACTCTTGACCCTGGTTCGTCAGGACAGCCAAGCGGGACGAGTCAGCACGTCCTCTATTCAGCGGAAATATCGCGTTGGATATGGAATCGCGGACAGGGTTCTAACGCGGCTCAAGGAAGAGGCCGCCCCACCCGCGCTCGGAGGTGAACCTGTCGCT
>ERZ1292625.1455-Hain-H41-01um-R1-1455-length-27988-cov-31_pt1 | contig 27988 bp, 26 predicted proteins | sample MGYA00564400_ERZ1292625 | MGnify/ENA primary metagenome ERZ1292625 (study PRJEB36523, sample SAMEA6512639) | groundwater metagenome | collected 2019-01-08 | study: AquaDiva: Metagenomics assemblies of 32 groundwater samples | reverse complement strand
CACCACATCTGACCGGCCTGTACCAAAGTACAGAACGTCATGCCTGGCATACATATAAAAACGGGATGCCTTTCGGCATCCCGCATGTTTTCCACCTTCATTTTACAGTCCCGTCGTCTGCCGCAATCAAAAATACTTCGCGAGCCCGATGAAGAAATCCGCCCCTCCCCCGTCCAGGTTCCTGACGTCGTCGCGAAGCGTGGACACCGGCTGGGCGACGCCGTTCTGTTCATAGCTGTTGGCCTTATACTTGACCGAGTACAGACGCAGCCCGGCGACGACAGTAAAGTCGTTCCGGATCAGGGCTTCCAGCTCGCCCGACAGGTGTGCCCCCGTGGCATCGTCGTACTTCACAATGTTGCGGCTGCCGCCGACGATCCGCGTGGTATCGACATCCAGTTCTCCTCCTCCGTAGATCCCCACGCCACCGCCGAACTTGAACCTGAGCCGGTCCCGGACCGGCACGAGAACCTTGAGTGACGCCCGCAGAAAACCGCGGGAAAAGCTTGCGTCGGCGTTCTCCACCGCCGGCCGCTCGGTGCTGGCCTGACCGCCCAGGGACACATCGAAATCCAGGTACTCCGACAGCCCGTAGCCCGCGGTGATCGCGAGTCCGGCCCCGCCGCCTCCGCTCACCTTGACCGCGTCGCCGGAGGTTGTCGTCCCCAGATCGATGGACTTGGACCCGCCTCCCATCATGGCGGAGATCTCAAGCTTCAGTTTTCCCTTCGTGCTCAGGACCTCGGATGCTTCCGGTTTTCCCTCGGCAGCGGCCGCTTGCGTCGTGCCCGTGGGCTGGGAGGCAACCTGCGGCGCGGTCATCTGCTGCGTTCCCGACGGAAGTGACAGCGGTTGCGATCCCGCTGTTCCCTGCGCTGTCGCACTTGCCGCGGTCCCGGCAACTATTATCGCCATGGTTAAGTAGGTTCCTGCCCGCTTGGTAAAAGGACTCATTATCATTCCCTCCTAGATGAGTGTTTCCGCTACGCCTGAAGCTTCTTCATCAGCCACGCCATGTTCTGGCCCAGCGCCTGCATGGTCTTCATCCCCTCTTCGTCCTTCATCACCTCGCCGGGCAGCCTGCCGTGCGCCAGGTTCCAGTAGCTCGAACCCGGGACGATCATCTGGCCGATCAGGAAGAACGCGTTCAATGAGCTGAGCACGTGGTACGCGCCCGCCCTGCGGACCGCCACCACGCCGGCGCCCACCTTGCGCTGGAACATGTCCCCGTTCGCCCGGGAGACCATGCCGCACCGCTCGATAAGCGCCTTCATGCCGGCGGAAACATCGGCGAAGTAACTGGGCGATCCCAACAGTATGGCGTCGGCATCAAGCATCTTCTGGATGCACTCATTGATGATGTCCTTCTCCACGGCGCAGCGCTTGTTCTTGTTCTCGAAGCATTTCATGCAGGCGATGCATCCCTGGATCGGCTTGCCCGAGAGCTGGTACAGCTCCGTTTCGATCCCGGCGGCCTTCATCTCGTCCATCACGGCATTCAGCAGGATGGCCGTGTTCCCGTCCTTCCTCGCGCTTCCGTTAAACGCAATGACCTTCATGGAACCTCCTTGACCGGGCGGAAACTGGCCGCGGCAGATGTACTACTTGCTTTTTGTCAGCGTTTTTAAGCTTTTACATCCCGACTCGCTGCCCAGGGAACAGGCCTTTTTGAGATCGTTCATGGCCTGCTCTGTCCTCCCCAGGGAATAACTGGCATTCCCCCGTCCCGCGAAGGCATCGGCATTCGCCGGCTCCATGCCGATGGCGTTCGTATAATCGGCGATGGCCTTCTCGAACTGCTTCAGCCCGGTATAGGCGGCTGCACGGTTAAGATGATACGTTACCGTATTGGGGCTCGCGCTTATGGCCTTTGACAGGTCCTCGACAGCCCGGCCGTAGTTTCCCCGGTGGAAATAGATCATCCCCCGGTTGTTATATGCCGCGACATTGTTCCGGTCCAGGGCAAGGGCCTTATTGAAGTCCTCCAGCGCCCGCTCGTTCCGTCCGGTCCGGACAAAAACACTTCCCCTGGCCGTGTACGCTTCAACAAAACCGGGGTTCAGTGCAAGCGCCTTCGTATACGCGTCAATGGCGGATTCGTACTGCTGCTGCCTTGCATCCTGGGAACCTTTATCGAACCAATCGTTCGCCCGGGAACGCTCGGATTTCTCAAGCAAACTCGTACTCTGTTCACCAAGACCGGCAGAGGCGGTTGCCAGGAGCATGATAACAAACGTTGTTCCCAGCCGGTGGTTCATGCACATCTCCTTTTCGAAGGTAAAGAATATGTTCAGTACATTAACAATGTTCGCCGGCTTTGTCAACGTTGTTCCATGCCGGGCATCTGACGCGTCAGAACGCCCCCTGCTTGACAATAACCCTGCATGTGGTATTCTCTTAACAGTCCGATTTCACGGGAGTTTTGCCATGCCTGTCCCTCCCATCGACACGCAGCCCCTCTGGCCTCTTGTCGTATATTTTGTCGCTACCGTTGCGATCGTTGCAGCCATGATCGGGTTTTCCTTCGTCCTGGGGCAGCGCCACCGTGAGCGGGCGACAGACGAACCGTATGAATCCGGCATCGCCGCGACAGGCACCGCGCGGGTGCGTTTCGACATCAAGTTCTATCTCGTCGCCGTCTTCTTCCTGATCTTCGACCTGGAAGCGGTTTTTCTCTACGCATGGGCAGTTGCCGTCCGGGAGACCGGATGGGCGGGATATATCGAAGTCCTGGTGTTCACCGGCGTCCTTGCCGCGGCGCTTGTTTACCTCTGGCGTCTCGGCGCGCTGGACTGGGGGCGCCAACATCTGACACGGGGACACGGAGACGGGGGGGGGGGGACACGGGGAAAATAGAAGATAAGAAGGTGGGAAGATGAGAGGGTAGGATGTCTTTTTGCAAACGCCTGCCTTCCTGCTTCCCACGTTCCGGTGTTCCTCCGCGGTAATTAAGGACATCTTATGAACTGGTCCATCACAAAATCTTCCGCTCCCACCCTTGACGACGCGGTCCGGCAGAGCCTCCTCCTGACCCGTCTCCAGGACGTTCTCGCCTGGGGCAGGAAGAATTCCATCTGGCCCTTCAATTTCGGGCTATCGTGCTGTTACGTCGAAATGGCCACGAGCCTCACGAGCAAATACGACATCGCCCGCTTCGGGGCCGAGGTGATCCGGGGCACGCCCCGCGAGGCGGACCTCATGATCGTGGCCGGCACCGTCTTCATCAAGATGGCCCCGGTCATCAAGCGGCTCTACGAGCAGATGATGGAGCCGCGCTGGGTCATCTCCATGGGGTCCTGCGCCAATTCCGGCGGCATGTACGATATCTACAGCGTGGTCCAGGGCGTCGACAAGTTCCTTCCGGTGGACGTGTACGTGCCGGGCTGCCCGCCCCGCCCCGAGGCCTTCATGGAAGGTCTGCTGCTGCTCCAGCAGAAGCTCGGCGCGGAACGCCGTCCGATCAGCTGGGTCGCCGGTCCGCAGGGCGTGATCCAGCCCGACCCCCCGTGCATGCGCGACCTGAAGCGGCAGGAGCGCGCGGCAGCGACCGTCCTGCCGTCGCCTGATGAAGTAAAGTAACAGTAGACACTGAGGACTCTGAAAAACCCATAAGAGTGAACCTTTGACACGGATCACATCTGATAAAAAGCTCTGATAAAGGCGGATAAAGCAATATCTTATTGTTTTAGAGATTTATCCGCTGTTATCAGGATGTTCATCCGCATTTATCCGTGTCAAAGGTGTTCTCTTCGTATTTTCTCAGTGTCCTCGCTTAGAAGCGCCTGCTTTTGGCAGTGTCAAATAACGTACCTTATTTATGGCGCAATCCTCTATCATCGATGATCTGAAAGCCGCCTTCGGCGAAGCCATCCTCGCGGTCCAGCCCACGGTCGACGGCATCCCCACTGTCTGGGTTTCGCGAGACCGTGCCCGCGACGTCCTGCGCCGGCTCAAGGCCGTGGTCGAACGTCCCTACCGGATGCTCTATGACCTCACGGTCATCGACGAACGGGTGCGCGCGAACCGTCAGGACCAGCCGGCATCCGACTTCACTGTCGTCTACCACCTGCTTTCCTTTGACCGGAACGAGGACATCCGCATCAAGGTCCCGCTCGACGGCGCCGACCTCTCCCTGCCGTCCATCACCGGCATATGGCCGGCCGCGAACTGGTACGAACGGGAAGCATGGGACCTGTTCGGGATCAAGTTCGAAGGCCACCCTCATCTTACGCGAATTCTGATGCCGCCTACCTGGAACGGCCACCCCCTGCGCAAGGACCATCCCGCACGTGCCACGGAAATGGGCCCCTTCACCATGCCCGAAGACGGAATGGATGCCGAGCAGGAGGCGCTCCGGTTCCGTCCCGAAGACTGGGGCATGGAGAAGCGGTCTGACGGCTCGGAGTTCATGTTCCTGAACCTCGGCCCCCAGCATCCCGGGACCCACGGCCTGCTGCGTATCATTCTCCAGCTCGACGGCGAGGAGATCAGGGACTCCGTGCTCGATATCGGCTACCACCACCGGGGCGCCGAGAAGATGGCGGAGCGCCAGACCTGGCACACCTACATCCCCTACACCGACCGCATCGACTACTTCGGCGGCGTGATGAACAATCTCGCCTATGTCCTTGCCGTGGAGAAGCTCGCCTGCATCGAGGTGCCGGACCGGGTCAAGGTCATCCGCGTGATGATGGCCGAGCTGTTCCGCATCCAGAGCCACCTGGTCTGGTACGGGACCTTTGCCCAGGATGTGGGTTCCTTCTCACCCGTGTTCTACATGTTCACCGACCGCGAACGCGTCTTCGACATTGTCGAGGCGGTATGCGGCGGCCGCATGCACCCCGCCTGGTTCCGCATCGGCGGCCTATCCCAGGACCTTCCCCGGGGATGGGAGCGGCTGGTGACGGATTTTTTGAAATACCTTCCGCCGCGGCTTGCCGAGTACGACAAACTCGTAATGCGGAACGCCATTTTCAAAGGCAGGACGAAAGGCGTCGGGGCCTACTCGCTCGACGAAGCGATCGAATGGGGCGTTACCGGCCCGGGCCTCCGCGCCTGCGGCATGGAATGGGACTTCCGCAAGAAGCGGCCTTATTCCGGCTACGAGAACTTCGACTTCGACGTTCCCACGGCAATGAACGGGGACTGCTATGACCGCGGGGTGGTGCGCGTCGAGGAGATCCGCCAGAGCCTTCGCATCGTCGAGCAGTGCGTCAGGAACATGCCCGAAGGTCCGTACAAGTCCAGCCATCCCCTGGCAACGCCTCCCGCCAAGGAACGCACCATGAAGGACATCGAAACGCTCATCACCCACTTTCTCGGCGTGAGCTGGGGGCCGGTGATCCCCGCTGGCGAGGCGTTCATGGGGATCGAAGCGACCAAGGGGAACAACGGGTATTACCTCATCAGCGACGGGGGCATCCACTCCTACCGCACCCGCATCCGAACGCCCTCGTTCCCGCACATGCAGATGGTGCCGAAGATGTCAAAGGGCCTCATGATCGCGGACCTGCTGGCGATCCTGGGGAGCATTGATTTTATTCTGGCGGACCTGGACAGGTAAGAGCGGACACGGGGACACGGGGACGCGGGGACACAGAGAAAGGCAATACATCCGCTTCGACAGAAATTATACTTCGTGTCTTCGTGTCTTAGTGGCAGAATGAACTTAATATGCTGACCGAAGAAGAAAAAAGAGAGATCACCGCCGAGCTGGCGCACTGCGAGCATAAATCTGCCGCGAGCATCGAGGCGCTCAAGGTCATCCAAAAGCGCCGCGGGTGGGTGTCGGACGCGAGCATCAGGGACATCGCCTTCCTGCTCGACATGACGCCGGCCGAGCTGGACGCAGTGGCGACCTTTTTCAACTTCATCTACCGGAAACCCGTCGGCAGGCACGTGATCGCCGTCTGCGACAGCATTGTCTGCTGGTCCCTGGGATACGACCAGCTGCGGGAACTGCTGCAGAAGAGCCTCGGCATCGGGCTCGGGGAAACGACTCAGGACGACCGGTTCACCCTTCTTCCCGCTTCCTGTCTCGGCGCCTGCGACCGTGCTCCGGCAATGCTGGTCGATGAGGACCTCCACGGTCCGGTGACGCCGGAGATGATTGACGGGATACTGGAGAAATACAGATAAACCTTTGACACGGATAAATGCGGATTTGACATCGGATAAGAGCGGAGGGATCATTCGGGCAAAACTCCTGTTGTATCCGTCCTTATCAGGCTTTTCATCCGCCTATTCTGTGTCAAAGATTAAATTCTTTTAGGTTTTATCATGGAACGCCCTTTAACGAAAAACATCCACCCCGGCCAGGAGCCTCTCTCCCTCGCGGAATATGAGAAGGCCGGAGGCTACCGGTCCCTTCGCAAGGCGCTTGCCATGCCGCCCCAGGACATCGTCGCGCTGGTCAAGGCCTCCAACCTGCGCGGACGCGGCGGGGCAGGTTTTCCCACGGGCATGAAGTGGGGCCTCGTGCCTCAGGTCGGCAGCGTGCCGCAGCCCCGGTACTTCATCGTGAACGCAGACGAGATGGAGCCCGGCGCCTTTAAGGACCGCCTGCTGCTTGAAGGCGATCCGAACCAGATCATCGAGGGCATCATCGTGAGCGCCTATGCGGTCCAGACGGAGAAGGCCTTCATCTTTCTGCGCAGGGAATATTTCCTAGCAGAGAAACGGCTGAAGAAGGCTATCGCTGAAGCGTACGAAAAGGGCTATCTCGGCGCCGGCATCCTGGGCTCGGGATTCAACCTCGATCTCCGCATCCATTCCAGCGCGGGCCGGTATATCTGCGGCGAGGAAACGGCGCTGATCAACGCGCTCGAAGGGAAACGCGCCGTGCCCCGCGCCAAACCGCCGTTCCCCCTGGCCTGCGGCCTCTGGGGAAGACCCACGCTCGTGAATAACCCGGAGACCGTCGCGAACATCCCTCATATCGTGAACAACGGCGCGGAGTGGTTCAAGGCCCTCAGCGCCTGCGCCGACGGCGGGACCAAGATCTACGGCGTCTCCGGCAGGGTGAACAAGCCCGGCGCCTGGGAACTGCCCATGGGCACCACGATCGAGGAACTTATCGAGGACCACGGCGGCGGCATGCAGAAGGGCTATGCACTTCGCGGCATCATCCCGGGAGGCGCATCAACGGACTTTCTGCTTCCGAAGCATCTGGACGTGCCGATGGATTTCGATTCAGTGGCAAAGGCGGGGAGCCGCATGGGCACCGGCACCATGACCGTACTTGACGACCGGACCTGTCCCGTCGGTTTTGTGCACAACCTGGAGGTCTTCTTCAGCCGGGAATCCTGCGGATGGTGCACGCCCTGCCGCGAGGGCCTGCCGTGGATAGAGAAGATCCTCCATGCAATCGAGAACGGCCGGGGAGAATCGGGTGATCTCTCCCTCCTGGAACAGCACTGCAGGCTCCTGGGACCGGGCAACACCTTCTGCGCCCTGGCCCCCGGCGCCGTCGAGCCGCTCCAGAGCGCGTTGAAGTACTTTAGAGAAGACTTTGAAAGGCACATCCGGGAGAAGAAGTGCACTTGGAAGTAACAACCCTTTTTGACACTGAGGACACTGAAAACCTATGAAAAAACAATATGACAATTACCTTTATTCTGATCTGACTGGAAAAATAATTCAATGTGTCAACAAAGTGCATAAAATACTGGGCTATGGTTTTTTGGAAAAGGTCTATGAAAATGCTCTTATACTGACACTGCTTAAAGCCGGCTTACAGGTTGTGCAGCAGGCTCCTGTTAACGTCATGTTCGACGGAACAGTCATTGGGGAGTATATCGCCGATGTTCTCGTTGAGAACAAGATCGTGCTCGAATTAAAAGCTGTTTCTGAACTTGCGACCATCCATGAAGTTCAGCTTGTGAATTATTTAAAAGCGAGCGGTTTACGAGTAGGGCTCCTTGTCAATTTCGGACCTAAATTGAAGATCATTCGCAAAGTCTTTTAATCATAGCCGTTCAGTGTCCTCAGTGTCTAAAGACTTATGATCACGATCTATATAGATAACAAACCTTACCAGGTCAAGCCCGGCCAGAACCTTCTCCAGGCCTGTCTTTCCCTGGGCTTCGACCTGCCCTACTTCTGCTGGCACCCGGCGCTGCACGCCGTCGGCGCGTGCCGCCAGTGCGCCGTGAAGCAGTTCAAGGATGAACGGGACACGCGGGGCAGGATCGTCATGTCCTGCATGACGCCGGTTGCCGAAGGCATGCGCATCTCCGTGGACGACGCCGAGGCGAAGGCGTTCCGGAAGGGCGTGATCGAGTGGCTCATGCTGAACCACCCCCACGACTGCCCGGTGTGCGATGAAGGCGGCGAATGCCACCTCCAGGACATGACGGTCATGACCGGCCACAACGAACGAAGGACCCGTTTCAAAAAACGCACGCACCGGAACCAGTATCTCGGTCCCTTCATCAACCACGAGATGAACCGCTGCATCCAGTGCTACCGCTGCGTCCGGTACTACCGTGACTATGCCGGCGGCAGGGACCTGAACGTGTTCTCCGCCCATGACCACGTCTACTTCGGCAGGCATGAGGACGGCGTGCTCGACAGCGAATTCAGCGGCAACCTGGTCGAGATCTGCCCCACCGGGGTGTTCACCGACAAGACGCTGAAACAGCACTACGCCCGCAAGTGGGACCTGCAGACCGCGCCTTCCATCTGTGTGCACTGCGGCCTGGGATGCAATACCATTGCCGGAGAGCGATACGGCACTCTCCGCCGCATCATGAACCGCTATCACCATGACGTGAACGGATATTTCCTGTGCGACCGCGGCCGGTTCGGATACGAGTTCGTGAACAGCGGGAAGCGGATCAAGCAGCCGATGCTTTCACCCTCCCTCTCTCCCTCCCCTCAAGGGAGGGATGCATCTACTTCCTCTCCCCTCGCGGGAGAGGACCGGGGTGAGGGGGATCTCCAGCCTTTTGACAAAGAATCCGTCCTCGGTCATGTCACCGGGATCCTTTCCAACAGCAAAGGCATCATCGGCATAGGCTCGCCGCGCGCGTCGCTTGAATCGAACTTTGCCCTCCGGTCACTCGTCGGACCGGGCAACTTCTACTCAGGTATGTCGGAGCCTGACCACCGCCTGATATCCCTGATCATCGATATTCATCAGAAAGGCCCCGCCCGTTCACCTTCTTTGCGCGATGTCCGCATGGCGGATGCGATCGTGGTCCTGGGCGAGGACCTCACCAACACCGCGCCGCTCCTCGCGCTCTCACTTCGCCAGGCCGTGCGCGGGAGGGAGTTCGAGGCGGCGGCAAAGCTCAATATCCCGGAGTGGCATGATGCCGGGGTACGGAACGCGGGCCGGGGAGCGCGAAATCCGCTCTTCATCGCTACGCCTGCGCAAACCAGGCTCGATGACATCGCAATAAAGACCTGTCATGCCGCTCCCGATGATATCGCCCGGCTCGGCTTTGCCATCGCCCACGAGCTGGACCCCTCCGCGCCGGCAGTTCGCGGACTGACCGAGGGTACCTCCTCGCTTGCCAAAGAGATCGCGCATTCCCTGAAGGACGCCAAGCGGCCGCTCGTTATCGCCGGGACGAGCCTTTTCAATGAACAGATCGTCCAAGCCGCCGCGAATATCGCTGCGGCCCTCTGTGCCGGCAGCACGGACGCGGCCCTTTGTTATACCGTCCCTGAATGCAACAGCATGGGCCTCGGCATCATCGGAGGCAGGAACCTTGACGAGGCGTTCACGGTAATGGACGATGGCCTGGCCGACACTGTTGTCATTCTCGAGAATGATCTGTACCGCAGGGCGGATGCGGGGAAGATCAATGCGTTCCTGGACAGGGCAAAACACGTCATCGTCCTCGACCATATCTCGACCCGTACGGCATTACGCGCGGACATTGTCCTGCCCGCAGGCACCTTCGCCGAGTCAAACGGCACACTGGTCAACAATGAAGGCCGGGCACAGCGGTTCTACCAGGCATTCGTCCCGCAGGGCGACATTCAGGGAGGCTGGAAATGGATACATGCTATAATGGTCGCGGCGGGAAGGACGACAGCTGATGCCATGCAATCCCTCGACAGCGTGACCGCGACCATGGCCGACGCTTTTCCGGTCCTTGCCCCGGTCAAGGACATCGCGCCCCCTGCGGACTTCAGGATCAAGGGTTCAAAGGTTCCCCGGCAGCCGCACCGGTACAGCGGGCGTACTTCCATGCACGCGGATGTCTCCGTGAATGAAGGCAAGCCACGCGAAGATGCCGATTCTCCCCTTGCCTTCTCCATGGAAGGTTCTGAGGAGCAGCCGCCCGCACCGCTCATTGCACGCTACTGGTCTCCCGGCTGGAGCTCCGTCCAGGCGCTGAACAAGTACCAGCAGGAGGTCGGCGGGGAGCTGCGGGATAATGGGTCGGGTAAACGTCTTGTTCAGCCGGATCAGCACGGAAAACCAGCGTACTTCACGGCCGATCCCGCAAAAGCATCACACGCGATGGACGCAGCTATCGTCCCAGCATATCAGATCTTCGGGTCCGATGAATTGAGCAATTATTCGCCGGCGATCGAGGAACGAGCAAAAGCAAAGAAGCCATGACAGACACCTTTCATCATCTAGTCATTCTTTTCGGCATCCTCTTCTCCGTCCTGACGGCCGGCGGCCTGCTGATCTGGCTCGAGCGCCGCCTTCTGGCGTTGTGGCAGTACCGCTACGGGCCGAACCGCGTCGGCCCCTTCGGCCTGCTCCAGGTCGCCGCTGACATGATCAAGGTCTTCGCGAAGGAGGACTGGATACCGCCCTTTGCCGACAAGGCGGTGTTCATCATCGCGCCCGCGGTCATCGTGATCGTTGTGGTCATGTCCTTCGCCGTCATCCCCTGGGCCCCCGGCATCGAGGTCGTTGACCTGAACGTTAGCGTCCTGTTTGTTCTCGCCATGTCGTCCCTCGGCGTGTACAGCGTCGCCCTGGCCGGCTGGGCGTCGGACAGCAAGTACTCGCTCCTGGGAGGCCTGCGGGCATCGGCCCAGATGCTCTCCTACGAAGTGTTCATGGGCCTGTCGCTCATGGGAGTGGTCATGCTCGCGGGCTCGTTCAACCTGCGCGATATCGTCGAAGCACAGGAGGACCTGTGGTTCGTGGTGCCTCAGTTCTTCGGCTTCGTGGTCTTCTTCATTGCCGGCATCGCCGAGACGCACCGGCTCCCCTTCGACCTTCCTGAGGCCGAAAGCGAGCTCGTCTCGGGGTATCACACAGAGTATTCGGGCCTCAAGTTCGGCATGTTCTTCGTGGGCGAGTATCTGGGCATTGCCCTCATCTCTGCGCTCACGGTGACGCTGTTCTTCGGCGGATGGAAGGGACCGTTCCTTCCGCCGGGGATCTGGTTCGGGCTCAAGACCTTTCTGTTCATCTGCTTCTTTGTGCTGATACGGGCGTCCCTTCCCCGGCCTCGGTACGACCAGCTGATGTCGTTCGGATGGAAGGTGTGTCTGCCGGTGTCGCTGGTGAACCTGGTCGTGACGGGGGCAGTTATACTCATGCGCGCAACTTATTAATGGTCTCAAAATAGAGACGACATAAGCGGAAAGCACCTCCCCAACCCCTCCTTGCCAAGGAGGGGCTATGGCATTTCCTCCCCTTGCCAAGGGGAGGTGAGGAGGGGTGGTTAGTAGGTGTTTGTTGCCGATGAATGTAAATACAATTATGAGACCGTTAATAATTATGTTTAGTCTCTTAAATACGATATGGACGGTCCTCAAGACCACCTTCCGCAAGCGGGCGACGATCCAGTACCCCGAGGAGCGGCCGCATATCCCTCCCCGCTGGCGCGGCAGGATCATCCTTTCCCGGGACGCGCACGGACAGGAGCGATGCGTGGCCTGCAATCTCTGCGCTGCCGCCTGCCCGGTCGACTGCATCTCGCTTCAGGCAGCGGAGGACCGACAGGGCCGCCGATATCCTTCGTTCTTCAGGATCAATTTCTCGCGCTGCATTTTCTGTGGATACTGCGAGGAGGCCTGTCCCACCTATGCCATCCAGCTCACCACGGATTTCGAGATGGGCGAGTACGTCCGGCAGAATATGGTGTACGAAAAAGAGGATCTGCTGATCAGCGGGCCGGGAAAGTATCCCGGCTATGATTTCTATCAGGAAGCAGGCCTGGCAGTCGGGGGCAAGGACAAAGGCACAGGACCGAACGAGGAGCCTCCGGTGGATGTGAAGAGCCTCATGCCGTAAACATAATTCGCCACGAAGGCACGAAGACACTAAGGAGGGCAAATTTGCGCTTTCATAAGCTGACGGATACAGAAGAATCTATTGCCAGAAAAATAGTGGATGCAGCTTACGCTGTACACAAAGCGTTAGGACCTGGTTTGCTTGAAAGAATATACGAAGTATGTTTCTGTCATGAATTGGAAAAACGAGGACTTAGATTTCTCAGACAGGTTGATCTCCCGATCGTATATGATGGAATGACCTTTAATGAAGGACTACGCCTTGATGTTCTTGTTGAAGATCTTGTTATCTGCGAATTAAAAGCAGTTGATGAGATGAACCCCGTCTGGGAAGCACAGCTGCTTAGTCATTTGAAATTAGCCAATATGCGACTGGGGTTCTTGATCAATTTTAACGTTCCCCTTATCAAGGATGGAATTAAAAGATTCGTTGTTTAATGCTCTGCTCACCTTCGAGTCTTAGTGCCTTCGTGGCAAACATGGTGTTTATGACCTTTCTCTTCTACATATCAGCCTTCGTGGCGGTCACCGCCACCATCCTCGTGATAACCCGGACGAACGCGGTGCATGCGCTCCTGTATCTCATCGTGTCGCTCCTTGCGGTGGCGATCATTTTCTTTACCCTCGGGGCCCCTTTCGTAGCTGCGCTCGAGGTCATCATCTATGCCGGCGCCATCATGGTCCTGTTCATCTTCGTGATCATGATGCTGAATCTGGGCAGCGAAACGGCAAAGCAGGAATCCTCGTTGCTCACGCCCGGGATATGGATAGGGCCATCCGTATTATGTGTTATTCTGACTAGCGAACTTGTTTATTTTCTGATCGGGGTTCATTCTGCTGTCCCTGACCCCGGTACCGTTTCTACCAAGCAGGTCGGGATCGCGCTCTTCGGGCCTTATGCGCTGGGAGTGGAGCTGGCGTCGATGCTCCTCCTGGCCGGGCTTGTGGGTGCGTATCACCTGGGACGTCAGGAAAACAAGGATAGATAAGAAGTTGGGAGGTTGGGAAGGTGAGAAAGCTAAGAGAAGCCCGTATCACCTCCTACCTTCCCACCTTCGTACCTTCTTAACTTCGAGGTTCTTATGATCGCAGCTATTCCCATGGAGCACGGCCTCATCCTCGCCGCCATCCTGTTCGCCCTCGGGCTGACCGGCGTATTGGTGCGTCGAAACGTCGTGTTCATGCTCATGTCCATTGAGATCATGCTGAACGCGGCCGGCCTCGCCTTTGTGGTCGCCGGCGCGCGCTGGGGCCAGGTCGACGGCCAGGTGATGTTCATTTTCATCCTGACCATGGCCGCCGCGGAAGTATCCGTCGGGCTGGTGCTCGTCCTGAGCCTCTATCACCGCTTCAGGTCGCTGGACGCCCGCGTGATATCTTCTCTGAAAGGATGAACCGGATGTCTGCACTGCATACCGATCTTGTGATGATGCTCCCGCATATCGTTCTTGCCGCCGGGACGGTCGCTGCCCTCCTGGCTGCCGCTTTCGCGCGCCGCAATGCGACGGTCATGTATATTTCCGTGGCGACCCTGCTTTGCTCGTTCCTGTCCCTCGGCATCCTCACTCCCCATCTGCCGGCAGGCTGTACCGGTCTGTTCTATGTTGACGGTGTTTCCGCGATATCGACCGGCCTGGTCCTGTTCGCCTCGCTGTGCGTCTGCGTTCTTGCCTATCCCTATTTCACGATGCATGCGTTGCCGGCAAGGGAGTTCTCCATCCTCCTGCTGCTTGCGACGCTGGGATGTCTCGTCATCGTTTCCAGCTCGCATTTCGCATCCCTGTTCCTGGGGATCGAGCTGGTCGGCATCCCGCTTGTCATAATGGCCGCCTATCGCCGCGGCAGCCCGATCGGGATCGAAGCGGGTTTTAAATATCTTGTCCTCGCCGGCGTTTCCTCGGCGGTCCTGCTGTTCGGCATGGCCCTCCTCTACGCGGGATCCGGCAGCCTTGTCTTCGGGCCTGCGCTTGCCTCACTTGCGCGTCCTGCCATGCAGACGCCGCTCACCCACCTTGGCGCGGCCCTCCTGATCGCGGGCCTGGGTTTCAAGCTCGCCCTCGTTCCCTTTCACTTCTGGGCCCCGGACGTCTATCAGGGAGCTCCGGCACCGGTCACTCTCTTCGTTGCTACCGCGTCGAAAGCCGCGGTGATCACCGCGCTCTTGAGGCTCTTCCCTCCGGCCGTCATTGACGGCGATCGCTATCTGTTCGTCCTGTTTGCCGCGTTCTCCGTGGCGTCGATGACCGTGGGTAATCTGCTGGCGCTCCGCCAGCAAAGCATCAAGCGCATGTTCGCCTATTCATCCATAGCCCATAGCGGCTACCTGCTCGTGGCGTTCCTGTCCGCCGGTCCCCTGGCGCACACAGCCATTATCCTTTACCTCGTGTTCTATGTCGTCACGAACCTCTGCGCCTTCGGGGTCGTTTCGCTCCTTTCCGGCGTCGGCGCTGACGCCGACGACCTGGACGATTACGCGGGACTTTCCTGGCGCAAGCCCTGGATGGCCATGGTCCTGATCCTCGCTGTCCTGTCGCTTCTTGGCATTCCGCTCACCGCCGGCTTCATCGCCAAGTTCTCCGTCGTTGCGGCCGGCATGGCATCGATGCATCTTGCGCTTGTTCTTGCCCTTGCGATCAACACTGCCGTCAGCGCGTACTATTATTTGCGGATCATCATGACGATGTTCATCGGCCCGGAGGATATTCTTTCCGGAGAGATCCGCCATTCGGAACGGCGCGTCCCGATCATCGGCGCTTTTGTCGTGTCATTCCAGGCAGCGTTGCTGCTCTTTATCGGCATCGCACCGAAGTACCTTCTCGAGCTCATTGGGAGACTGGTATACTGATTTCTCCATCCGAGGGCAGGGCAAAGATTACAGAAAGTCATTTTTCTCGCAAAGACGCCAAGCTCGCAAAGAAAGGCATACTATTTCTTTTTTTTAAACCTGGATCAAAGATTTCCTTTGCGTCCTTTGCGGCTTTGCGAGAGATGCCTCTGCTTTCATTTTTGGTTCCGTCTTTTTCTGTTCAAGATAAATCAGAATATTGTATTTATTTTTCTCCGTGTCCCCGTGTCTCCGTGTCGAGTTTATTTTTTTTGGAGGTTTCCATGAACGATCTCGAAGGTCTGGCAAGGCTCATCCGCTACTTCTCCCTCGTCTCCACCACCGAGGCGGGTTCGGGTCATCCGACCTCATCGCTCTCTGCCGCGGATCTGATGACCGGACTTATGTTCGGAGGAACGTTCCGCTACGACCTGGACGATCCTCTGCACCCGAACAACGACCGGCTCATCTTCTCGAAGGGCCACGCCTCGCCCCTGTTCTATGCCCTCTGGGCAGCAACCGGAGAGGTATCGGGAAAAGAGCTTATGACGCTCCGCAAGTTCGGCAGTCCGCTGGAAGGCCACCCGACACGAGCGTTTCGCTATACCGAGGCGGCCTCCGGCTCTCTCGGCCAGGGGCTATCCGTCGGGGTCGGCATGGCGCTGAACGCGAAATACCTGGACAAGCTCCCTTACCGCACCTATGTGCTCCTTGGTGACAGCGAGATGGCCGAGGGATCGGTCTGGGAGGCCATGGAGCTCGCCGCGTGGTACAAATTGAACAATCTCATCGGCATCGTGGACGTCAACCGCCTGGGCCAACGGGGCGAAACCATGTATGGCCATGACCTGTCTGTCTACAAGAGCAGGATCGCTGCCTTCGGCTGGGAGACCATCGTAATCGACGGGCACCATCTGCCGCAGATCAGGACCGCGTTCGAACAAGCGGCCCGTTCTACAGATAAACCGGTCATGATCATAGCAAGGACGCTCAAGGGAAAGGGTGTTTCCTTCATCGAAGACAAGAACGGCTGGCACGGCAAGGCGCTTAAGAAGGACGAACTCGAACGGGCACTCGATGAACTGGGTCCGGGTGACAGCGAATTGAGGGGAACGGTCCCGCGGCCTGAGGACAGAAGACCTCCTGCGACACCGTCACGCATGGCAACGCCCCTCTCGTACCGCGCCGACAAGCCTGTCTCACCACGGCATGCATACGGCACGGCGCTGGAGCGCATCTTCCCCCAATTTCCGGACATCGTCGTGCTGGACGCCGAAGTGAGCAACTCAACCTATTCCGAGATATTCCGCAACAGATTCCCGAAACGCTTCTTCGAGATGTTCATCGCTGAACAGAACATGGTCGGTGCGGCACTCGGGCTCTCTCTCCGCGGGAAGATCCCTTTTGTCTCGACCTTCGCAGCGTTCCTGACGCGCGCCGCTGACCAGATCCGCATGAGCCAGTATTCGAGCGCGAACATCAAGTTTTGCGGTTCCCACGCCGGCGTTTCCATCGGCGAGGACGGATCCTCTCAAATGGGTTTGGAAGATATCGCACTATTCCGGACGATCCTGGGCAGTGCCGTTTTGTATCCCTCCGATGCGGTCTCGACCGAACGGCTTGTGGAGGAAATGGCCTGGCACGCCGGCATGGTGTATCTGCGCACGACCCGCAAGGACCTTCCTGTCCTGTACCGGAACGATGAGGCATTCTGGATCGGCGGGAGCAAGGTCTTGCGGTCGAACAGGAAGGACCGGGCGACCGTAGTGGCCGCTGGTATCACGCTGCATGAGGCGTTGAAGGCATACGACGAACTGAAGAAAGCGGGTATCCTGGTCCGGATCATCGACCTGTACAGCGTCAAGCCCGTCGATGTCGCGACGCTGCGCCACGCAGCCTTCGAGACCGGCGTTATTATCACCGTGGAGGACCATTTCGCCGAAGGCGGGATCGCCGACGCGGTCCGGACCGCTCTGTCAAAGCACCCCGTCCCCATCCACGCGCTCGCCGTCCGCGCGATGCCGAAGAGCGGCAAGCCGGATGAGTTGCTTGATTATGAGGAAATATCCTGGAAAGCGATCGTGGAGGCGGTGAAGCAGGTGAAGGGCTGAGACATACCGCTCTGATAGAAGAACCTGCTTATTAAATACCTATGCACAGCAAATCGCAACGATTACCCAATATTGTTTGAGTCATGGATTTAGTGAATAGTGCTTCATTGCTAAGTACTTCCTGAAGCTGTTGAAATTGCTATCATCGTTCATGTGCAATTTACAACCTGTATTTGATGATTGTTTCGCCTGATCGAAATTGCTGTCTTGTAAGTATTATTCACATTCCGCAAGGTTATTTAACATGCTTTGGTACCGGTTGCAGGTAAGTGGCATTCGCCACGCCGATTAAATCCCTGCAGCATCCTATCCGGCTAAAAATAGCAAAAGGCGGGTCGATGTTCTGAACCCGCCTGCTCCACTCGAAATATGAAATCCGCTGCTACTTCTTCTCTTCCTTCTTCTCCCTCGCTTCTTTCTGTTTCTTCCTGCCTGACAGGTAGGCCTCGATGGGCCGCCACCCGAAGGAAACGCTCTGGGCCGCGCGTCCGATCGCGCTGTCCGCAACCTTCCTGCCGAACTGGCCCAGGGTCATCACAATGCCGATGAAGGGAAGGAAGACCGCGAAGACCAGTCCGAGGATCGGTCCCGCGATGAGCACCAGCCCGCTCTTCGCCTTGATGTAGATCGTGTGATCGTTGCCCGGAAGGACCTGCGCCTGCACGACCTCGATCCGCTCACCTGTCGACGCATCCCAGTAAGTCCCCTTTTCCACCTTATGTCCGCCCTTGTATAACATATGAAGCCTCCTCTCAACCAAGATTTTCTCTCCTGTTGATTCAAGGATACCTCACGGCCGTCTTTTTGTGAATAGGAAGAAGTTCGTACCTTGAAAAGATGATGTTCCTAGGAATACTATCTTAGGGAATGGTGTGCCTGAGGACCACGAGATCACTGAGGGCCTTGCCGGTTATCACGTAGGAGATCTAACTGCGCTATCGTAACCTTGTTCCTGCCGGAATTCTTCGAAGCATAGAGGGCGGCGTCCACACGGCTCACGAATGCGTCCATGGTCTCGGAAGGGACCTTGAGCGAAGCAACGCCGATGCTGAGGGAGATGGACACCCGCCGGTGGTCATCGATCCGGACCTCGGTCATCTGGACGGCGTTCCTGATCTTCTCGGCGATGCTCGCGGCGCCTGCGACCGCCGTCTGCGGCACGATCACCAGGAATTCATCGCCCCCGTACCGTCCGGCGATGTCCACGTTCCGGAGCGAACTTCGCAGCGAAGCGGCAACGATCTGAAGCGTTGTATCGCCTGCAAGGTGGCCGTACAGGTCATTGATCTCTTTCAGATTGTCAAGGTCGCAAAGGATGATCGAAAGATCCGAGCTGTATCGCTTTGCCCGGTCGATCTCATACTCGAGCTGCTCGGCAAGGGCCCGGCGGTTCAAAAGTCCGGTCAGACCGTCGACCTTGGAAAGATATTCCAGGCGTTCGATGAGCCTGCGGCGGTCCTCTTCTGACTTTTTCCGGTCGGTCACGTCCCGCGTATATTCGATGACATGAGAGATCTTCCCGCTCTCATCGAAAAGCGGATAGGTGTAGATCTCGACCCAGGTCGTTTCACCGTTCGTGAGGGTGATCTTCTTCTCCTTTGCGCAGGGGTCAGACGACTGCAGGGTCTTCCGGACGATGCACCCGTCGCAGACTTCATCCTTTCCATACATCGCTTGGAAGCAGGTCCGGTCGACCAGCTCATCGACGGACTTGTTCTTGAGCTGCGCGTAGGCCTCGTTGGCCCGCACGATGGTGTAGTTGCGATCGATGATGCAGAAAGGATCGCGAATGCTGTCAAAGATGTTGCTCAGAAATCGCTCTGAACGGCTGATCGATTTTTCCCGCTCCCGGAGTCCCGTGATGTCGTGCATCACACAAGTGCAGCTTCCGTCCTCAAGCCGGGTGATGGACGCGTCCTGCTCCAGGAGCGACCCGTCCTTCCGATGGGCGGTAAGTTCCCCGTGCCATCTTCCTTCCCGCTCGAGGGCGGGAAACACATTCTGCGTTATCCAGGCGATCTGCTGATCGTCGTAGATCATGGAGAACGACCTTCCCAGCAGCGCCTCAGGCTTTCCGAATCCCGTGATCCGGGCATAGGCCTCGTTGGCGTACTGGTAGATATGGCCGGCATCGAAGATCGCGATGCCGTCCATTGAGCTCTCGATGGCTGCAAGATGTTTCTGCAGCTCGGTCTGTGCCCTTTTACTCTTTCCCGTATTTTTAACGAGGAGGACGGTCGTTAAAGAGTACACGACGATGAAGAAGAAGCGGAAATAAAGCTCGTGAGGGGTTACTTCGAAAAAGGCGAGATCGAGGAACGACCCGCTGCCGAACACAAAGGCGTCTATCGCCGCGTCGGCGATCCACACGAGGCCGGCGATAATGATAACAACAACGACGATATTACGTTCCAAGTTACGGATTATCTTCATTGATACTGAACGTCTCCAGGGTCTTCACTGCTCCGGCCGACCGTCAACCTGTTGCGCCAATATGAATGTCATTCCGCATCTGCGGGCAGCTGCTTGATCTGCGCCGGTCCGGATCATACGTTCGTCTTGATGCTGTCCTCCTGGATCCCGAGCACCTGTTCAACGATGTCCGCAAGCAGCAGGTCGTGGTCGTGGTTCAGGGTGAAGACCCGGCACTGGACGACCCGCGCCGGGATGTAGTCAAAGAAGTCCTTCAGGGGCTCCTTTTCCACCTTTCGCGTCGAAGGGTTGAAGACATAGATCTGCCGCTCGCCCATCATGAGGGGGTTGATGGGCCGCGGGTCCTGGCTCGCCATGTCCACGCAGAACTGCAGGTCCTTGATCTTCTCGGGAAGTTTCTTGCGCACGCGCTTGACCAGTTCGGGCGCTTCTATAAGCGTATTGCCTTTGGCAAAATACCGCATCGACAATGTGACGTCGTATGCCATCTTCCACTTCACTTCCCGCGCCAGGATCGTGGCCCACTCTTGTCCGAGGTCCTTCGTAGACGCGTCACCTTCGCGGCCCCATTTCCGCACTGACTCCAGGAGCGACCAGTCGGTAAGATCGGCATAGGCCGGCAGGTTCTCAACGGGATTATACGGGAACAGGGCCGCCATGGTGTCCTTGAACAGCTCCTTCAGGTGCTGGTCGATTGCGCGCGTCGTGCGGTGATAATACACATTGGTATACATGTACAGACGGGCGTTCAGGAACATATTGAGCGCCGAGAGCCCCGACTTGTGGAGCGTAAGCCCCTTGTCGGTGAAGAAGGTGTAGTACATGAGGCGGTCGATGTCCACGGGCCCCACAGCCACACCGCACATATAGGCGTCACGCAGGACATAATCGAGGTTGTCGACCGTATAGATGCCCGAGAGCATGGGTTGGAGGAATACGAGCCAGCGCGGCTGCTTGGACGCAGCCGTGCTGCCTTTGCCGATGAGAAAAGCGACCTGGTCCGGTTCCAGCCGCTCCCGCTTCGCGAACTCACCCGAAGGGCTCCGGTGGATGTCCCTGATGATGTCCGCCAGCTGCGTCCTGATGATGTGCTGACCGAGCTTTTCGTGCGTCAGGTCGAACTGTTCGAGGTAGTTATCGTCGAAGAAATGACCGAAGGGTCCGTGGCCGATATCGTGGAGAAGCGCGGCAACGCGCAGAAGTTCTTCGATGAAATTGACGGACGGGCAGTCGGGAACTGCGGCCTTGAGCGACGGATAGAGATGGCGGGCGAACCTGCCGGCGAGATGCATGGCTCCAAGGGAGTGCTGGAACCTGCTGTGTTCCGCTGAAGGATAGACCCACCGGGCGCTCTGGAGCTGATAGATCTGGCGCAGCCGCTGCATCCAGGCAGTGTCGATCAGGTCCTTCTCCGTCCTCTCGGCAACGGACGGACGCGGCGTGGTGAAGGAAATGTAACCGTGCACGGGATCGCCCAGCAGGGCGTTCCCATCATAGAAATCCTCTCCTCGTGATAGTTCCCTCATAAGTCGGTATTATACTGGTTAACACAGGCGGGGGCAACCTGATTTATTCTGGCGAAACAGGAAATTACCGTCAGTCATGCAGACCGAAGAATTCCCGGATGTTGTGGAGCAGTTTTCCCGACTCGTCCCGCTTGCGGCGCTCCAGCGTCGCCGAATCGAGCTTCTCCCGCTGCGCCGTCAAGGCTGCCTGGCGTTCGGCCAGGATGCGGCTGAGTGATTCTGCGATGGACGGATTGTGCACCAGTGTGCTCCGGAAGCTTTCCCGGTCGATCACCACGAACTCGGCGTCCTCTTTTACGCGGATGCTGGCGGTTCGCACGGCGCCGGTGAGGAGGCTCATCTCTCCGAAGAAGTTCCCGGGACCCAGCGTGGCTACGACGACGCCTTGGCCATGCTCTTTCTCAACGAGGACATCCACTGAGCCCTTCTTGATGATATAGAAGGAGTCGCCTGCGTCCCCCTGGCGGACCGGCAGTTCGCCTGCGGCGTAGTCCTTCACACCGACGGTCTCCACCAGTTTCCGCCGCTCGTCCTGCGAGAGCGGCGACAGGAAGTCGACCTTGCCGATCAGAGCGAGGGTCCCGGCGACGGCGTGTTCCTGCTCGGTACGGCGGCTTTCCGCCGTGATCTCCTTGAGGTGCACCGTCTGGATCGGGAAGGGTATCTCGATCCCGTCGCGCTTGAAGCGATACCAGAGCAGGTTCATGATCTCGGCTTCGATGTCCAGATGGCGCAGGTAGTCGTGGATCGTATAGCGGACCTCATAGTTCACCGAAAAGTCGCCGTAGTTCTCGATCCGTACCAGCGGCTCGGGATGACGGTGCACGTCGGGGACGGCGGCAAGGATGTCCAGGATCGTCTTTCGGACCGTGTTGGGCGCCACATGGTAGCTCACGCCGATCGCCAGCTTTCTGACCGTCGCTCCGTCGGGAAGACTGTAATTGACCACGGCCTCGGAGAGGACCTTGCTGTTCGGGATGAACACCTCATTGTTCTCGATCGTCTTGATCCGGGTGGAGCGGAGCGTGATGTCCAGAACGAATCCTTCATGGCCGCCGGCCGATATCCAGTCGCCCTGTTTGAGCGGCTTTTCGAGATGTATGGTGAGCCCCGCCAGCATGTTGGCAAGGGTGCTCTGGAACGCCAGACCGATGGTGGCGGTCAGCACCGTGGTCGTTGCGATCAGGGACGTGACGTTGATGTCCAGAAGTTCTTTTAGGAGGATCAGGACCACGACGACCGTGACGACGGCCGTGATGATGTTCTTGAACGCCGCCGGGAAGCTCCCCTTTTTCCACCGGACCACGAACAGGTCGCCGTACATGTACAGGACCAGGCGAAGGAAGGCGACAATGACGATGACCCAGGAGTAAAAGTTGAGGTGGAGCGAGAACCGGGCATACTGTTCTCTCCCGCCCAGGAAGAGAAATGCCTGGATGGCGACGAAGAGAGCGATGAGTTTGAGGCCCGAGGCGATGGGTTTGAGGAGTTTGGACTTCTTCGCCAGAAAATTGGTGGCGATGCTGCCCCCCACAAAGAGGGCGATGCTGAAAAGGGTCGCCCAGAGGAGCGAGCCGGTCAACACCTGAACGAGTTCCATGAAAGCCTCCGGAAGAACGATATCAATGGCCAGAAACAGGATACAGGAGAATGGATGGTCCGGCAAGAATAATTATTCCGGACCCTGTGCAGTTATAGCCGGCCCCCGGTTCAGCCGTTTCGCGATCTCTGCCTTGAGCTCTACAATCCCCTGCCCGGTCAAGACCGAGGTGAGGAGCGGAGGCTTGTCGAGCCCGAGTTTCTTCGTGATCAACTGCAGGGCCCTGGCCGTTTCACCGCGCTTCAGCTTGTCCGCCTTCGTGAGCACATAGAGCGCAGGGACGCCGTAATGGGCGAGCCACGCGATCAGCCGCGCGTCGCGCTCGTCGGGCTCCCGCCGGATGTCAAGCAGGACCACGACGACGCAGATCTGCGGGGAGTCCCTGATGTAGCCCTCGATCATCGGCGCCCACGCATCAACCACGCTCCGGGGCGCCTTGGCATATCCGTAGCCGGGGAGGTCGACGCAGTAGAATTGCTGGTTGATAAGGAAAAAATTGATGAGCTGGGTCTTCCCCGGGGTCGCGCTCGTTTTGACCAGGCTCTTCCTGTTCAGGATGGCGTTGATGAGGGACGACTTGCCGACGTTCGAGCGGCCGGCAAAGGCCACCTGGGGCTTGCCATCGTCAGGGAATTGATGTGGTTTCGCGGCGCTTGTCATGAATTTGGCGGAAAGGATCTTCATGGGAATCAGTGATTATATAAATTGTGATTGAGTGATCAGTGAAAAAAATTAAGAGATTGAATAGCATCCTCAATCTCTTAATAACTGAATCGCTGAATAACTGTTTTAAGCGATTTTTTCGTAGATAAGGAGCGGCTCGGCGCCTTCCGTGATGACCTCATGGCTGATGATGCATTCGCGGATTCCGGGCTGGGACGGGATATCGTACATCACGTTCAGCATGACGTCTTCAAGTATCGCGCGAAGGCCCCGGGCGCCGGTCTTTCGGGTGATCGCCTTCTTCGATATGGCCTGAAGCGCGCTTTCGGTAAAGCGGAGCTTGCAGCCTTCCAGCGCGAGCAGTTTCTGATACTGCTTGATGAGAGCGTTCTTGGGCCGTGTCAGGATGTCAATGAGGGCATGTTCGTCAAGTTCGACGAGCGTGGCCACCACCGGCATGCGCCCCACGAATTCCGGGATAAGCCCGTACTTCAGCAGGTCCTCGGGCTGGAGGCTCGTCAGGATCTCGCTGAACTTCCGCTCATGTTTGCTCTGAATATCAGCGCCGAACCCCATGGTCTTCTTGCCGACGCGCTGTTCGATGATGGAATCGATGCCGACAAAGGCGCCGCCGCAGATGAACAGGATGTTCGTCGTGTCCACCTGGATGAATTCCTGGTGGGGATGCTTGCGGCCGCCCTGGGGCGGGACCGCGGCAACCGTGCCTTCAATGAGCTTCAGGAGCGCCTGCTGGACGCCTTCGCCGGAGACGTCCCGGGTGATCGAAGGATTCTCCGACTTGCGGCTGATTTTGTCTATCTCGTCGATATAGACGATGCCGCGTTGGGCCCGTTCGACGTCATAGTTGGCGTTCTGCAGAAGCTTCAGGATGATGTTCTCGACGTCCTCGCCCACATAGCCCGCCTCGGTCAGCGTGGTGGCGTCGGCGATAGTGAACGGCACATCGAGGATCCTGGCCAGGGTCTGGGCAAGCAGGGTCTTACCGGTCCCGGTGGGGCCGATGAGAAGGATGTTGCTCTTCTGGAGTTCCACCTCCTCGCCGATCTCGTGCTGTACGCCGATGCGTTTGTAGTGATTGTGCACCGCCACGGACAGGATCTTCTTGGCGCGGTCCTGCCCGATCACATACTCGTCGAGAATGCGCTTGATCTCGGCCGGTTTGGGAAGCTGCGGGGTCTTCGACTCCTTGGCCTCTTCCCACTCTTCGGCGATGATCTCATTGCAGAGGTCCACGCACTCATTGCAAATGAAGACCGACGGACCGGCGATAAGCTTCTTTACCTCGTCCTGGCCCTTGCCGCAGAATGAGCATTTGAGGGGCGTCGTGTGGTCCTTCTGGTCCTTTTTTTCCGTCATGGTGCTACTTCTCCTTGATGGAACGCGGCAGTTTCTTGGTGATGACCTCGTCGACGAGGCCGTAGGCTTTCGCGTCATCGCCGGACATGAAAAAATCACGGTCTGTGTCGTTCTGGATCTTCTCGATGGGCTGGCCCGTGTGGTTCGCCAGGATCTTGTTGAGGGTCTCCTTCATCTTCAGGATCTCCCGTGCGTGGATCTCGATGTCCGTGGCCTGTCCCTGAAACCCGCCCATGGGCTGGTGGATCATGATGCGGGCGTGCGGCAGTGAGAACCGTTTGCCTTTCGTGCCCGATCCAAGCAGCAGCGCACCCATGCTCGCAGCCTGTCCGATGCAGATGGTCGAGACCGGGCACTTGATATAGTTGATCGTATCATAGATGGCAAGCCCCGCGGTGACGATGCCACCGGGTGAATTGACGTACAGATAGATGTCCTTGTCCGGGTCATCCGCCTCCAGGAACAGAAGCTGGGCGATCACCGTGTTGGCGACGTTGTCGTCGATCGCCGTTCCGAGAAAGATGATGCGGTCCTTCAGCAGCCGCGAGTAGATATCGTAGGCGCGCTCGCCGCGGCTGGTCTGTTCGATCACCATGGGTATGAGGGACATTTGGTTCTCCTGAAGTTCGATTCTCTGTAGGATGTATTCTATACCTTCTTCGCTTTGGAAAGCAAGAGGGACAGGGTCTTTTCCTCGACAAGAGATGCCCGGAGGTTGTCCATACCGCCTTCCTGGGACGCATAATACTGCTTCACCTCTTCAAGCTTCTTCCCCGCGCTTCGTGCCATGGCCGCCATCGCGGCATTCACCTCGGCATCGGAGACCTCGATCTTTTCCTTGTCGGCTATGAGGTCCAGGATGAGCGTCCCCTTCACTCGCTTCACGGCCAGATCGAGGTGTTCCTGCTTGAACTTCGCCATGTCGAAGGCCTTCTGCACATCGATGCCCTGGCGCGCCATGCGGGTGAGCTGATGCCGGGCCATGGCGGTCAGTTCGCGGTCCACCATCCCCTGGGGGACATCGAACGTGTGGGCATCGACAAGCTTGCCGAGGAGCTCCTCGCGCTGGGCCGAGGACTGCTCGTTCTTCTTGCGGATCTCGATGTCCTCCTTGATGCGCGTCTTGAGCTCGTCGACGGTAGCGTGGTTGCCGATGTCCTTGGCGAACTCATCGTTCAGCTCGGGGAGGACCTTTTTCTTGATCTCCTTCAGCGTGACCGTGAACTTCGCGTCCTTGCCGGCAAGGTCCTTGTTGTTGTAGTCCTCCGGGAAGGTCACGCTGATCTCCCGGGTCTCTCCCTTGTTCATCCCGGCGATCTGCTCCTCGAAACCGGGGATCAACGTCCCCTCTCCAATCGCGAGGTGATGGTCCTGGGCCTTCGCGCCCTCGATGGACTTTCCGTCCTGGAATCCTTCGAAATCGATAATGGCCGTATGGCCCTTGTCCAGGGCCTGCCCTTCGACCGGGGCAAGGTTCGCATACATCTCCCGGAGACGTTCGATGGTCTGGCTCAGCTCATCGTCGGTGGCCGTGACGGGCGACTCTTGCACCTCGACACCCTCGTACGAGCCGAGGTCGATCTTGGGCCGCACCTCGACGACTGCGGTGAAGTTTAGAGGCGCATTCGTCTCGAGCGGGGAGATATTGGTGATGTTCGGCATGTCCACGGGGCTCAGGTCGCTCTCCTTGAGCGCCTGGAGATAGGAATCGGAAATGAGCTTGTTCATCACCTCGGAGTCGATCTCCGTTGCGTAGTGACGCTCCACGACGTTCTTCGGCGCCTTGCCGGGCCGGAAGCCGGGGATCTTGGCCTTCTTCGCCACATCGGCAAGGGCCTTCTTCCTTTCGATGGCGATCGCGTCCGGCAATACCTGGATATGCAGTTTCTTCTTAACTGTGCTGACGTCTTCAACGGTAACTTTCATACTCATTCCCCTTTACGAATATTCTATTCATGACCTCCGCCACATAGGTGCAGCGTTCACAGAGAGAACCTGCATGAGGTTTTTCTTTCTCCGTGTCGCTTAGAAGCGCCTACTTCTGGCTCCGTGTCCCCGCGTCGGTTTTTGATCTTTCAGAAGTTTGGTGCGAGAGGGGGGACTTGAACCCCCATGGTTGCCCACCAGATCCTAAGTCTGGCGCGTCTGCCAGTTCCGCCACTCTCGCAGCGATATTAGGAACTCACTGCTATGGAGAATGCACCCGATGTTTGTGCACTACCAGCACGAACAAAGAGAGCAGTGCGCTGCAAGCAGCGCTTCCCGACCGGCTGCTTGCTGCTCACTGCTCTCGGTGTGATTATGGTGAGCCGTGAAGGAGTTGAACCTTCGACCCGCTGATTAAGAGTCAGCTGCTCTACCAACTGAGCTAACGGCCCGTTAACAAACGGAATACTCTGAGACAAGGAACGTATTATACTTATCTTTCCCCGGTGATGCAAGAACAAAATAAACGCTTTAGTAATATGGTGCGCCCGGCGCGATTCGAACGCGCGGCCTTTGGCTTCGGAGGCCAACGCTCTATCCAGCTGAGCTACGGGCGCATTTTCAACTTCGTGTTGTAGCTTCCGGACGTTGGAGTGTGAATCCGCAATCCGCAATCCGCAATCCGCAATCCGCAATTTATTTTTGGTACGCCCGGCAGGAGTCGAACCATGCTCCGTCGCCCTGCAGGGCTCCCCAGAGGGGGCCTGCCCCCTCTGGAGTCTCCCCCACATCGCAGGGGAGCCTCTCCCCTGCACCCCTCATGTCGCAGGTGGCGGCGATTCGGATCGCCTTTGCCGAACGTTACCTGTTTGAATGTCAATTGGTACGCCCGGCAGGAGTCGAACCTGCGACATCCGGATTCGAAGTCCGACGCTCTATCCAGCTGAGCTACGGGCGCGGGAACGACCTCATAAAACGGGAGAGACGGCCGGAAGGCCGTCTCTCCGTCAACAACTTGGGGTGAGCGACGGGGCTTGAACCCGCGACCACCAGGGCCACAACCTGGTGCTCTACCGACTGAGCTACGCCCACCGTGTTCTCATTTTTCTGATTTCGGATTGCGGATTTAAAGCTCTGCTTCTTATTCCGCAATGGCAACTCACGAATTGATTATGTCAGGGGACTGTGGTTTTTCAATCCGCAATCCGCAATCTACAATCCGCAATTGATAATTGGCGCGCCTGAAGGGATTCGAACCCCTGACCCACAGCTTAGAAGGCTGTTGCTCTATCCACCTGAGCTACAGGCGCAT
>ERZ1292625.1037-Hain-H41-01um-R1-1037-length-36579-cov-15_pt2 | contig 28051 bp, 43 predicted proteins | sample MGYA00564400_ERZ1292625 | MGnify/ENA primary metagenome ERZ1292625 (study PRJEB36523, sample SAMEA6512639) | groundwater metagenome | collected 2019-01-08 | study: AquaDiva: Metagenomics assemblies of 32 groundwater samples | reverse complement strand
GTAGCAGGAATAATAATTACACTTGTAGGAGTCTCATTAGTTCTAAAAAGAGGCAGAGGCGGAATTCTTAATCCGCCAGCATTTAAGGACGTGCCAATTTACGAAGGCAACAGAATTGTAGGATATAGAAGGCATAAATAATTATCTTCCAAAATTTATTTTATTAAATTTAAATAAACTTGAAAAAATCCTAAAGAAAAGGACGACTATAAGAGCAATTATTATAAAAGCTAAACTAAATTCCCATTCGAAAAATCTATTTTTATACAATTGTTTACCTGCAATCAAAGAGATAACAAAAGAAATGATTATATTAATCCCTTTTTCCTTAAGAAATTTAGAAAGTATAGTGTAAGAGATTACAAATAATATAATAAAAATTCCTATTACAAGTCCTTCGGGATTCTGAAAAGATAAATAATTCTTAAACAAATCTCTCCAATTATCAATCTGAACAAAAAAAGATATCAATATAGCAACTGCAAAAAGAATAACTGCAGCAACTGCGAATTTCTCTCTATTACTACGTCCTCTTTTATCCTTCATTATTTATCTTCCATAGCTTTTCTGCCAAACTTACTCATTCCATCAATCATTTTGTCACTTGCCTTCCTATTTTCCCCATATTCAAGCGCTTTTCCAATACCTCCCAAACCCTTTTCAATTCCCTCTAATTTTTTCTCAAAAACCTGCCTCTTAAACTTTTCATCCCATTTATCTTTCTCTTCTTGCGTTTTCTTAAAATGCCTTCCAATCTTCCATATTACCTGCTCAAAGAAAACAAGAATAACAAAATAGAGCATGAAATAGATTAACAAGAAAATCCATCTCCAAATACCTTCTTTGAAGAATATGACTTTGAATATAAAAGTTGAAAGAAAATTGTAAAATTTAATATGCCCTAAAATTGTGGCAAATATAAAACCGACAAGGTAAGAAACTCCCTGGCTAAATGTAGAAAAACTTGTGAAAATCTTCCCAAATACCCCGAAGAAAAATACCCATAATAAAATTGCAAACAAAAGAGTTAAAGACAAATCATAATTCTGTCCAAATACAAAGAAGAAAATAAAATTAATCTTTCTAAAAAATCCATCCCAAAAAGCAATAATCTTATTTTTCAAAATGACTGCTTTCCATTGTTGCCCTAAATACTCCCATTTACTCTGTTCATTTAATCCCTGCAATTTTCTAGTTGCATTCAAAATTTTATCAGCATCACTTTCAAAATCATTTTTATTAGTCGCATTTTGCAAGACAGACTGGGCATAAATGCCATTAGCAAAAAACACGCATATTATAAAAATTAATGCAAAACTTCTTTTTTCCATAATTCAAACAACAAAACTAACTATAAAAGATTATTTATTTCTTGCCTTGAGATTTTCTTGCCGATCTTAAAGCTTCTCCTACTTCGTCTAATCCTTTCAAAGTTCCTGCTAGTTCCCTTCCACCTGCTTCAGCTTCAATAGCTTTCTTTTCTGCCCCCATCATCTGAGCCCTTCTAACTATCCAAGGCCCCATGCTCCCTATACCAAGATTAACTCCAAAAAATACAGCTACTGCCGCACCCAAACCAACTACTACTGCTATCCCTCCTAAAAATGCAAATATTCCAATAAAGAAGCCTAACATAACGACAATTCCTTTTAGATTAGCAGCGATAACGGCTATGGCAAAAGCAATAACCCAGGAAGCAGGTGTGCTAAATGTGCTAAAAGAATTAAAAATATCTCCAAATGTCACAAAAAGCAAAATCCACGCAAATAAAGTTATAATAATAGCACTATTTTGCCCTACATTAGTAACAAGCCAAGCCGGAATGCCTCCGAAAACATAAGTCATCCAACTAAAAGACTGACCCACAAATTGATCAAAACCCTGAACATCAGTATCAATAGAAAGATTCTTACTCCACTCCCCCCAAAAACTACTATTAACTAAATACCACCATCCCACAAAAATTAAAAAGCTAATCCCAAAAAAAATTAAAAGCTTCGTATTCGAACTCGTCTCCCCTCTTTTATTCATCATATCAAATCAAATAATCCCTAATTTATAAACCTTATTCTTGTGAAATAACACTCTAAATAATAACTAATTGCAAAAATATTTAATTGTAATCAAGATTAAAACAGCGTTTTCTGCCCGCCTTCTTTCAATCTCCAGAATAACCCTTTTTCTTTTCTGCCCTCAACCTCTCAAGAATTTTTCTGCCTTCTTCCGTCTTCTCAAGATTTTTATAAAATTTTCTTGCTTTATCGTATTGTGCATCAATGAAGACATTAAGCGCTCGTTTCCATTTATTCCTATGATTATTTCTAACAAATTCCGCCCATCTTTCAACATATTCCATATGGCTTTTATCTCTCACCATTATAACTTCTTTGTATCCCGCCCCATATTAAGAACTAATCTGAGAATCAATAATAACTGCCTGCTGTTCACTCCATTCTTCATCAGAATGTCTTTTAATATAATCAACCCAAAAATCTATAAATTTCAATCTTTCCTCTGCATTCCTTTTTTTAAATTCTCTAAGCTCTTCTAAATTTACTTTAATATCCCTATAACTTATTTTATCCATTTAAACTTGCCTCTAACATCAAATTCATTAATCCAATAAGACAGTTCATCTTTATTAATTTTTCCATTAAACAGTTTATAAACAAATCTTGCGTCTTCTATATCCTTATCTGACCTTAATTCCTCATCTGTCCCGTCTGCAGCCAATAATAGTTTAAAGGCAATATGTATTTCCAGTGGAGAAATAAATAGATGCTTATTTGCCTTTCTCAAAAAAAGAGTTATTTTATTATCAAAAGAATACTTATCAGTAGCTCTTTTTATTATTTTAAACTCAATATTGGGAATTGGCCTTCCTTTCTTAAAAAATCTTATTCCATGCTCCCTTATCATCTCAAAAGCTTCTTCTGGAATTAATGTGTTAATACATTCATATTCACACTTTAATAAATAATCAAATAATTCCTTAAATTTAAGAAAATCCATTGGAGCTATAAACATATCAACATCTTCGGTCGCTCTAGATCTTCCAAATATAATTGAAACATATCCTGAAACAATAACATATTCTATTTTACATCTCTCTAAAATACTTACAAAATCTATCGCGAATTTATCCAGCTCATTAATTATTTTATCAGAATAAATCTCCCTCTTTTCAGCATCGTACTCCATCATCTCCATATTATACTACTCTATAAAAATCTAAGTCACAATTTAACAATAACTAAATTAAAACAACTTCCTCTGCCCACCTTGTCTCTTAATCTCTTTCAACTTATCCAAACTATTCTCAATCCTTTCTAAAGAAAATTCATGCTCTTCAACTAAAATTTTCTTTACTCTTTCAATATCTAATTTAGGAAATTGAATCTTAATTTTAGAAACATTGGGTTTCTTGAAAATCTCAAAAACATCTTGCCAATTAAAATCAACCTTTCCTTCTAATTCTCGAAATATTGTAACAGGATATTTCTTTTCCTTTACTAAAGCTAAAGCCTTTTTAGGCCCTATACCTTTAACACCTCCAGCATTAAAGTCGGTGCCAACCAAAATAGCCAGGCAAATTAACTGGTCAGAATTAATTCCTAACTCATTTAACAATTTTTCATATTCTATTATCTCTGGAGAAATATAAACAGTTCCACCTCGAGTCTTTCTCTTTCGTGCTAAAGTTAAATTCTGTATTAATCTATTTCCTCCAACTACAAGAGAATCATAATCTTGACTTCCAACAGCATAAGCCTCTCCATCTTTGACAAGTTGTGCGCATTGCATCTCCCCTTCCCCAGGAGCTTGAACAATAGCAACTCCCATTGCCTCAAGCAATTCCTTGCTTTCATCAATCATCTCTGCATTTAATCTGCTAAAACCCCGAGCATATTTACCCATTGCCTCAATATCCTCTTCATCTTTCGCCTCTAAATATTTTTCTCTCGCTTCTTGTTTCGCTGCCTCACGAATATCGTGTGTCCTGCCTTTCAAAACATTATATTCGCCGTCAAAAACATAAATCAATTTAATCCCTTCAGAAAGCAAAGCAATATTTCTATAAAATAATCCCGATAAATGAGAAGTAACTCTTTTCTTAGAATCCATTAAAGGCGTTCCGTCAGCCTGTCTTATACTAGATAAAAATTGATAAATCGCATTGAAAGCATCGACTGCAATTATCTTTCCCTTTAGTTCCTCAAATTTAACTTCTCGCCTAGGAACAATGTCGCCTATTTGTAATCCCATAAAACTAATAGCAAGGAGGGATATAAAAGTGTTATGATTAAAATTATAAAGAAACAGAGATATCAAACAGGATGGTAAAATATGATGGATTTTTATATAGAATACAGCAATTAAAAATGAAGGAATTATGGGATAATAAAGAAGATGAAATCTGGGAAGAGATATAAAACTAACAATCTTATAAAAGAAGAATTAATCAAAAGACTAAAAGTCAACCATAATTAAGCTTCAAATGGCTTAATCCAAAAGAAATTATCTTCCCTAAAATTTCCTGCAAACCATCTGAAATTGGAAAAGTCCTATGCATCCCTAAATATTGCGACAAATCTTTAGTATTTTTATCTAGAACTCGGCGTGCAATATAATCTCCACAAAAAGCAGCCCAAGGCAATCCAGCGCAACCCAATGTATATTGTATTGATTTATTTTTAGGATCATAATCTGCAATTGGCGTCAAATCTTTAGTAACGTCTATCAAACCATTCCAATAATAATTAAAATCAATATGTGAAACAGAAGAAAACCTCTTTTTAAATTTGGCAATCACTTTATTTATCGCACTCGGAGAATTATAATGTTTATGATAATAAGTAGTTAGATAAGATGCGCCTCCAAGAAGCAATCTATTCTCTCCAATAATCCTATAATACATATATAATAAATCACTATCCCAGCACATTAAATTACCAGAGGGAAATATACTCTTCAATTCATTCTTGCTTAATGGCTCACTAACAGATAAAAATGTCTGCATATGATAATATTTCTTTGATACTTCTTTATCAAATTCTGTTTTCATCTTATCAATACAAACAAGTATATTTTTTGCCTTGACACTCCCCAAATGAGTAATAGCTTTATTTCCGGTAATCCCATGCACTTCTGTTCCCTCATAAATCTTCACGCCCTTTTTTATAAGCACATTTTTCAACTCTTGAGTATAAGCAAGAGAATTTATTCCATAAGTTCCATGATATCTTAATCCTGCTTCATAACCCTCTCCAGGATGTACTGCTCTTAAAGCACTTTTATTGTAAAACTTAAACGGCTCGCCTAATTTCTTCAGAGTTTCCATTTCGTATTTTAATGTAGAAATCGCTCCTTTATGCAAAGCCAAATATATAGAATCCTGCGCTCTAAAATCACAATCCAGACTATATTTCTTTATTGCATCAATAATTAATTTAACTCCTCCAGCTGGCATTCCCGCCACAGTTTTTGCCTCATCAATCCCATAATCCTCAATAAGTGTGTTAAGATCTTCTTCGCTATGCGGCGTCAAAAATCCTGCACTTCTTCCAGAAGAGCCGCTTCCGCATATTCCTTTTTCAAGAAGTATAACCTCTTTTCCTGCATCCACTAATCGCAAAGCAGCATGCAATCCTGCAAAACCCCCTCCAATAACGAGACAATCACAAGTCGCATCTTTCTCAAGAGGAGGGCAATAAATAGATTTTATATGCAATATCCCAGTATTCAACCAATTTTCAAACTGCATTTTCACCTCTGAATAAAAAATTAAAATATGTATATATATGTTTCTGAAAATCAAAAAGTTCTTGAGTTGCGTTTGAACTTTTGGACACCAAGAATCAAATATTCTTAACGTGCTCAAAGTGTCCCACGCACTTCAGTGCGTGGTTTGTCAAACACTTTGACACTAAAAAATTAATTTCATCTTCTGATTAACAAAATCCTTTACTTTGAGGTTGTTTATTTCACCTATTTTTCCATGAACTAAACTCTTATGCAAAGTAAATATCATATCAACATAAACAAAAGAGTCAAAACGTATATCTCCTCTACAATCTTCCCTTTTTAGAATTATTTCATACTTTTGAACGTTTCTTCTTTTTGTTGTAATCTGGCAGAAAATAGTATTTTCTCCTTCTAAAGATTTTATAACTAAGGCGGGCCTTTTCTTTATCCTAGATAGATCACTAAAAGGAAAATTAACAAGGGCAATTTCAAATTTCTTTAGATTCATTGTAAATAAGCAAAAGCTTCTTCATCTTCCTTTGACGACCACGATTCTGATAACAATCTTTCATCTGCAAGAAATCTTGCATTTTCCCAATCATCTTCGTCTAACTCTTCAAGTTCTTTAACTCTTTTTTCAATTATCTTTCTAACAAATTCGCTCCATTTTATTTCAGAGTATTTACGCATCTTTTCATAAATAGTATTATCTATCGAAAGAGTTATATTGGTCATGTCGGATTAAGTGAGCCCACTTATTTAAATGTTTCTGCTTTAATATGTTAAATAGACAATTATCTTAACACACAACAAAATATTTAAGTCCCAACATCTTAAAATTAATATGAAAATAGGAGTCTTAGGCTCCGGAAATGTGGGGCAATCTCTAGCTAATGGCTTCTTAAAATTAGGACATGAAGTAATGGTAGGCACTAGAGACAAAGAAAAATTAAAAGATTGGCTAAGTAAAGCAGGAAAAGGGGCATCTATTGGAAGCTTCTTCGAAACAGCAGAATTTGGAGATATGATTATTATGGCAACTCTCTGGCAAGGAACAGAAAATGCAATAAAAATGGCTGGAAAAAATAACCTTTCTGGAAAAATTATTATTGATGTTACAAATCCTCTAAAATCTGAGAAAGCAGGGGAAGTACCGACTTTAGCACTAGGCTACCCTCAATCATCAGGCTTATTAATACAAAAATGGATTTCAAATGCAAGAGTAGTCAAGGCCTTCAATATGGTTCCTGCTCAATACATGGCTAATCCAAAATTACAAGAAGGAAGTCCTGATTTATTTATAGCGGGCAATGATTTAGAGGCAAAAAACAAAGTAAAAGAAATAGCAAAATCTCTAGGGTGGACAGACATCCACGATTTAGGAAATATCGACCAAGCATATTTAACAGAAGCACTTGCAATGACTTGGATAAGATACGGCTTTCTAAACAACCATTGGAATCATGGTTGGAAATTACTTAAAAAATAGCAACTGACAGATACTTATAAATAAACTATTTCTAATATAAAATAATGAAAGGCTTTATAGTTTATTCAACTTATGATGTAATTGACAATAAAACAATTGTACAAATTTACGGCAGGCTGGAAAATGGCCAGTCATTCGTTGCCCTAAACAAAATTATGCCCTATTTCTACATAAAAGAAAAAGATTTAGAAAAAATAAAAAAACTCACTTCAAAATATGAAGTAGAAAAAACAAATCTTGCAAATTTTGAAGGTGAGAAAGTTACAAAAATTTCAGCAGACACACAAGCTGAAATAAACAAACTTCATCAAGCAATACATAAAGATGTTACAACATATGAAGCAGATATAAAACCGCATATGCGCTTTCTAATTGATAATAATATTTTAGGCGCAATAGAAATAAAAGGAGATTACGAATCATCTGAAAAAATAGATCGAATTTACAAAACTCCTGAAGTTTCCGCAGTTCAATTCACACCAAAACTAAAAATCGCTTCAATAGATATAGAATCTGACAAAAATACAGGAAAATTATTTTGTCTGGGTATATATTCTGAAAAAGAGAAAAAAGTGCTGATGATAACTAAAAATAAGCTAAAAGATACAATTCAATGCAAAGATGAAATAGATTGTCTAGAAAAATTCAAGTCAGAATTAGTAAAATTAGATCCAGACATAATAACTGGCTGGAATTTAATAAACTTTGACCTAGTTTATTTAAAAGAATTATTCAATAAAAATAAAATCCCTTTTGATATAGGCAGAAATAATGAAAATATCAGACTAAGAATAGAATCCGGTTTTTTCAGGTCATCAACAGCAGACATTCCTGGAAGGCAAGTCTTAGATGCCCTAAATTTAATAAGAGACCCTTTCATAAAAGAAGCGCCAACAATAAAGCATGCTGAATTTGAATCATACACTTTAGAAGATGTCTCTCAAGCATTATTAAATTCAGGAAAGCTAATCAAGGGCAAATCGCGGCATGAGGAAATAGGAAATTTATATAAAAAAAACACTCAAGAATCACATCAAAAATTAGCAGATTATAATCTAAACGATTGTAAATTAGTTTACGATATTCTAGAAAAAACGAAAATGATTGATCTTGCAATAGAACGCTCGCAATTAACAGGCCTGCCCTTAGACAGAATATCTGGTTCGATTATCGCTTTGGATTCTCTTTATATAAGAAAAGCAAAATCCAGAAATCTAGTATGTCCAACAACAAGATTTGGAAATAAAGAAGAGCGTATCACTGGCGGATATGTAGAATCATTAAACCCTGGAATTTACAATAATGTTCTTGTCTTAGATTTTAAATCTTTATATCCCTCTATAATAAAAACATTCAACATAGATCCTGCATCTTATTTAGAAAAAAAAGAAAAGGGGGCTATAGAATCTCCAAATAAGGCATACTTCAAAAATAATGAAGGAATATTACCTGAAATAATAACAAAACTTCATGATGCAAGAGAAAAAGCAAAAAGAGAAAAAAGAGAACTATCCAGCTATGCAATTAAGATAATTATGAATTCATTTTTCGGCGTCTTAGCAAGTCCAAATTGTCGTTTCTTCAATTTAAAAATGGCAAATGCAATAACACACTTCGGCCAATTTATAATAAAACTAACAGCAAAAGAAATAGAAAAGTTAGGACATAAAGTAATCTATATGGATACTGATTCCACATTCGTAGAAACCAATTTAGAAAAAACAAAAGCAAACGAATTAGGAAAGAAAATTGAATTCCATATAAACAATTTTTACAAAGATTATGTAAAAAAGAATTACGACAGACAATCATTTCTTGAATTGCAATTTGAAAAACAATATCTCTCCATGATTATTCCAAAACTTCGAAAACAAGAAGCAGGAGCAAAAAAACGTTATGCCGGTCTAATAGAAAAAAATGGAAAAGAAGAGTTAGAAGTAACTGGATTAGAAAGTATAAGAGGAGATTGGACAGAAGCTGCACAGGAATTCCAAAAAGAACTACTAATAAAATTATTCCATAAAGAAAATATAGTTCCATTCATTAAATCATACATTAAAAATATAAACGAAGGTAAATTAGATTCAAAATTAATTTATAGAAAGTCAATTCGTAAATCGTTGGAAGAATATACAAAAACAACTCCCCCTCATGTAAAAGCTGCAAGGCAATTAGATAAAATAGATTCCAATTTAATAGAATACTATCAAACAACAGAAGGTCCAGAACCTATTCAGAAATTAAAGCATAAAATAGATTACGAACATTATATAGAAAAACAAATCAAACCAATTGCAAATCAAGTTCTAATGCTTTTAAACAAAGATTTTGATTCTCTTATCCAGAACTCAAAACAAGCTAAATTATTTTAATTTTAAAGAAAATTCAGGTTTCATCAACAGCAGCAAATTTGTCAACAGCTAATTTAATACCATATTCTATTAATCCTTTATAAAAAGCATAATTACCAAGTTCTAAAAGAGCAAGCGCTGTTTCATCTGCAATTTTGAATCTCTCTTCAACAGTCTTATCTTTTAATAAACTTTCAAGGCCATTAGCAATACTTCTTGTCAAATCATCCTTATCAAAACTTATATTATAACTTAAATCTTCCATAAAAATATATTAAAATAGGGCTATTTAATAATTTATATTGTCAAGAACCCTGCGCTAAAGCACAGGGTGTGCTTGGGTTCTTGAGCACATTCAAGATGCCCATCTGCGGACTTAAGTCCGTAAGATTCGCAAAGCATCTTGATGTCTAAAATATACTATCCAGACATTTCTTGTCCGCGTTCTGCCAACCCAATATGCAAAGTCCCGCCAATTTGAGAAATTAAATTATAAATAAAAGCACTAACTGCCATTGAAATAAAGGAGGCAACTGAAAAAAATATAATTGAAACAATTAGAGCGATACTGCCCATACCTACTCCACTAATATTCAACGCTTTGCCAAAAAAAGTAAAACCGTTTTGCAATCCAATCAAACTTCCAACAAAAAAGAAAATCCCAATAATTAAACCAGTAACAAGCCCATATAGCAAACCAAATATAGCCGCTCTTCCAACATAAATCTTTCTCAACTCTATTCGCTCAACAGGGGTTTGTTCCATATTAATTCTAAGCAGAAATAACTTATAAATCTTTCATACAATTCGTCTAATGGTTCGTTGAAAGAGGTTTTAGAACAATAATTTATTAACTTAGAAAATTAAGCTAATTTAATGGAAAATATATTCGAAATTACCGATAAAACTGGAAGAAAAATAAGATTAACAAAAGAACAATGGTCAAAAATTAGGAAAAAACATCCAGAAGTTGAACATGAAGATTTGGTTAAGGAAACTATAGAAAAGCCCACAAAAGTGACATATCACAGTTTTGATGAGACTATGCACAAATTTTATAGATATTATAAAAATAGGCCTTACCCAGAAAAATTTCTGATGGTTCTCGTTAAATATTTAAATGGAAATGGTTTTGTAGTAACGTCTTATTACATGGACAAAATCGGATAAAATGGAAGAATCATACGAAATACACTATGAAAAAGAATCAGACTTCCTAGAAGTCCTATTTGGAGAACCATCAAAAGCCACTGCAACTGAAGTTCAAGAGGGCGTTTTTGTGCGAAAAGACATCAAAACTGGAGAGATAAAAAGCGTGGGAATTGTAGGATTTAGGAAAAGAGTTCAACTTCTGAAGAAAATACTAGCATCCTACAATAAGACTTTTCCTTTGGAAATAAGTATTTCTAATCAATAACATGAATCAAAAAATGGAAATGAAATATGACGAAGAAGCGGACTATTTAGAGATTTTTGTAGGCGAGCCTCGTGAGGATTATGGAGAGCATATTTCTAAAGATATTGTTTTATTCAAATACGAAGATAATGACCAATTATATGGCATTGGTATCTTTAATTTCAAGAAAAGAGCGGCTAATTTAAATGACGTGCTTAGTAAACTCCCAGTTTCTATAAAAATTGAACCTGCTTGATTTTCTCAATAAATCTCTAAAGCTTAAATAAATACTGTTTTCCTACACAAGAAAACTGATTTGGAGAATTAGAAGAATTTACCGTTCATAGATATTAAATGAGTTGCGAAGCAATCTCTTGCTGCGAACTATGAGTCAAGAGTAATTAAACCTCAACGAAAAATTTGCGATTGGATGTAATTGTCAGCTATTATTAGTAGGATTAAAATCTGTGGATGATGGGAATGTCTATTTGTATTTGAGAGTTGCCCATCCGCTTTTTTTACTTCTTTTTTAGGAAAAAAGAAGTTTCATCTAATGAGCTTCTTTTTTATTATCGGAGTTAAGGCTAAAATCATAAATAGAATTATAGATAAGACAACAACTCCAAAAATCTTACTTATCCACGTATCTTGAAGAATACCGAGTTTTATTACTTCATCAATTCCTATTTGTGAAAGATAAACTAAAAGACCTCCAGCTAAACCGGCATACACATTTTTATTAAAGTCCTTCTGCCATTTATCTAGTTTAAATTTCATATTGAACAATAACAGATTAATTTATCTTTATCGCATTCCTTTGAAGAATATTCCATATTTCTTTTTCCACACGCCTCTCTACAAACTTTTGACTTTATATCAGACACCCCTTGTGATTCTCCCAGGGTTTCTAAACTTGCACAACTTTTGTAAATATCTTTCCAAAATCCATATTCTTCCATCTCAGAAGGAACAAGTCTAACTCTATTTGCGGGAGTGGTATTTACTTTATTTAGAATACCAGAAGAGTTATTTTTACTTAAATCAAATAAAGTAAAATTGGTATCAACTCTAACAGGATTAAATTTGCCAAAATCGGCTTCATTATAAATTTCAGTAATTGAGGTGACAACTTTAGCTTGATTTAGAAGGACAAGCAAAAGCAAAAGAACGACTACTACTGCGATTATTGCTTTTGTTCCGTAGTTTAACCCGCGATAAGCATATTTCAAATTTATTATCAAATGCCAAGCTTTTCTCAAGACAAGAAATAAATTAATCAAAAGAAGAACTGAACCGAGTTGAATTATCCAAAAACTAATATGATTTAATCTACCCACATTATTATAAAGAATTAAAAAAATTAATATGAATCCCGTAAATTTAAGGCCGTCATGAATGAATACGTTTTTGTTAAGTTTGCTATGGGGATGCTCTTTTCCCAAAAACCACTCCTTAAACTTATCCCATACTTCCTTAAAGTAATTTGGCTCTCGCATTTTAATAAACTATATTTGAAAAGTACTTAAATATAACGAATAGTAGAATAGCTACTCCAATTATAAATAAGATTGTTCCCTTCTTATTTAGATTAGTAATAGTCGCATAAACAAGTCTAATAGTTGTTGAGAAAAGATAGAAATAAAATATCCCATTTATGATAAGATAAAATATATCATATCCTCCGCCCATTCCGTAATTTAGAAGACTAATTAATATATTAAACCAATCTCGAACTCCGCCAATGAACAAATAGTGTAAAGAGAGGTTTTGATAATAAATATAATCCAATACTAAACCAATAAGAAGAGCTATAAAAAATTGAGTTAAAACTCTTTTTATCTCAGATGATAAATGAAAAGAAAATATATTTCTAAATAATTTTCTAATATTGTAAGAAGAAGATGAACTACCCTTATTTCTCTTATGTGGATTATACATCTCTACTCTTCCAGCTTCATAATCATCATTTAAGTCATAACCCTCTTCATCTTCTTTATAATTATAAGATTTATTAGAATGTGAAGAAGATACATAACTAGATTCTCTTTTTCTTTTAGTTCCTAATATCCTATTAAGAGCTTCGCCATATTTTTCACTTTGCTCTTTAGCTTTCTTTTCAAAATAGTCATTATATCCTAAACATGGGTGTGTGTTTTTATTATTTACTTCTTCTTGTAAGTCTTTAGAGAGCTTATTGTAATCTTCAAAATTAGTCAAACCAGCAGGTCTAGCCTCTATATGTTCTTTACAAAACCAACGTTGGCAATATTTACATTGTTCCAACTTTTGTTTAGAGTGTTGTTTAGTTTGATAATAGTTACAATGCCTCTTATCAGGTTTTGATGGTTTAGATTTAGAAATTGATCTTTGTAAATCTGCTTCACTAAAAGCAGTAATTCCTACACCACTAGGCGGACGCCATGAAGAAGCCATTAAGTTTTGATGCGTGTTATGAAAAGAAGAGCTATGATCTGGATGCTTAAGATGAGTAACTTCATGTGTGGCAGTTTCTATAATGTCTTCATCTGTACGTTGATCAAGCCTTCTCTCAGAAATACAGATCATAAACATTTCATGGTGACAATGTGCTATTTCATCAGGATTATATGGTTGATAAGGACACTCCCAAAACTTTACCACAGGTTGTCTAACTCCAAGTCTATCGGCTGCTTCCATAACAGCCATTTTAAATTTCTTCTTCTTATCTTTCAAAAGACTTTCTTTAAAGTCTCTATTTTCCATAATTAAATACTAATTTTTCTCATTTTTATATTCTGCGTAAGCAGACTATCTGTCCAGAAGGAACGCAGGCAATTCTCGTATCTATGATGGGCGACGGCAACAAATTTTAACCTTATTATTTCTGACAATTTCGCTTAAACATCGTTAACTTGGATTTGAGTGTTTTCTTCGGTGGTTTAAGCGTAAAGAATGAGCAAATTCGCAAAAAGAGATTTCGTCTAATATCCATTAACCGTTCTTTTCAAGCAATAAATAACAAATAAAATCAAGATGCCGGGCGCGTCGGCGCTTCGCGCCTCAAAACAATTGTGGCTATTTTCTTTTGGTCAAAGAATTGAAAGTGACCAAAAGCGTTTTCTTTCTCATAAAATAATAAATAACTCCTAACGCAATAATTATCAAAGACAAAATAAGAAATCCTGTTCCCAAGTAATCAGTAATCCCATTTTCCAAAAACTTAAGAAGAAGAATAGCAACTAATAATGAAGAAAAAGCAGTTCTTATATATGCAAGTAATGTCCTTTCATTAGCCAAAATAGTTCTCTCCAAAGAAAATGCTGAATCATCCCATACCATAAATAAATAAAACGAATATGCTTTATAAATTTATATCATAAGCAATTAGAAGATGGGTTTTCCAAAATATCAATCTTAAACACATTGGTTCCCAAGGAAACCGCAACACATATAATCCCTTTAAAGTTCCAAATTAAATGAAACCAGAATTAAAACCACTATTCAAGCAAAGGTTAGAAAAATTAATGCCTGAAAAAGAAGACTTCGATAAATTCAATAGTATAATCCATACATCTCCAAGAAATTTCATTCGTTGCAACACTCTAAAAATATCTCATGAAGAACTATTTGCTCGTCTGCAAAAAAAATGGACTATCTCGCAGCCATTTCAAAGTTATCCCGAAATAATATTAATCGAGTCCAATTTAAAACCTGGAGAATTAGGAAATTCAATAGAACACATACTGGGTTATTATTATATTCAAGAAATATCTTCAATGCTTCCTGTACTCGTGTTAAATCCTCAACCTGAAGAATTAGTCCTGGATTTATTTGCATCTCCAGGTTCAAAAACAACACAAATCGCAGCAAGAATGCAGAATAAAGGAACCCTTATTGCCAATGATTTAAAATTAAATAGAATAAAAATACTTTCTTCAAATTTAGAAAGATGCGGTGTAACAAATTCTCTAGTGTCAAGAAAAGATGCAATTGCATTATGTTCGAGACTAGCAAAAGAAAATATAAAATTTGACAAAATATTATTAGATGCGCCTTGTTCTGGTGAGGGCACTCTTCGTTCAAGCCAGAAAACATTTCAAATGTGGAATTATAATATCATAGAGGGTTTATCCAGACAGCAAAAGAAGTTTATAGCGTTCGCATTAAAATGTCTAAAAAAAGAGGGTACATTAATTTATTCTACCTGCACTCATGCCCCAGAAGAAAATGAATCAGTAGTTAATTTTGCATTAAAGAATTTTCCAGTAAAAATAGAATCAATCTCTTTACCATTAAAATGCAGACCAGGTCTAGAAAATTGGAAAGATGAACAATTCAATCCAGAAATTAAAAAAGCCTGTCGTATTTACCCGCAGGATAATGATAGTGAAGGCTTTTTCCTGGCTAAATTAACTTTAATGGAGGAAGTTGAATGAAAGAGCAAGATATTATAAATAAACTAAAAAAAGAATTTAAAGAAGTATACACATGGGAAGATAAACCAAATAGGTCATATGAAAAACACAGCCATGAATGGGATACAAAAATAATAATAATCTCAGGAGATATCTCGATAAAAATAGATGGTAAAGAATTTACGTTAAAAAGAGGTGATAGTATTTATATTGAAAAAAATAAAACTCATAAAGCTAAAACAGGTCAAACAGGATGTAAATATATTGTGGGGGAAATTACAAAATGAATATCCGTTTTATCCGTTCAAGTGAAAAAAAAAGAATAACCGCAAATCTTAATGAACAATTTGGAATAGAAAAACTGCCTTACCTTTTAATAGAATCAGGAAAAGAAAGAATAAGGGGATTTTCAGGCTCTTTATCAAAAGACGAAATAATTCTAATTGCCCAATTAACAAATGTCGAATCAATAGGCATTTATCTAATAAAGAAAGAAAAAGAAAGAGATTTAAGACTCTCTCTAGACGCAGCTCATCTTCTAAAAGATCAAATAAATAAGAATATCGTGGAAATTAACGAATCTCAATTATATGATTGGCTTAGAGGTAAAGACTTAGAAATCCAGACAGAAAAAGGCAATATAATAATCCAATATAAAGGCGACTTAATAGGCTCTGGAAAGTCAAATGGAGAAAGAATATTCAATTATGTTCCAAAAGACAGAAGATTAAGGAAATAGTTCTATAAAGAAAAATTTGCTTTGCAAATCTTTATAAAACTCTGACTCCTAAATTTAATATGAAAAGAGGCGTTGCATTTTTAGTAATTTTGTTTATCTTACTGCCATTTGTAAATGCCAGTTTTTTTGATAGAATCAATGAATGGTTCGAGAAAAATGTTCAATTAGCTCCACAGCAACCAACAGACGTTAGGTTGCAAGTCGGAAATGTAGTGCCAATAATCGACACAGTTCCGTCAATAAGTGCTGTAAATCTAAATCCTGCCCCATCAACAGCAGGAGTAACATTCACTTTTGTAGCAAGAGATAGAAATGGCGCTGCAGATCTTGTAGACTCAACTGCATCCGCATCATTTACAAAAGCAGGGGAGCAAACAAGAACAGCCCCTTGTTCAATGCAATCACAGGCTGGCCAAAGAAAAACTTACAGTTGCACAATTAATATGCAATACTATGATGCAAGCGGAGTATGGAATGCAGAAGTCAGCGTCCAAGACCAATCAAGCAATATAGCATCAGACAACACGGCAACATTCACAGTAAACTTATTGAGAGATATTTCAATAACGCCTGCAATAATTGGTTTTCCAACTGTTGCGCAAGGTGATGGTAATATAACATCAACTTCTCCAACAATAATAACAAACAATGGCAATTTTGTAGCTCCTGCAAATGGAGATATACAAATTACTGCAGTTAATCTTCAAGGAGAAACAACTCCAGCAGAAATAATTCCTGCAGCTAATTTTAAAGCGACAGGCCCTGCAGGTGCAGCGACAGTCTGCACAACAGGCATTTCTTTAGTTCATGGGACAGCAACAGCAATATCCTCTGCATCTCTGCCAAGAGGTCCGTCTGGTTCTAATGCGGCCGACATAACGTATTGCATAACTTCGGTCCCAGAAGGAATAAGCACACAATTTTATTCTGCAACAGGAGGTAGCGCATGGATAGTAGGAATATAATAACAACTTTTGCAATTTTGGCTATTTTAATATCAACAAATGTTTTTGCATGGGGAGTAAATTCGCAATATGAAAATTCAAATCCTCTAAAAATGCAGCCAGGTGAAACAAAAAATGTAGAGTTTGTTTTAGTTCATGGAACAGAAGAGAAAACAAGTATAAAAGCAATTGCCTCTTTAATTGAAGGTTCAGAAATAGCAGAAATAATAGGCGACAAAGAATTTACATTATCTCCAGGAACATTAGTAGAAGACAATAAAAAAATTGTATTAAGGATATCAATCCCGCAATCAGCATCTATTGGTGAATCATACCAAGTAAAACTCTCTGTAACTTCAATCCCTGAAAAAGAAATAGCAACCGTACAGCTAAACAAGGGTTATGTGGTTGATTTTCCTGTTATAGTTGGCGAAGAATCTTCTGTAGAAACAGTAAAAACAGTTGAAAAACAAAAAGTAAATACCAAAGTTGTAGCCATAATAATCGCGCTTTTTATTATAATCATTATAGTTATCCTTATTGTTATATTCCTCAAAAAGAAGCAAGCAATTAAATAATATCTTGTTCATTAAAACATGAAAATATCAATCATATTTTTTATATCTCTAATTCTTATTTCGATAGCAATTGTAACAATATCAGAAAAGTCTCTAAGCCCTTCCGAGAGAAGCGATGTAGTGGTTAAAGTGGATAACCAAGAACAGCAACCATCAAGTACGACTAGTTCTAGTTCAGGAGGCGGCGGTTCTTCTATTGAATTAAATAATAAAACACAAACAGAGAATAAAACTTCAAAAGAAGAAGAAAATATTATTAATACTGATCTAAAAAATCAAGAAGAAGCAAATACAATTAATACAAACCTAAAAGAACAAAAAGCAGAAAAAAATAAGTCCATCAGACAAAGAGCGATGTATAATGCAATAGGTCTAACTTTATTAATAATTTTAATAACTGCAATAATCGTGTATATGTTTATAAAGTTAAAAAATCAAGATGGAAAATGGAAAACGAAGAAAGAGAAATCTTAGTTAAAGCCGGAAAAATTGCAAAAGAAGTTGTAGAATATGCAAAAACAATAATAAAAAAAGATATGAAACTTTTAGAAATAGCAAATAAAATTGAAGAAAAGATTATCCATCTAAAAGCCCATCCTGCATTTCCTGTAAATTTATCCATTAATGAAATAGCGGCTCACTCAACCCCTTCATATAATGATGAAACAATAGCTCATGGACTGCTAAAAGTGGATATAGGAATCCATATAGATGGAAACATAGCAGACACAGCCCTTTCGATAGATTTAGATAATTCACAAGAAAATAAAAATCTAATAAAAGCTGCTGAAGAAGCTAGAGACAATGCATTAAAAAAATTTGCAATGAATATAAAAATAAGGGAAATAGGCGCTGAAATAGAGGATACATGTAAAAAGCACAACGTCCAACCAATCAGAAATCTATCCGGACATTCGATAGATCAATATCTTTTACATTCAGGTTTGACAATTCCAAACTTTGACAATTCACAGGAAATAGAAATACCTTCTGGGGTTTACGCTGTAGAACCATTTACAACTCTTCTTTCTGGCTCTGGTGCAGTAAAAGAAGGCAAACCATCAGGCATTTACAGAATGGAAAAAGAAGGAAATGTCCGCGATAGTTTCGCCCGTGAAGTATTGCATTTTATAGAAGAAAATTATAAAACACTGCCATTTTGCTCAAGATGGATTTACAAAAAATTCGGCACGCGAGGACTACTAGCATTAAGACAGATTGAATCATCTGGGTTATTACATCACTACGGCCAATTAATTGAAAAATCAGGAGCCAAAGTAGCTCAAGCAGAACACACAGTTTTAGTAACTGAAAAAGAAAAGATAATTACAACAGCTTAAATAGATGATCTAAATCTTTTCAAGCTATAATCCATAAATTGATAATCATAAATTGAACAAAGAAGTATTTCCTTATCAGATCGTTCAACCGATAAATCAAAGCTCAAACCAATTGTATGGTTAGTCAATTTAGAAACATATCCCTCACATTCTTTAAAGCGTCTATCAAAAACACCATCTTCAAATCCTACTTTAACGCGGTCGCCTATATGCGCCTTTCTCAAAAAATCTCTAATTTCAAGGTCAAGCATAACAAAAATAAAAAAAGATATTATATAAACTTTGTTGTAAAAAAAGAAAAAAAGAAAAAAGCAATTTTAGTTTTAAGTCTCAAGCGTCGTCTTCGTCAGTTTCAGAAAGTTCAGCGATTCTCTCTGCAACTCCCTTTGACTCGTTATCTAAAGCTTCCTTGTATCTCTTAAGAGAATCAATTCTCTCTTCTCGAGTTGGAAAACCTCTTGACATACAAATTCCATTATCACAATTCATTTCAAAAATACCTCCTTACAGATTTTATTTGTCTAGACTATTGTTAAATCTTTAACCAGTGTAAAATGGCCCAACTTCAACACCCGCCTTTGCGCTCTTTGCATAATATTCCTCAAGCTTCTTATATCTCTTAGCAGTATCATTTGACACACTCGGCTTAATTCTCTTAAATGCTTCTTCAAAATCAAGTCTCTTTACAATTTTTGAATTTATGTCTTTTCTCAATGCATTCATTGCAGCTTCTCTTGCTAATCCTTCTATATCTGCACCGACAAAACCATCAGTCATATTAACAAGCTCGTCCATCTCAACATCATCAGCAAGAGGCATATTCTTAGTATGTACTTGGAATATTTTCTTTCTACTTAATGCATCAGGTACATCAACTAAAATTATTCTATCAAATCTGCCAGAACGCAATAGTGCAGAGTCAAGCATATCAGGTCTATTAGTTGCAGCGACAACAGTAACGCCCTTAATCTCTTCTAAACCGTCCATTTCAGCTAATAACTGATTCAAAACTCTTTCAGTCGCTTTCTGCCCGTTATCGTATCCTCTCTTTCCCGCTAATGCATCTATCTCATCAAAAAATATTATGCAAGGTGCAACTTGTCTAGCTCTTTCAAAAACCTTTCGAACACCTTCTTCAGATTTTCCAACCCACATACTCAATAAAGAGGGTCCTTTTACTTGTATGAAATTTGCTTCACATTCCTTAGCAACTGCCTTAGCCAATAAAGTCTTTCCTGTTCCAGGAGGGCCATAAAGCAAAATCCCCTTAGGTGCTTTAATACCCAGATTCTTGAAACTATTACTATAGGTAATTGGCCATTCAATTGCCTCTTTCAAAGATTGTTTAACATGCTCCAATCCCCCAATATCATTCCAAGTAATATTGGGTGTCTCAACTAAAACTTCTCTCATCGCACTTGGTCTGACTACTTTCAATGCATCCTCAAAATCTTCTGCTCTAATTATTATTTTATCTAAAACCTCTTGGGGAATCGGCTCATTATCTTGTAATTTAAGCTCAGGCAAAATCTTTCTAAGAACATTCATAGCAGCTTCTTTAGTTAATGCACTTAAATCAGCTCCAACAAATCCGTGTGTTTTTCCAGCCAAAATTTCTAAGTTTACATTTTTATGTAGAGGCATGCTTCTAGTATGAATTTTTAAAATATTGAGTCTTCCAAATTTATCAGGAACTGAAATCGCGATTTCTCGATCAAATCTTCCAGGTCTTCTCAAAGCAGGATCAATAGAATTAAGTCTATTAGTTGCAGCAATAACAACAACTTTTCCTCTAGACTTCAAACCATCCATCATTGTTAATAACTGCGAAACTACTCTTCTCTCGACTTCGCCCTGAACATCTTCTCTCTTTGGAGCAATCGCATCTATCTCGTCAATAAAAATAATAGTCGGAGCGTTTTTTTCAGCCTCTTCAAAAATATCTCTAATTTTCTTTTCACTTTCTCCGTAAAACTTGCTCATGCTTTCAGGACCATTTAACAAAATAAAATGAGCATCGGTTTCGTTAGCAACTGCCTTAGCCAATAAAGTCTTTCCTGTTCCAGGAGGGCCATGCAAAATAACTCCTTTAGGAGGTTCTATCCCTAACTTGTCGAATATTTCAGGATGCTTCAAAGGCAGCTCGACCATCTCTCGAACTTTTCTTACTTCCTCTTCTAATCCTCCAACATCCTCATAAGCAACATCGCTGACAATTTCCTCAGCAACATCAACTGCCTTTGGATTCAATGTAATCTCAGTATACTCATTAATTATACACGGCTGACTCGGTGCAGTTGAAATAACCATAAATTTCATTTGCTGAAATCCTGCAAACCCAAAGTTCCCGCCAAAAAAGTCCTGCAAATCTCCAAAAATATCTGGAAAATTATCTCCCATCAAATCTCTTCTTCTTTGTACTCCTCCTAAAGCTATTACATCTCCCTTCATAACAACTCTTCCAAGCAATCCATTCTTAAATATTTCGGGATCAGCATTAATCATCAAACCTTTCTGTGCAGGTGCAATAGAAACTTTTTTTGCAGGAATTGCATTAACCTTTTTGACTTTAACCTGTTCACCAACACCTGTTCTAGAATTTTTTCTTATCAAATTATCTATTCTAATTATTTTCTCGCCAACATCTGCTGGATAAGCTCTATCAACAATAGCAACTGTCTCTCTTGCGCCAGTAATAGAAATCAAATCTCCTCTGTTCAATCCAAGCAATCGCATTAAATTAGGGTCGATTCTAGCTATGCCTCTATAAACATCATCCTGCAAAGCTTCAACAACCTTCAACTTAACATCATCATATTTCTTCATAAGTCATCCTCCTCGTCTTCATCCCTAAATTTAACACTCAACTTATCAAAATCTTCAAAACATAATTTAACAAAATCATCCATTTCTTTTTTTGCCGTTTTATGCATATCATTCATAAAATTAATAATCTCTTTAGGTATACTAATAGCATGGCTATTCCCAACTACTCTTAATTTAACACTATAAGTCTTCCCTTTCAAATCCTTATACTGCTCTAAACAATTAAGGTCGGCAGGATGAACAATTCTATCTCCACAACTAGAACACTTAACAACTCTAAGTTCAACTCCAGACTTTTCCATAATTCCTGGTTTCATTTCTATATTACAACTCTTGCATAAAATTTTCGCGTCAAATATATCTGTCATCTTACTTTCTCCTCCAACTCCAATGTTTTATACAATGGGCGTTCTAATAAAGATAATTTGCCATCTCTATTTTCAATTTTAAATTCTCTTCCATCTTCTAAAATAACTGTATCATATCCTTTAATATTATCTTTATCTTCAAGTGATTTTATTTGGATTGTCTTACTAGGGTTACTATTATTATAATCTCTAAAATAGCTCTCATAAATTCCCAAACAAATTATCCCCAATAGAGGAATTGATATTTGCAAGGCTACTTCAGTAGGAGTGTAACGGCTCATTAAATTAATTTTTTTTTCCTTCATTTTATATCTCAAAATGTATACCTCTCCGTGTATACTCGGATATTTAAATATTTCGCTTCTCCAGACGATAATAAAATTATCAGCGTCCCACGCACGGAAGTGCGTGGTTTGTCAGACACTTTGACATCACAAAACATTTAAAAGCTCAAAAATCCTCGATAGAATATGTTTTTTAAGAAAAAATCTATCAAGTGTGAGAACTGTCGCTCAAAAATAAAAGGCAAATACTCTTTCTGCCCTTATTGTGGTTCTAATATATCGAATGAAGAAAAAAACTTCAAAGATTATGGTTTACTAGGAAAAGGGGAAGAGTTAGGCATGCCTATGGAAATGGGCTTTACAGATAGAATAATCGGCTCTTTAGTTAACTCGTTAATGAAAAATCTTGACAAGCAATTCAATCAATTAGACAAAGAATTTGGAAAAGTCGACAGAGCAGAAATAAGAAGTTTTCCAAACGGCATAAAAATTAAAATAGGTCCTGTTGCAGAAGCAGCTCAAACTAAAAAACCTAAAGAAAGAACATTCAAGAATCAAATTACTCAAGAACAAATAGATAAAATGTCTTCAATGCCAAGAGCAAAAGCAGAAGCAAAAGTCAAAAGAATAAACGACAAGGTAATCTACGAATTAAATATTCCAGGAATACAATCGCCTCAAGATGTCTTCATATCAAAACTAGAGTCGGGATATGAAATAAAAGCGATAGGCAACAAAAAAGTTTATGTCAATAGTCTTCCAGTTAATCTTCCTCTGCAAAGTCTATCAATAGACAACAATAAACTTCTCGTAGAATTCCTTGCTTATCAGCAATAATTAATTTGGGAATTAAGAGTAATATTTTATCAGAGCAAAGTTCTGCGTGTATGTTCAAATCAGATTTATGATCGTGCTCGGATTTGAACCGAGGACCCCTGCCTTATCAGAGCAGTGCTCTACCAGGCTGAGCTACACGATCGCGAAAATAAAGATATAATTCCGTTTATAAAGTTTGCTTTAGCAAACCCTTGCTTTGCTTGAAGACCTCAAGATTTTCTTAACCATAAAATCTTGATGGCCATCAAGAACCTTGTTCTTGAGATTTTTTAAATCTTCTTTATAAATCTTTATAAGCATTATTCATTATAAAAAAGCATGCGCATACTTAACAAAATTATTTTCATAATTATCTTTGCATTTCTCTTCAATCTAGCATGGGAAGTTTCTCATTCTTTACTATACAAAACAATTACGGATATGTCAGCAAGCCAATATGTTCCAAGAATATTACAAGCGTCAGCAGGCGACATAATAATGATACTTGCAATATTCATTATAATCTCTGGGATAAACAAATCCCTATCATGGACAATTAATAAAAAGAAAAGTATGATTTTATCAGTTATTTGTGGAACAATAATATCCATTGGATTTGAATTATATGCTCAATATACAAATCGTTTCTCTTACAATCCATCAATGCCGATAATTCCGCTAATTAATGTTGGCTTAACTCCAATACTTCAAATGATAATTACTCCTTTGTTAACATTCTTGACAGCAGAAAAATTAGCAAAGAATTAATAATGCTGAATTAATAAAAAAATTAAGCATCGGTGATCTAACGGCATGATTCCACCTTCCCAAGGTGGCCGCCCGGGTTCAATTCCCGGCCGATGCATACAGTAACATAAACTTATAAAATAAAACGACTTTGAATATCAATGTCATTAACACTTCTAAACAAACCAGAATTCTATGATATTTTTGGTTTTATAGCATTTATAATAATTACATTAATAGCTTTTCACTCTTTTAAAAATAAAAAACCACTTTCAAAATTATTAAACTATATCTTATTGCTAATAGGTATTTTAGGATTAATTGTGGATGGCACCATTATCTATTTTAATTTTATAAGATAATTTAAAAACACTTATTTATTAATATAAAAATGAATCAAATAAAAAAGTTCTGGAATTTTCTTAAAAAAGATACTTGGCAGTCCTGGATTGTCTCAGTAATTCTAATTATAGTCTTCATAAAATTTATCTTTTTCCCTGTTCTTTCATTATTAACAGGTTCCCCCCTTCCATTGGTAGTTATAGAATCGTGCTCAATGTATCACGAATCAAATTTTGAAGAATGGTGGAATAAAAATAGCGAATGGTATAATGGAAAAGATATACAAAAATCCGAATTTGAATCATTCAGTTTTAAAAACGGATTGAATAAAGGGGATATAATTTTTGTAATTGGAAAAAAAGATTATAAAATTGGAGACGTAATAATCTTTACAGCTCCAACAGAACATCCCATAATACATAGACTAATAACCTCATCCCCCCTGTCAACAAAAGGAGATCATAATTTCGATCAATTAGAAATAGAAAAAAATATATCGAAAGATGCTATAATTGGAAAAGCTGCAATCAGAATACCTCTTCTTGGCTGGATAAAATTGATCTTTTTTGAGCTATTTAGGTCTCCAAATCAAAGAGGATTTTGCAGATAAAAAATAAATAAAATCCTATTTTAAAAATTTAACTCCGTTTTCATAAAACCAAAGATTTAAAATACTCTGAATTCCTAACTTGCAAATGGAATTTTGCCAAAAATGCGGAAGTATGATAACTGTTGAAAAAGATAAAGCTTCATGTATTAATTGCGGATATAAACCTAAAAAGAAGCCTAAGATAGAAGCATCAGAAAAAATAGAGAGAAAAGAAACAATAGCAATAGTAAAAGAAAACCAAGACAATCCTAATCCCATCGTCGATATAGTCTGCCCAAAATGCAAAAACAAAAAAGCCTTCTTTTGGACATCTCAAACAAGAGCTGCTGATGAAGCAGAAACAAAATTCTATAAGTGCGTTAAATGTACAAACACGTGGAGAGTATACAAGTAACTACAATTTATCAAAGCCCTCCATAAACCTTTTTAAACGCATTATCTTCTCTTAGTTAAGGCCTCGTAGCTCAGTCTGGTAGAGCACTGGACTCTTAACCTAGAACATCCTGTTTCAGTGATGTTTGAGGGATCACGATTGCATAGCAATCGAGAAATCCAGGTGTCGCGGGTTCAAATCCCGTCGGGGCCATTGAGATTTGAAATAGTTCAAATTAAAACAATAAATAAAATGAAACTAAACCAAAACTTAAAAGCAGATATAGAAAAATACAAGAATTATGTAATAATAGTGGAAGGAAATAAAGATATAGATTCATTAAAATCACTTGGCTTCGAAAAAGTCTACGCAATTCACCAAAACGCTGTTTCAATAAAAGAAAGGGCAGAACAAATAATTCAGCAAACCGATAAAAAAGACCGATTCTGCATAATGACTGACTTTGACAAAAAGGGCAAGGAGCTGTATTTCAAATTAAAAACAATCTTTCAAGAGCTTGGCGCAAGATTAGATTCAACATTGAGGGGAATTTTTCTCAAAGCAAGAATCTCGCACATTGAAGGCGCTGGCAAATTTATAGGAAAATTATATTCTACATAATTATTATAACTATAAAGTAACGAACAAACAAAAACTTTATAAACGAAGAATGTCTCGACTATAAATAATGAAAGAAATGAATTCTGAATCTGCAGAATATTTTCTGCATGAATTGTTTTCAAGAGCAGGAAAACAAGAAAAAAACTATTTTATGACTTCTGAACAGCAAAGAAGGTATTTAGCCAGAGACGGAGGCAGACGCTTTAAAAGGAAAGCAATGGGAATATGCGGCAGCAAAACCATCAAAACTTTAGATGAAATTATTAAAATTTTAGTAGAAACAAATATAGCTTCTAATAATCAAGAAGCGAAAGAACTTGTTCCTCAATTAATAAAGGCAACTGAAGTAAATCCAATTGGGCTAGAAGCAAGCATATTTGATTCTCGTTATATGATATTTACAAAGGTTAAAAATTCAAACGCAGTAGAAGATTTATACGAAATAAGAATTTGGTCAGGTTAATTTTATAGAATACTAAATATATATTGAAAAATAATTTATGTTGTGTTTAACAAGTAGTGTTTCGCTACTTTCAAAAATGACAAATCGTGAGAAAACTTTAAAAAGCTATAATATGGTGTGATATATAGTTTACAAAACATATATCATGGAAATAAAAGAAAATTTTGACATATTTTTTAGAAGAAAACCTGCATTGATGCTTGTTGCCTTAAAAAGAATAAGCAGAGCAAGATATGGCAGTATTTTAGCCAAGGAAGTCGATTGTACATATAGTCACGCTGTTAAAATCTTGCAAAGTCTAGAAAGATTAGGTCTAGTCATGTTTGAAAAAAAGGGAAGAATAAAGCTAATCAAATTAACAAAAAAGGGCCAAGGAATAGCAGAAAACATTGAAAATATAAAGATGAATTTATGATTAGCTATTTAATCTATCATAAATCTTCAAATACCCTTTAGAAGCTAATTCCAATTTTCCTGCAACAAGTTCTATGCTAGACAATCCGTTGCTGAAAGAATTAGCAACATAATTTTGATCAACTACCATCTTAACCGCTTCTTCCGTAGTTGTCCTAATAATAATATCCTCTCCTTCAATTTCCCCTTCGTTGACTTTTATTTGCCCGTCAATAATTTCAGCATTGTAAATATCGTCATTAATATAAAATTTAATTTGGGGAACTGCAGAGCTAAAAGGCGGAGAATGCAAATCACTAGCTCCAATATTATAAAGTAAATAATAAACGAAGTTTTCATCAAATTTAGCAACAGCTTCCTCAAGAGTCAAACCCTCTGCAGGATTAAGCATTTTTTTTCCTTCATTACTACCGCTATTACTATTAAAATTACTCTCGGAATTTCTTTCATTAATAAAAAAATAAACTAAAATTCCCAATATAAAAACAATCAATATTGCAACTAAAATCTTAATTCCTTTTTTCATATATTAAATAAAATTTCATCCTTTTTATCTCTTGCTAAATTTTAAGGAGGTTACCAAAAGACTTTTAACTTATCCATTCTATAAAAAATTATGAGAATATTAGCCGCATCTGATATCCACGGAGATTCAAAGCAGATAAAAAAATTAGCTGAAAAAGCTGAAAAAGAAAATGTTGACTTAGTGGTACTCTGCGGAGATATAATGGGTTTTGTAGAAACAAAAGATATAATCAAGCCATTCAAAGATAAAGAAAAAAGAGTAATAATAATTCCTGGAAATTGGGATTCTTTCGCAACTACTGATTTTCTTGCAAGTATTTATGGTGTAAGAAACATTCATGGCTATTCTGTACAATACCAAGACGTAGGATTTTTCGGAGCAGGCGGAGCAATAGGTCCAGGTCCAGGTGTAACAACAGAAAAAGAAATACTCGAAACATTAGAAAAGGCCCATTCGGGATTAAAAGGCATTGAAAAAAAGATAATGGTGACGCATATGCACGCTTCTCAAAGCAAATCGGAATTTTCAGGCATCCCAGGAAGCAAGGCAATTACAAGCGCGATAAAAAAATTTAAACCAAACATTTTACTGCATGGCCATATTCATGAAGGTGCAGGAATAGAAGAAAAAATAGGCTCAACTCGCGTGTTTAATGTTGGTAAAAAAGGCAGAATTATTGAGATTT
>ERZ1292625.1451-Hain-H41-01um-R1-1451-length-28058-cov-25_pt1 | contig 28058 bp, 23 predicted proteins | sample MGYA00564400_ERZ1292625 | MGnify/ENA primary metagenome ERZ1292625 (study PRJEB36523, sample SAMEA6512639) | groundwater metagenome | collected 2019-01-08 | study: AquaDiva: Metagenomics assemblies of 32 groundwater samples | reverse complement strand
GAGTCATCTCTCGAATCCTTCCAGAAGAGGATATGCCATATATGGAAGATGGAACACCTGTTGATGTTATCCTTACACCGCTCGGAGTTCCTTCACGTATGAACCTCGGACAGATCCTCGAGCTTCACCTCGGACTCGCAGCCAATACTCTTGGTTATCAGGCAATCGTTCCTCCATTCACAGGTGCAACAGATGTTGAAATCAAAGAAGAGCTTGTAAAGGCAGGCTTCGATGCAAGCGGAAAGATGAAATTGCGGGACGGACGAAGCGGAGAGCATTTCGACCAGCCTATCGCTGTCGGATACATGTACATCCTCAAGCTTCACCACATGGTCGAAGACAAGATCCACATGCGATCAATCGGTCCTTACTCTCTCATCACGCAGCAGCCTCTCGGAGGAAAGGCGCAGGGAGGAGGTCAGCGATTCGGAGAAATGGAAGTCTGGGCATTGCTCGGACACGGTGCGGCTTATACGCTTCGGGAAATTTTGACCATTAAATCCGACGACATCCAGGGACGATCACAAGCCTTCGACTCCATTGTTAAGGGCGAGCGCTTGAAGCAGCCAAACCTGCCAGCATCATTCAATGTGTTGCTGAAATCATTGAGAGGACTTGCGCTTGATGTCGAATTGATTAAAAAGGGTCGAACAGAAGAAGAAACCGAATAATTTACTCATCAAAATCATAAATAAAATATATGGAAAAAAACACATACAAAAAGATGAATGATCCCCAGGATTTTGATGCAGTGAAGCTCGGCGTCGCTTCTCCTGAAAAGATCCTTGAATGGTCATTCGGCGAAATCACCAAGCCAGAAACCATCAACTATCGAACACAGCGTTCTGAAAAGAGCGGACTTTTCGATGAAAAAATCTTCGGTCCGGACCGCGACTATGAGTGCTACTGTGGAAAGTATCGAGGTATTCGTTATAAGGGAATTGTCTGCGAGAAGTGCGGAGTGGAAATCACACGCTCTATAGTTCGACGAGAACGAATGGGACATATCGAACTTGCAACGCCGGTATCTCATATCTGGTTTCTACGCTCAATGCCATCACGAATTGGTCTTGTTCTCGGAATGACGACAGCAGACCTCGAGAAGGTCGTTTACTTCGCAGGATATATCGTTACGAAGATTCATGATAGCGAAAAATCAGCTTTCCTCAAGGAGCTTGATTCAGAATTCAAGACGAAGGTGAAAGCGGCACAGGATGAGAAGACGAAGGAGGCTCTCAAGGAGCTTGTCGTCACGGCGCGAAAGGAAATCGAAAGCCTCGAGCCAGGATTCGTCATGGACGAAGTCATGTATCATAAATTCTCAATGAAGTATGGCGCGATCTTTGAAGCGAACATAGGCGCGGAAGCTATTTTCGATATACTCAAGAAGACTGATCTCACGAAGCTTCTTGCAGAGCTTGAAGGAGCTTTCCAGAAGGCAAGTTCTCTCGAAAGGGAAAAGCTTTCCAAGCGAATCTCTTTGATCAAATCAATGATCAAATCAGGAACTCGTCCAGAATGGATGTTCCTTACACGAATTCCAGTTATTCCGCCAGCATTGCGACCAATGGTTGCTCTTGATGGAGGACGATATGCGACGTCAGACGTCAACGACCTTTACCGACGAGTTATCAACCGAAATAACCGACTTTTGAAATTGAAAGAAATCGATGCACCGGATGTCATTCTTCGAAACGAGAAGCGAATCCTCCAGGAAGCAGTCGATGCCCTTATCGATAACTCCATCCGACACGGCGCAGCTACAGGTGCAGCGGCTATCCAGGCGCAGAAGCGAGCTCTCAAGTCACTTTCAGACAACTTGAAAAGCAAGCGAGGACTTTTCCGCCAGAATCTTCTCGGAAAGCGAGTGGACTATTCAGGACGATCAGTGATTGTCGTAGGACCAGAGCTTGCACTCGACCAGTGTGGACTTCCGAAGCATATGGCTTTGGAACTTTTCCGACCGTTCGTCATCTCTGGACTTTTGAAGCGAGAACTTGCTTTCAACATCCGAGGCGCAGGACGACTCATCGATGATGGATCAAAGGAAGTCTGGGAGATCCTCGAAGAAGTGATCAAGGGCAAGTACGTTCTTTTGAACCGAGCACCTACGCTCCACCGACTTGGTATTCAGGCATTCCGACCCATCCTCATCGAAGGAAACGCTATTCAGGTGCATCCGCTTGTTTGTACAGCTTTCAACGCTGACTTCGACGGAGACCAGATGGCCGTCCACGTTCCACTTGGAGTTGAAGCGCAGCTCGAGGCAAAGGAGATCATGGCTTCCGACAAGAACATCCTCAAGCCAGGTAACGGGGATCCTACGGTCGTAGCGAAGCTCCTTGATATCGTTCTCGGATGCTTTTGGATCACGAAGACAGTCGATGGAGATGTGGGAGAAGGCAAGGTCTTTGAAAGCCCTGAAGCAGCTCTTACCGCTCATGACTTCGGCGCTGTCACGTATCGCGCAAAGATAAAGATACTTCCCCCAGCTACGGATAAGTACAAGGAATTCGGAGGAAAGATTTTCGAAACGACAGTCGGCCGAATCCTTTTCAACGAAATGCTCCCTCTCGATTACTCTTTCATAAACAAGGAAATCGACCGAAAGAAGCTCTCGGCTATTATCGATGACTTGATCATCTCGCATGGTATCGAGCAGATCCCGACGATCCTCGATGGCATCAAGAAATTCGGATTCAAGTATGCAACTCACTCTGGAACAACATGGGGAATCGACGACGTTGTTATTCCTGAAGGAAAGAAAGAAGTTATTTCAAAGGCAAAGGCTCATTCAGAAGAAGTCATGCACCAGTTCGGCGAGGGACTCCTTACAGACGAAGAGCGGCTTCGAAAGAATATTGAAATTTGGCACAAGGCGAAAAACGATGTTGAGAAGCTTATTCCAGGGTCACTTGATCGAATGGGATCAGTCTATGACATGGTCAACTCTGGAGCCCGAGGTTCATATTCTCAGATTACGCAGATGGCAGGTATGAAGGGACTTATTGCATCAACATCTGGAGAAACAATTGAGTTCCCAATTCTTTCATGTTCAAAGGAAGGTCTTACTCCGATCGAATACTTCATTACAACTCACGGATCTCGAAAGGGTCTTACTGACACAGCTCTTAACACAGCGAAGGCCGGTTACCTTACTCGAAAGCTCTTCGTTGTTGCTCAGGACGTTATGGTCAATGAAGATGATTGTGGTACAAAGGAATCAATCACTATCAAGAAGCAGACAGCATCAGGAATCAGCATTCCTCTTTCAAAGAATATTCGAGGACGAGTACTTGCTGAAGATCTAGCTGACACATCAGGAAAGATTCTCTTCAAGAAGAATCATCTTCTTACGAAGCAGGAAGCGGTTCAAATAGAAGACGCAGGCGTCGATTCAGTTCGAGTGCGATCTCCGCTTTCATGTAAGAGCGTACGAGGCGTTTGTGCACAGTGTTACGGAGTCGACCTTGGACGAAACAAGCTTGTTGATCTTGGTGAGGCAGTCGGAACAGTTGCAGGTCAGGCTATCGGAGAACCAGGAACACAGCTTACGATGCGAACATTCCACGCCGGAGGTACGGCGTCAGTCGGAGGAGACATCACTCAAGGTCTTCCTCGAGTCGAGGAAATTTTCGAGAAGCGACGACCGAAGAATCCGGCCGTGGTTGCGACAGTTTCAGGAACAGTCACGGAAGTGAAGGATCTCGGAAAGGAGAAGGTCATCAAGATCATGCCAGAATTGGAAGACCGAGCCAAAGGCAAAAAGCCAAGCGAAGTCGAGTATCTCTACAACATCAAGCGTGTGCCTCTCGTTAAGGTCGGAGACAAGGTTGAGAAAGGGGCGATCATTACTGACGGTTCTGCGGATATCGACGAGAAGTTCGAGAACGCAGGCGCAGAAAAGGCAAAGAATTACGTCATCAGTGAAGTTGGAAAGATTTACGAGCTTCAGGGAGAAACGGTGGCGCGAAAGCACATCGAGATCATCGTGAAGCAGATGTTCTCACGACGAAAGGTTACGAATTCTGGCGATACAAGCCTAGCAGAAGGAACTATCGTAGATGATATGCAGCTCCAGGAAGAGAATGCGAAGGCAAAAGAAGCAGGAGGATCTCCTGCAAAGGCGGAACAGGTCGTGATGGGTATCACAGAAGTTTCACTTTCTCGAAAGAGCTTCTTGTCAGCAGCGTCATTCCAGCATACGACTCGAGTGCTCATCAACAGCGCAGTTCGAGGCAGCGAAGATGATCTCATCGGTCTTATGGAGAACGTCATCATCGGTCGCCTCATCCCAGCTGGTTCAGGATTCATGGGAAGCCCGAAGCAGAAGATGATTGAGACAGTTCAGCCTACGGAGGAGGAGATGAGGGGATATTAGAAGGGAAGTTTAAGAATTTTATAAAAGAAAAATGCGCGGCCACTGTTGGCTGCGCATTTTTTGCACTTCATTCGTTTACTTTGACGGAAGTAGATGTAGAAGGTCCTTCAATTGATAGAGGCCCTTAGGCAGTTCAAGATCTCCGGTTCCTACTCTGTCGCGTTCTTTTGCGCGGAGCAGGGAGAGGGCTAGCGTAAAGCATCCTTCGCAATAAGTGTTGCGTCCGGTGATATCGGTCGAGACCCCGATCTTCACTCCCTGTCCACACAAAATAAAGCGATGATACGCGTGTCCGCTAAGATGTTCCTGCGGAACTCCGAGAGAGAGCTGAGTCCCAACATCTCGGATTTTCACAATTGCATCCTCAGGAATGCCGAGTTCCTTTGCGACTGCACGCGCAGTCCCAGACGTGTCTGGTTTTTTCTTCTGATGTGATTCAACGATTTCTTTTTCCATCCCGATTCCTACTGATCGGAGAAAATCGGGAAGCCGTTTCATTAGCCGAACCATCGGCAAGGACAAATTCGGAGAATTGACCAGCACAGTTTCCGAGCTTGTGGGGAAGGGGCATACGAGTTTCGTTGACCCTTGGATGATGGGTATGTGATGAGCCTCACAATGCTCGATTAATTTCGGAAGCTCGCTTCCGCTGCCGAAGTGGACTGCTACCACAAAATCTCCTGCCGGCATGAGCGCATTGGAGCCAAAGGGAACGACTTGCACCCCTTTTTCCTCACAATATTTTTTCATGGCTTGAGCCATATTGCCTTTTCCAGCAAGAATGATGATAGGATCAATGTTCATATTAGGTTCTCCTGTTTCGAAAGGGAGTTACTGGCTCCGAAGTCATATTGCAATAAGGGTTGGGATAAGTCAAGAAAAGAGCCCTAGAAATAGAGTTCTTTTTGATATTGACTTTTAGCTATAAACTGTGGTATAATGTTATACGAACCCTTAACAAAAAGGTAATTTCTGAACACACTTCTGAACACACTTCTGAACACACTTCTGAACCTATTGGGAAGCTTAGCGCTCTGTGTTGCGCCGACACTTCTCATTATTGGATCTTTGAAAAAAGAAGGCGATCCGAAAAAGATTGACCCCAATCCTGCCACGTTTCTTATCCGCGCAGTTGTTGCTTGGATTAACCTTGCTACATACTTCACGGGTTCTGGAACGACCTACATCCGCAGCAGCGTACTCATAGTATCGAGCGTCAGTTTGACACTCATATTTATGGTCACCGCCTTTCTCGGACGATGGAAAATGGTAAAGGTTGTGGAAATAGTCTGTCTTCTCTTGGCGGGAATAATTCTCGTTATTTGGAAACAGACGAACAATCCTATCGTCGCTAACTTACTCATGCAAGTCGTCCTTGTCATTTCCTTCGTACCATCGGCAATTCGGATCAAGCAATTGAAGGAGCGACAGAAATCGCTGCCATGGATATTTGCGACAGTAGCTTACGTCTTCATGACGATTGCACTGCTTGTAGATACTCAAGGCTTCAAACCCTTTCAATTGGTTAACCCACTTGTTCCTGGTATCGGTGGTAATGGACTTCTGGCATATCTTGCATACCGGCAAGAAAAGATCTTACGAAAATCGGCCCGGTAAACATTGAAACTGCACTTTGCTTCGGCACTGTGCGGTTTTCCTTTTGCAAAAAGTATTGACACTATCGTAGAGTATGTGATATAAATCCGTAAACTCCGCACCAACAAAAACCAACAACCCAGCAAAGGAAACATGACTCTAATTCTAGACTTTCCAGTTGACTACAGCAATTTGAGAGCCTCAGTCTATCTCCAACTCTTTAAGATGGTCCATTTCGAATCACGCAAGAGATCCGAAGAAGAGAAGGTGAGACTACGTCGACTTAAGTGCCGTGCAGTCGAACAAATCCAAAAAGCCTGTGCCGGACGTCCAAACGACCTCCTTTATTACCAAGGACATATTCATCACATGGATTGGACTATTTGGCCGTAAGGATCTAGTCACAATCGCACGAACGCAGCTCTAACCATGAGCTGCTTTCTTTTTATAAAAATTCATGATTTCTTCATTTCGATTTGCTAGAGTTAATGCAATTTATCATTAACTTAAAAAATATGGAAATTAAGGAATCAAACATTGCTTTTATAGATGGTCAGAATTTGCACCTAGGAACAAAGTGGGACGGTTGGGCAATAGATCATAAGCGCTTCAGGATATATTTATCAGAAAAGTATCATGTGTCTGAAGTTTATTATTTTATCGGATATATGTCAGACAAAGAGCAGGATTTATATAATAATCTTCAAAAAGCCGGGTTTATTCTAGTATTTAAAGAACACCCACAGAGTCTTCGAGGCAATAAAAAAGGTAATGTAGATTCTGATATTATCTTTGAAATTATGAAAAGACTGATTGACGGCATTGTTTTCGATAAGGCTTTCATTGTTTCGGGTGACGGAGACTATAAAAAACTTGTTAGTTATCTAATAGTAAAAGGTAAATTTGGAAAAATACTCTTTCCTAACAAGAGATTTGCTTCTTCATTGTATCTGAGCTTGGGTGGAGAACTTTTTGATTATTTGGAAAATATAAAGACATATATCGAATGGCGTATTGTTTTGAATACAAATGAAAAAGGCTCCTAAGGCACCTGCACCTTTCGGATCCTTTTTCGTGTGAATACATAAATATGATAGCAAATCGAACGAGGATGTCAATCGTGACTTTGCTCCTTAATCCGCTATAATGAACCCACTATGTCATCTACCAGCGTCGAGAAAATCAAGGAACGGCTCGGGATCGAGGAGGTCGTGAGTTCATATATCAAGCTCGATCGAGCCGGGAAGAACCTCAAGGGCAAGTGCCCTTTTCATAACGAAAAAACACCGTCGTTCTATGTGACTCCAGACCGAGGAAGCTATCATTGTTTTGGCTGTGGTGCAGGAGGAGATATTTTTAGCTTTGTGCAGCAGTTTGAGGGTCTCGACTTTATGGGATCGCTGAAGCTTCTTGCGGATCGCGCGGGAGTGAAGCTTGAGTTTGATAAGGCGAGCGAGGTGCATAAGAGCGAAAAAGAACGACTGCTCGCAATCATGGAGGACGCGACTGTCTTCTTTGAAGAAGGTCTGGCTCATTCTGCTGCAGCGCGGGATTATTTGAAGGGCAGAGGAATCACCGAAGCTACTGCAAAGAAATTCAGAATTGGTTTTATTCCAGCTGACTGGCGACTTCTTTTTACTTATTTGAAAAGCAAAAAATATACTGATGCAGATATTGAAAAAGCCGGGCTCATTAAGCGACCTGATGAAGTTGTAAATGGAATCAGGAAGGAATATTATGATCGTTTCCGCGGACGGGTGATGTTTCCGATCTCTGATTCGAGTGGGCGAGTGATCGCTTTCTCTGGCAGAATACTTGTTGATGATGGAAAGTCTGCAAAGTATCTCAATAGTCCTGATACGGTCCTTTTCAATAAATCAACCGTGCTCTATGGGATCGATAAGGCTAAGCAGGATATCAGAATAAAAAATTATTCAATTCTCGTTGAAGGACAAATGGACCTTGTGCTTTCACATCAGGCAGGAATCAAAAATACTGTCGCGGTTTCTGGAACAGCGCTTGCTGACACGCTTACTTCGAAAGAAAATATTGTTAACAATCTCGGAATCGTAAAAAGACTTTCGAATAATATTATCTTAGCATTCGATTCTGACAACGCTGGACGAAAGGCTGCAATGCGGTCAGCAAGCATCGCCATGAGCCTCGGCATGGATGTGAAGATTGCAGATTTGCCTGAAGGGAAGGATCCAGCCGACCTCGTTCTTGCCGACCCTGAACAGTGGAAACAGGTCTTGCGGAATTCTAAGCCTGTGGTAGAATTTCAGCTTAATACTGTGCTTCAAAAAAATACGGCCGCGAAGCTTGATCCACGGAAAGTGCCTCAAGCGCTGCGGGACAATGTATTTCCATTTATTGCTCCTCTTACAGGTGCGATGGAAAAGGCACATTATATTAAGTTGATAAAGGAGAAGACAGGGCTATCCGAAGATGCCATCAGGGAAGATCTCGCGAAAACCGAGGCTTCTCTGAAAAGTGTCGTGGCTGAAGTCAGGAATGTTGAACAGATGAAAACTGCTTCGACCCGGCTTGATGCTATTGTTCGGAAGCTTTTCAGCTCGCTTTATTACTTGGATAAGAATCCAATTTCCGGCATTGATATTGATAGCCATAGAGCTACGATCAAAAAAATCGCCGGCGACAGGTACGACAATTTAATAAAAGGCATGGAGCCGTTAAAGAACGAGCTTTTGCTAGAAGCAGAAGTGACTTTCGGTTCGAATGCCAACGTCAAGGATTTCCAAAGAGATCTTAACGAGCTGATATTCAATTTTGAAGAAGATATCGTTCGCCAAGAATTCTCTGAGGCGATGGATCAACTTATGAAAGCGGAGCGTCAGAAGGATGACAAGAATATTGCCGTTCTCACGGAAAAGATGACTGTCCTTACGAAAAGGGTAAATGAATTATCAAAGAAGAAGCATACAATTTAAATCATGAAGAAAAAAAACAAGCCAGGGAATAAGGCCGCGAAGAAGGTGAAGAAGATTGTTAAAAAGCCAGTAAAAAAAGCCGCAAAGAAAGTAGCTAGGGCAAAGACAAAGCCGGCAGCAAAGGGTGGCGCAAAGCAGAATAAGAACAAGGAGTTTGAGAACAAGGCAAATAAGCTCATCAGCAAGGGAAAGGAGAGAGGCTTCGTTACCTATGACGAGATTCTGAAGGAATTTCCAACCATCGAGCAGGACATCACCTTTCTCGACGATCTCTATACGAAATTCTCGACATCAGGCATCGACGTCCTTGAAGGAGGGGGCCTTCTCGAAATGGAACCGGAAGTCCACACTGCACCAAAGAAATACTCATACGGTGCACGAAGCAGCGATTCGTCATACGATTCTATTCAGATGTATTTGAAAGAAATCGGACAGTATGCGCTTATCTCCGCAAGCAACGAAAAGGAACTTGCGCGAAGGATTGAGGCAGGCGACAAGGAAGCGAAAAATCTTCTTGCCCGAGCCAACCTCCGACTTGTGGTTTCTATCGCAAAGAAATACGTCGGACGATCTCCGGACCTTACGCTTCTTGACCTTATCCAAGAGGGAAACCTCGGTCTCTTCAAGGCTGTTGATAAGTTCGATTGGACGAAGGGTTATAAGTTCTCAACCTATGCGACATGGTGGATACGACAAGCTATCACTCGAGCGCTTGCTGACCAGTCACGAACCATCCGCGTACCGGTGCACATGGTGGAAACCATTGCCAAGTATAAGCAGGTAGTGCGAAGACTCACCCAAGACCTCGGACGAGATCCTCTTGCAGAAGAGATTGCGACTGAAATGGGCCTTGATGTAGAAAAGATTTACAATATAGAAAAAATCGACCAGGATGTCGTATCACTTGAGTCTCCCGTCGGAGACGATAGCGATGACGGCAAGTCGACGCTCGGGGATTTCCTTTTCGATGATAAGATCCTTTCTCCCGATCAGGAATCATCACGAAGGATCCTTCGAGATCAGGTCAATACGATCCTTGACGACCTTTCTGAAAAGGAAAAGAAGATTCTCGAGATGCGGCACGGTCTTAATGATGGCATCACCCATACTTTGGAAGAAGTAGGAAAAGAATTCGGAGTTACGCGAGAGCGCATCCGACAGATTGAGGCCAAGGCTCATGAGAAAATCCGCCAGCACGAAAATATAAATCGATTGAGGAATTACTAGGTTTTAAAAAATACACTACTAACTATTTTTTCAACCAACCGGTAATGATTGGAAAAGCGCTATAATGTATAATTAGCCTATGCAAAAAAATGACTCAACGGCTGAATTCGATACGCTCTACAAGCGCCTTAATACAGCCCAAAAAAGGGCAGTGGACACTATAGAAGGCCCAGTCATGGTCATCGCTGGACCAGGAACTGGAAAGACTTCTATTCTAACTTTGCGTATTGCTAATATTTTAAAAAAGACGGATACAGCTCCAGAAAATATTCTTGCACTTACATTCACCGAATCAGGCGCTTATGCGATACGGAAGAAACTTGTTAGCATCATTGGCACAGCGGGATACAAAGTGAATATAAATACATTCCACGGTTTTTGTAATGAAGTCATTAAACAGTATCCAGAACGATTTCCCCGCATCATCGGCTCTATGGCGATTACCGATATCGACCAGATTGCGATCATGGAAAAGATTATCGAATCGACTGATCTCGAACTTCTGAAGCCTTACGGTGATGCCTTTTTCTATGCAAAGCCGGCTCTTGGTGAAATTCGCAATCTGAAAAGGGAAGCTATCGGAGTTGACGATTTTGCGAAGATAATTAAGAAGCAGGAAAAAGAATTCGAAGACGCTCCAGACATGGTGCACACCAAGGGTGCGCATAAGGGCAAAATGAAAGGCGAATTCATAAAGCAGAAGGAGCGAATCGAAAAGAACAAAGAACTCCTCAAGCTTTACGATGCCTATGAAAAAGCGCTCGTAAAAGAAAAATTCTACGATTTCGAAGACATGATCGTCGAGGTAATAAAGACACTTAAAAAAGATGAAGATCTGCTGCTCATGCTTCAGGAATCATACCAATACATCATGGCTGATGAGCATCAGGATGCCAACAATGCACAGAATGCGGTTCTCGAGCTGCTTTCCAATTTTCACAAGAATCCGAATCTTTTTATCGTCGGAGACGAGAAGCAGGCCATTTTCCGCTTCCAGGGCGCATCGCTTGAGAACTTTCTTTATTTCCAGAAGCTCTATCCGGATGCTGCGCTTGTACATCTTGAGGATAACTATCGCTCGACGCAGAATATTCTTGATGCATCGCATTCGCTCATCTCGAATAACACGATGCCCGAAGGACATCAGCGCATTTCTCTCAAATCAAAAGCGGAGAAGGGTAAGGAACCAGTCCATGTCGTCGAATGTCAGACTATTGATGGCGAATACGCTTTTCTCATAAAGGATATACAGGCAAAGCTTAAAGCAGGAGCCAAGCCGGATGAGATAGCAATTCTCTACCGTGACAACAAAGATGCGTTCCCGATTGCTCACGCATTTGAAAAAGCACCGATTCCATTTAGGATCGAGAGTGATAACGATATCCTGAAGGATGAACATATTCGCAAGCTTCTCATTATTCTTGAGACTATCAATGACCTAGCGGCAGAAGAAACTTTGGGAATGTCACTTTTTGTCGATTTTCTCGGACTTGAAGCAATTGAGATTTACAGAGCTTTCGATCAATCAAGAAAAGAAAAAAGATCGCTTATCGATGTCATTACGGAAAAGTTCCCGACGATTTCGAAAAAGCTTTCATCATGGGCGCATGTCGCTCATAACAAAACATTCATCGAAGTCTTCGAGATCATCGTTCGCGAGTCAGGCTATCTCGAGTTTGCTCTTTCAAGCATTGATTCGCTCGAGAGAATGGCGACCCTTGAGGCTTTCTTTGGGGAATTGAGAAAATTGGCTGGAGCTCGAAAGGAATATTATCTGAAGGATTTCATTGAACATCTCGGACGAGTTCGAGAACATGGAATTCTGACGAAAACAGGAAAGGGAATTCTCAAAGAAGGAGTCCGTCTCATGACGGCGCATAAATCAAAAGGACTTGAGTTCGATTTCGTATACATTGTTGGGGCATTTGACGGTCATTGGGGCAATAAGACTCGAAGAACATTTTTCAAAACAATCGCAAATACCGAGACGGGTATCGATGACGAGCGCAGGCTTTTCTATGTCGCTCTCACTCGCGCACGAAAAGAGGTGACGATTACTTATGCGAAAGAAAATCATGATGGAAAAGAACTTTTGCCAGCGCAATTCATCAGCGAGATCTCCGATGAATATAAAAAAGTCGAAAGCGCAGATGGTGCGAAGGACACGCAACTTCACTTCAAGGAATCAGTCGTTCACGAGCATCACGAAATAAAAAATAAAGAATATCTGCAGCAGCTTTTTCTTGAGCAGGGATTGTCAGTGACCGCGCTCAACAATTATTTGAAGTGTCCGTGGGAATATTTTTTTGTAAATCTCGTGCGCTTGCCGAAGGCTCAAAGCAAGCACCAAATGTACGGTACGGCCATGCATGAGACGCTGAAAACCTTCTTTGATAAGTACCGAGAAGAGCAGGATATGAGCAAGAAAGAGCTTATTGAGCTGTTCGAGTTTAATGCCCGTAAAACCCTACTTTCACCCCCAGACTTAAAAGAGAGCTTAAAGAAGGGAAAAGGGGCACTAGAGGGCTATTTTGAGGCCTACAAAGGCACCTGGAACCGTCATTTATTGACCGAATACAGCATACGAGGGGTACATCTTCAGGTAGGCGATTTTGAGCTCCTTTTGAAGGGAAATTTGGACAAAGTGGAAATCTTGAATGATCGAGAGGTAAACGTTGTCGACTACAAGACGGGTAAGAGAAAATCAGAAAACAAGGAGAATTATGTTCGTCAGTTGACCTTCTATAAGCTCCTTCTTAATTTAGATGAAAAGAAAAAGTACGTTATGAAATCCGGTGAGCTTGATTTCATTGAAGCTGATGAAAAAGGCAAGCAGAAAAAAGATATTTTCGACATTTCTGATGCACAGGTAGAAGAATTGATTGCGCTTATCAAAGAAAAAGCGCAGGAAATTTATACATTTTCATTCTGGGACAAAAAGTGTGATGAGAAAGAGTGCGAGTATTGCAAGCTAGGGAAAGTTTTGACGAAATAAAACTAGTATGTGAACATGAGGTCAATCGTAGCTTTCATTGCCTCGATCGGCATAGCGCCTCCGAGAATAATCATCTTCGAATCAGCGCTGATCTTGATTGGATATTCGCCCTGAGAGTTCTTGTAAGGCTCGTAGATCTGCATCAATTTCTCCTTAACTGTGACTGGGAAAGCTTTTTCGAGGACAATGATGCTTGAAGGGGTTCCCTCGATTCCGATATTCACGCCGTCGAGGAAGTCAGTCTCCACTTTTTCCTTGAATTTTCCTGTAGCAAGGCAATTGTTGAATGCGGCTACATCGAGTCCTGCATATTCTGCGATCTTCGGAAGTTCAGATAAGCTCAGTCCATTCGGTGTATCTCCTGTGACTGACGGTGTTATCTCATAAAGGCGATCGGTGTATTTCCAGAATTTATCGTTTCCACCCTGATCAGCTGCGCATTCAAAAGCTTGAGATTCTTTTCCGGCATTCGGGTGAAGGATACTTCCATTTGGCATTGGTTTGTCGAGAGGGTAGTGCCGATAGATCCACGCGACGTTTCCTGACGTTCCGTAACCTGCCATGATGCTGTTCATCGTATTGTGGAAGACCTTGCAGAAAGGGCAGGAAGGGTCGGAATACTCGACGATCTTCACTTTGGCATTCGGATTGCCCTTGATGTGGTCTGCATCTGAAATCGCTTTCACTTTCTCCTCGAAAGACGCTGCCTGTTGCCGTGGAGTATTCGTTGCCGGAGATTTCGCGTAGATGACCGCTCCGGCAATGATGGCTCCCGCTATAACGATGGCCGTAGGAATGTTAAGAAGAGCGGACTTTTGTTGTGTTGGTTCCATGATGTATTTATTATTATAATTGCGATAATTATATCACAGGTATCTGGCGATGCATTCCTATTCATTTGACTTTTGAATGCCCCGAGGTATATTTAGGTCTGCAGAACCTATAGCTGTCCAAAGTACAGGGAAGATGTGTGCATGGCGGATCCCAACGTCCAATATCGCACATCTTCCCCCGTATCAGCTTTCAATCGTTTGATCTTTCATTTTTCCTTCATACACTAGGAGAATCCGCCCGCTTCACGTCAGTTTGTGTCGCGGGTGGTTTTTTATTTTAAATATGCTATAGTGTTTTTCCTTATGCCACTGTCCTCTCGTGGTTAAAGGAAGGAGACTGGTCACTAATAACCAGCTTCAAACCCTCGGATCTACGGGTCCGAGGGTGTTTATTTTAAATATTAAAAACCAGCCCTACCGCGCGGTGCGATAGGGCAGGGTGAAAGTGAATCAGTTCCTTGAAGCATCGAGTATTCTTGTCAATTCATCGGGCCCAAGGAAATTGCATGGACTATTGAGGAGCATTTTTTCTCCAAGCGGAATCGGTTCGATAAGGCTGCAAACCCTCGCGTGACCTTTATGGGTCTTGATTTCGAAATCGATAAGTACTCTGAAGAGAGTTCCATACGGAACGCGTCTGAGCTTTGACTTTCCGCGGATGTGAATCGGAATTTCGTGGAGGGAAATAGCCTGTGAACGGAAATGGAGCATTTGCGTGGAAAGCTGCTTAAGAATTTGGGCGAGCTTGGTGTTGATGATGATCGTACTTTCTTCGATTACCAAAAGACATTCGTATTCTTTCATGCCGTTAGGTCTTTCTCAAATTTTGTTTTTGCTGACCGTCATTAACTATAGTTCCGCTTATCTCTGGGGTCAAGGAGTATATTTTTAGTATATAATTCACCCCATGTCTCATCCTTATAAACTTGTCCGTTCTCGTCGCAGGTCCATCGCACTCATGATTTCTTCTGATGCGACGCTTGTCGTCCGTGCGCCGATCTTTGTTTCCCGATCCCGCATCGAGAGCCTTATCGAGCGCAAGAAGGATTGGATCTCCAAGCATCTGGAACGCAAGCGGCAAGTAAAAACGGGAGCGAAGAAGGAACTTCTTTTTCTTGGTGAAGCGAATCCGATGGCATTCGAAAGCCGTGAGAAGATGGTTGCCTGGTATCGGAAGCAGGCTCGGGAAATCCTAACGCAGAGGATGGAGTATTGGAGCACGCTTTCTGGCTGGCAGTTCAAGTCCATGTCTATCAATGGTGCACGGACGAGGTGGGGAAGCTGCGGGCCGAAGAACAGCATCAATTTCAGCTGGAGGCTTGTGATGGCTCCGATGCATGTCGTCGACTATGTGGTGGTGCATGAGCTGGCGCATACCGTGGTGAAGAATCATTCGAGGAAGTTCTGGGAGGCAGTGGCGGGTGTTATGCCGGATTATAAGGAAAGGAGGAGGTGGTTGAGGGAGAATGAGGGGAGGATGGAGGGGCAATAAAAAAACCGCCCCAACACGTGATGTGTCGGGGTTAGGGTGAAAGTTAAGGGTTCATTTCCACTGGGTGCTGAGTCGCTCCATCGTAGTGGTGTATTTTTCGATTTCTTTAACAATGGGCTTCGGAATTCGTACAGCCTTTTCTGTCTTGAGATTGATCAGGGCCATGGTGTACGATACTTCGTTGCTCAATTCAGCAAATTCCAGAAGACCTGTGCACCACCGGCAGACTCGCAGATTGATAACAAGGCGAGTTGCACTTATGGCCTCAATTTTTGCGAGGAAGAATATTGTATCGCCGATTTTCAGGCTTTTGTGATACTTGTAAGTGTCTTCAATCATGACAAGTCCGACATTTAGCTTCTTTCGCAGAGTTTTACGTCCAAAGCCGAGATGCTTGCAAAGCCGGTGGCGGACAGTTTCAAAGACTTTTTTGAGTTCGTTGTAATTGGCGTGTCCAAGTTCGTCGAGCATGTCTTGTGTAATGCTGACTTGGTATACGAATATGGATGTACTTCCAATAGGATCGTTAGTGTTTGTGTTCATAAGGAGCGGGAAGTTGGAATTAAGGGTAGTTTGCTGGTAATTTTTATAACATATTTAAGTAGATTTGTAAATATATTATTGAAGACTAATCTGATAAACTTGGAAAAAGTTATCTAATTGAAGGCTTGGGTTCGCACAAGAAAATCACAAATTGTATTTATGAAAATAATTAAAAAGATTGAGATAACAAAATTTAGATCAATTTTTCGAGAGACAATTGATGCTTCCGACCTCACTGTTTTCTCTGGGAAAAATAATTCAGGTAAATCAAACGTATTAAGAGCGCTAAATTTGTTTTTCAATAACGAATCGTCTTTTAAGCAACCATATCAACACGAAAGAGATTATAATAAAGCATATACAGGAAGGGTTGGGAATAAAAGAGAGATTGAAATTAAGATCCATTTTTTTGCACAAGGAAAGGGGGCTCTCGAAAAAGATTTTTGCATTGCGAAAAAGTTTAGCCAAGAGGGTATATCTGCGTTTGAGTACAGTTACCCAGATAACCCAGAAGATATTACTGACGGAAATGTACGAAGACAATTTACAAAGTTTTTAAAGAAACTTGAATATGTTTATATTCCTGCAGTTAGAGATAAGAATTTCGTTAGAGAACTACTTCTTCTTTTTGAAAAAATAATCGAAGACGGTAAGGGTAATCACTTTAAAGATATTGTTAGGTCACTATCTGAAATTTTAGGGGAGAAATCTCAACAAATAAGTGTAGATTTTGAAAAATTTATAAATTTACCAACTAAAGCGGAGTTATCTTCTGATATAGTTGATATTTTGGGTGCTGTAAGAGTAAACGTTGAGAGCGGTATTAAAATTCAGAGAAAGGGTGGAGCTAAACGTGAACACTCAGTTCTAATTGACCTATTTTCTTCAGGTGATGGAGTTTTGATGTCATACATACCACACTTTCTATATCATATTTCTGAAAAAATTAAAGATAAATATTTTATTTGGGGTTTTGAAGAGCCTGAAAATTCTCTTGAATATAATAGAATTGAAACTCTTGCATCAAAGATTTCTAGTGAATTTATTAAACAAGTTCAAATATTTATTACATCGCACTCCCCAGCTTTCATTAGTTTAGATGATCCTGATAGGATTTTGCTTTATCGAGTATATATTGAACCACTGGATACAAAACAATCATCGCATATAGTTACCATTTCTAAATTAAAAGAGGCTCAACTTACATTATTTCAGAACGAAAAATCAGCCACACCAGAATTCTTGCTATTACAACAAGAAATTGGAATTGTTGAATTGGCACGCAGGATTCATAGTCAAATTAATGAAGAAAATAATATTTTACAAGAAAGATTAAAAGAAATAACTTGCCCAGTAATTTTTACTGAAGGTAATAATGTTGACTACTTGGAGAAAGCTAAGTTATTTTTTGATAAAAATGGTTGTTATATGATTAAAGATGGAAAAGGTAAAAATGATTTAAGAAAATTATTTTCCCATTTCTTGGATAATGTTCCAGCGCATAAAGTAATTTTTGTTTGGGATCCTGATTGTAAATCCTCAGTGGATAGTATGTTAGGCAATTCGGTGGTATTACCACTCGTGCTTGAAAAAAGTCTCGACCATAAAAATGGAGCTGGAGTTGAGTCTTTATTTTCAAAAAAATGGTTTACTGATGATGTCTATTATAAAGAAGAGGGTAACTTACACGGTACAGGTACGACCAATCTTGATAAGAAGAAATTTAAAGATAAAATTTTAGATCAAGGGACTGAAATTGATTTTATAAATTTTAAGGAAACTTTTGAAGTGATATCAAAATTTCTAAAATCAACTTAATATTTGGTGTACTCGCCACCTAGACGTTTATTTGCTAGTATGGTGTCATCATGAATACAGATCAGACAGCTAAGCATCTAGATATTGTTGAAATAAAACGAAAAATAGTTGAGCTTTTTAATCAGAATGTAAAGGGTAAAAAACCTGACACATCAGCTTCAAATATTGGACATGATGGAAAAGATGGTCATTGGCTCGAAGTTCAAATGGGTATTGCTCATAATGCTTCAAATAAACCAGACCTATGGGGTTTTGAAATGAAGAATTTTACTCGTGGCAAGACAAGTTTTGGTGATTGGTCTGCTGACTACTATATTTATAAAGACAAGGATTACAATCTCGATCGGACAAAGTTTTTGACTATATTTGGTGGCCCTAACATACTTAAAGATAATAGATATTCCTGGTCTGGAAGAAGTTGTCCAAAAATTAATGATTACAATATCTTTGGGCAAGTCCTAAAGGTTGATGGCGATGACAACATCCTCGCCTTATATTCTTATGAAAAAGATGGTCGTCCTGGAAAAACTATTATTGTCCCCGATCATTTAAAGAAGAATAATTTGATACTTGCTAAATGGAGTAAAGAGAAAATGAAGATTAAGGTTGAGAACAAATTTAATAAACTTGGATGGTTTAAGTGTATTAAAAATACGGATGGGGTTTATTCAGAAATAGTTTTTGGTGATAGGATTAATTTTAAACAATGGATTGATGGGGTTAGAAAAGGGCTCATATTTTTTGATAGTGGAATGTATGTTGGAAATTCTAGAAACTACTCGCAATGGCGTGCAAATAATGATTATTGGAATTCTCTAATTGTGGAAAAATATTAAGCAGGAGTCTTGATTCTTTTTTCTCTTTTTAATAGAGATGAAATACTATCTTTTTTAATTTTATCTAGATCAATATTCTTTTTTGAATTTGTATCTTTTTTGACTAAAACCCTGAGTGATTTTTGAATTTCCTTTGCTAAAGCCTTAATTACTGGAACTGCAACACTATTTCCAAATTGTTTATAAGCTTGGTTATCACTTACCGGAATAATGAAATCATCAGGAAATCCTTGAAGTCTTGCTGCTTCACGAGGTGTTAATTTACGCGGATTTTTACCCTTTTGCTCAATTAAAATTTCTGATCCATCCTTGTAGTATCTAGCAGAAATTGTGCTTGTGTATTCAGAGTCAGCGTTAAATAGGGAATAACCAAAACCATTTCCTTTTTCTCGATGTTCTCTCTTGCGTCGCTGGTGTCCAGCCCATAATTTGTCAGATATTGTATATTTGGGATCTACATTCTTTTCAAGAATATCACCAAGTCTAGTTTTTTTATTCAATGGCTTTGGAAATGAGAATTTAGTTTCTCCGAGAAAACCAATTATGTAGATTCTTTCACGATTTTGGGGTACACCGAAATCTCTAGCATTTAGAACATCTGCATAAATTTGATATCCTAATTCTTCTAATACTCCTTTTATTGTTTCAAAAGTTCTACCACCGTCATGACTTCTGAACCTTTTAACATTTTCAAGAAAAACTACTGTTGGACGATGATGTTCAACTATTTTTGCTATATCAAAGAATAATGTTCCTCTAGTGTCGGCTAGACCTAATTTTTTGCCCGCTTGTGAGAATGGCTGACAAGGGAAACCAGCAAGAATCATATCGAAAGAGGGTATATCTTGAGGATTGATTTGAGTGATATCCCCATAAGGCAATTCTTCAAAGTTTACTTGGTAGGTTTTTTGTGCGGGCAGATCCCATTCTGAGGTAAAAACACATTCACCCCCAATACTTTCTAATCCCAATCTAATTCCTCCTATACCAGCAAAAAGATCTATCATTTTAAATGCAGATTTTTTCTTCGATTCCTTTTCTTTCTTAAAAAGATTTGGAATACCTACTTTATTTAACTTTTCTTTATCCAATTTCATTTAATGTGATTATATCATAATCAATAATATCCAATTATTATATCGCATTGTGTCTTGTGGGTAAACGTTCGTTCACCTATAATATAGGGCATGACCGCTTTCCTAAACCGCTCTCAATCTAAAATGATCCTCCACATGGACGGCGACGCCTTCTTTGTCGGGGTTGAAGTTGCCAAGAACCCCAAGCTCAAGGGCCTGCCTGTCGTCACTGGCCAGGAGAAGGGAATCGTCACGGCATTGTCATACGAAGCCAAGGCTCTTGGTATCAGTCGAGGCATGCCCGTCTTCAGGCTCAAGAAACTCTACCCCAAGGTCATCATCCTTCCCGGAGACTACAAGTCCTACGCTGACTATTCATCGAGGATGTTCGACATCGTGCGCAGGTATGCCGATGACGTGGAGGAATACAGCATCGATGAATGCTTCGCTGATCTCACTGGTCTCGAGCCTCCGCTCAAGATGACCTATCGACAGATGGCGGAACGGATCAAGAAGGAAATCACCGAGGAGCTCGGGCTGACGGTGTCGGTAGGATTGGCGCCGACGAAGGTCTTGGCGAAAGTCGCATCGAAGCATCAGAAGCCGGACGGACTGACGGTTATCGGGCAGGATGAGATAGGGAAGTATCTATCAGAGACGCCGATCGGAAAGATTTGGGGCATTGGTGCGCAGACGTCGGTGGCGATGATGAAGAAGGGGATAAAGACAGCGCAGGATTTCGTCATGAAGGATGTCTCGTGGGTGAGGGAGCATCTCTCGAAGCCTCACGAGGCGATCTGGCAGGAATTGAGGGGCGTGTCCGTCATAGAGCTTGATCCGCATTCAAAGACGGAGTATTCGTCCATGCAGCGTACGCGGTCGTTCCATCCCGCGACGAATGACGAGATATTTCTCCTTTCGCAATTTTCAAAAAATATGGAAGAAGCTTGTGCCAAGGCTCGGCATTTCAAACTCGTACCGAAAGCAGTTTCCATTTTTCTTAAGACGAGAGAATTCCAGTATATCAATCGTTCTTTCAATTTGACCTCGCCAACGAATACGCCGGAGCCACTCATGGCACTTGTCCGTGAACACTTCAAAGACATGCATGTGAAAGGCGTCCTCTATCGCACCACTGGCGTGAGCTTGCTCGGCCTGGTGCCCGAAGACGCAGCACAGAATGATCTTTTCGGAGGCACAGACAGGGCGCATAGGTTCGAGGCTGTTCACAAGCAGATCGACAAGCTCGAAGAAAAGCACGGCAAGCGCATGGTCTATCTGGCCTCGACTCATAAAGCATTAAAAAGCAAAGGTCTCGGCACGGAAATGGATGATTTGGATAGGGATTTGTTGTTTCTATAATTTGATATAATTAAGCAATGAAACTCCCCGCCAATTTTGATCCAGAATTTAAGCCAGAACTTACACCGAAGGAAATGCTCGAACTTGGTGTGTTTGGTGGAAAATATATGTCTGACAAGCCGACAGAGTATCCACGAGATTGGTTTGAGAACGCAAAACTTTGCAAAGAAAAACACGACAAGACTCTCAACTATTTTGGAGAGAATGCTAGCCAGCCCCTCAGCGTATGGAAAGCAAAAGGATGGATATCAAAGTATGATCCACGCGGGTGGTTTGAATGGTATTGTCGATACTATCTCGGACGAAGGATTCCTGATGAAGATGCACGACAGATCAAAAGGTGGAAAGCTATGCGGAGGCATATTGTTCAGATACGCAATAATTGCAGGGCAGGGGATGTGCATTGTCGTCCTCGTCAGCGTCAAGCACTGCTTCACTGGGCTTATGACAGTAGGAAGTTTTAGTGTTGCCACAAGGGCATAATTGTGATAATTTTGCGCTAGTCGGTCAACGCCCCAGTAAGGCGAAAAAATCAGTTCTTATGAAAACTAAAGCAAATCAGCTTTCAAGGACTGGTCTTACAGTTCTTGAGATTTCGTCGGTTACTCCAAATCATCCAAGCGATGATTTTCCGGAAGGGAAACCGCTTAAAGGCACGCGAGCCTTCATCGAGTATTGGCAGTGTTCTGAGACTGGACCATTAGGCCCTTACACCCTCCCTTTTCGAATTGTGGTAGTTGATGCAAAAGGAAAACATGAGGAGATTGAGTATGGAATTATCAAGCGGTCTTCGCTTCCTGATCCAAAATATCCTCACGGAATTCTTGAATGTTTTGGTTTCGGGAGGTTCTGGGAGGTTAGCACGTGGAGTACGGTGTCATTCAAGTCGCGTCCAAAGCTTATACCTTTCGATCCAGAACGCTATGTAATGCCACCTGGACCGCTTCAAATTGCTCCCTACATTCCTTTCTTTGAACGACCGAAAGCTCAAGTGATCGTTACTGAAGTTAAGAATGAAATCCTTGCTCCAGAGGACGAAAAACCTGCGGATGAAAGGGAAATAACCAAACCATCCTGGATGAAATCGGTGCCGATTGTCATTCGACCTGGAAACGGTGTTTCTAAAGGCCACCCAGGATTGGAATTGCCTGATCCCGAAGTCGTCAAGCAGCATCTTGTAGAGTCGGTATGCGTTAAACTCGACAAACCTGGTCCTGACGAGCCTATGACGCACGAGCTCGCCTCAAAGGCAAACTCAGATCTGATATTCAGAACTTTCGTCGAAAAGAATTGGCTGGATGAAAAAGAGGTTCCAGATTACGACGCGATGAAAGTTTGTGAGGTGTTTACAGCTTGGATCGTGAAGAATGTGGCGAATGTTCCGAAACTTGTCGATGCATGCAGGCTTGATGTGCTGACTACTTATAATATTCTGCGCCTCAAGCATCTTCACCCTGATCTGCAGAAGCTTCTTGCTCCACCGACGCTGAACAAGGATCGACTCCGGCTTATCCAGGCTGGCGAGCTGGCTCGAATACAAGAGGATATGCAGATATCAGTCTGGATGAGAGCTCGCGAAGCTGACTCCGCATATCAGATCATGGCGCGGATAAAAGAATTGAGTCGTGGTCATACAGCTGAACGGAAGTTCTCACATGTACCGAAGCCCAATTCGATTGCTGCCGATTCTGTACAAGAACCCCCCGTTCCGTTGCAGCTTGGACCGCAGGAACAGCGAGCGTTCGACCTTGTATGCAAAGAGTGCGGGATTCGGCCTTCGGATTTCCCACTGTATCCGAATGACGATGATGCGCTTCATGCGAAAATCAGAAGCGCCCAGCAGATGCTGTCCATGGTCCTGTATGACAGATTCGAATCCGCCCGAGCCAAGGAAATCTTCCTCAAGCTTATCGGCAAAGCGAGCATGTCATACTTCACGAATGTCCATACTCTGGCATGGAGGAACTATCGATCCGATAGCGACTTCAGATCCGATGTGGACCATATTTCCAAGGAAATAATAACCTGATCGGTACATTTCAACATTGCCTTGCGGTCTTCGGATTGCAGGGCGATTCTTTTATACAAAAATAAAAGCCGCAACGTACAACCTGTACGCTGCGGACTCTGCAGAAAAAAGATCACTTGGAGTTCGGAACCAATTCGATCCGTTCGATCCATGCCGAGACGGTCCCCGAGAATTCTTGGACGTTCAATCTGGCGGGAACCTTTATTTTCGCGACGAGCTTCGTGGGGATGCCGTTCCAGTTTTTCTGCACCATCGCTTCGTGGAGATACACCGTATCATCCGGACCGAAACGAAAGACCTTGCCGAGAAAAAGCTTTACAGTCGGCGTGGTCTTCGCAGAAAATGTTATCGAGGCGGCCATGGGCACGTTCGCTGACTGGACGTGTGTGAGCAGCAACGCGATACGGTCTATGCTTGTCGAACGCTTGAATCGCGACGGGATCTCCAACGCGGAATCAAGGGCCCGGCGGGCATAGTTCACCACCTGGGGAGGATACTTGGCCGCGAATCTTATCGCATGATGGCAGGCGTTAAGGCCTGCTTCCCGGAACCGATGGCAGACTTGTTCCAGGATGGCTGCCAGGACACTTTCACCAGCTTTGGCTTCCAGGAACATCTGGATGGCGGTGGGCATGGGGATGGGTCCGATTGATGTGTGGATGCTGAACGCTGGGTTCATGGTAATGATCATGTTACTCTCTCTTTTGGTTCTGTTTGTTTTTCTCTCTCTTTTGTTTTTACTACTGCCCGCCCGTGCTGGCAGTAAACAAATTCAGACTGCATTATATGCTGACTTTGTTCAAATGTCAAATAATATCCGTTCTAAAACATACTCATGCTATACTTTTCCTATATGCCTCCTGCACACAAAGCAGAAACACCTCCCAAAAAGCTCTTTGGAATGAACAGGAATATTTTCATGCTCGGCCTCACGAGCTTCTTCAATGACTTCTCGAACGAGATGATCCTTTCATCCTTCCCAGCCTTCTTTACGTCAGTATTGAAATCAGGCGCAGCGTCGCTTGGGCTCGTAGAGGGAATCGCTGATGGTGCAGCGAATATCCTCAAGATCTATTCAGGACAGCTGTCAGACCGTCTTCGCAAGCGCAGGATATTCATTTTTATCGGTTACAGCATGTCGGTCATTGTCCGACCCTTCTATATTTTCATGGGAAGCGTCGCCGGCGTGCTTGGATTGCGTGTTATTGATCGCGTAGGAAAAGGCATCCGAGAAGCTCCGCGAGACGTCATCATTTCCGTTTCATCAGCTCCGGGCGAAATCGGCAGGTCATTCGGCTATCACAGGGCGATGGACACTGTCGGAGGAATCCTCGGACCGCTAACGGCGTTCCTTATCCTTTGGCAATGGCCAGGAGCATTCAGCACGGTCTTCATGACGGCTTTCGTCATCGGCCTCCTTTCGGTCATCACTATTTTGTTCGTAAAGGACGTTTTCATCGCTCCGTCTCTGAATGGCTCACGGATATTTTCCTTCAGTACGATTAAGATCCTACCTCCGCGATTCAAAATATATCTTGTCTCTATATTCATCCTTTCGATAGGCAGCTTGCCGACAGCAGTGCTTCTTCTTTCCGTACTTTCGATAGGGATGAGCGTAGCTTCAATACCTCTATTTTATATGGTCTACGGTCTTTCATTCGCAGTTTTCTCTTATGGGGCAGGGAAACTGAGCGACGGCATCGGAACATCACGAGTCCTCGTGTTCGGCTATGTGCTTCTCATGCTTTCTTATCTCATGTTCGCACTTTCGCAGACTATTCCGACGCTTGTCATCGCTTTCATAACGCTTGGAATATTTTCAGCTTGCACTGACTCGACGCAAAGGGCTTTCGTGGCAAAGGCTACGCCAGAATCTGAACGAGGGACTGCTTACGGGATATTCAATGCCGTGGTCGGTTTTGGGGTGATGTTTGCAGGAATCTTCGGAGGTTATTTGTGGCAATATGCAGGGCCGCTCACAGCTTTCTTTGCCGGAATACTACTTGTTGTCATCGGTCTTATCCTTTTCTATATCAGTTCGAAGATCGGAAGGAATATTGCTTAAAATAAATAGTTAAAAAGGAAGCGTGAAGGTCATCGCACTCTCGTTTTTCATTTCCCATTTCGAGGTATCGAGCTTGATATCGCGTACAGTCCCGCCAGCACCAAGGTCCTTGTACTTCAATTTTCCATTTTTCAAGGCGTATTCATAAATTTCTTTCGTGATTTTCACATCCTCGATGCAGTATTTGATGAGCTTCTCAATATCTCCTTGCTGCCACCAGGTGATAGCGTCGAGTCCATGTCCGCTCTTGTTCTTTCCAAGCGTCGCTTCTGCGAGAGTATCAAGCTTGATGCGTCTTCCAAGGGAATTTCGTACTTCTACGAGCAGATCCAGGCTTTTAATCTTTGTAAGATCACCAGAATAGTATTTATTCAAAAGAGGGATATCGAAATGATCGCCGTTGAAGGTAATGAGCATATCGGCCTGTTCGATGATAGGCCAAAGCTTCGGCAAGTCTTCCTGTAAATAACTTGTATACTCGTCAGTCAGCGAGTCGTGGATGCAGACCACTGAAATATCAAGGGCAGAGGATTCGGTTGAACCGACATCTTGAAAGGTGTTTCTTGTTTCTATATCGAATGTGATTTTACGCATATGCTTCTAGATTTTGAGTGGCTCCTCTTTGCCTGTTGAGAGGTTCTTGATCTTGAGATTCCCAGTTTTTACCTCTTCTTCGCCGATGCAAATGATGTTCGGAATATGGATTTTGTTCGCATTCTTGATCTGATCGCCAATTTTTCTAAAGGAATAGTCGAGAGCGACTCGGGTTCCTTTTGCTCGGAGAGCCTGGGCGACATCCTGAGCGTATTCAGCAACCCCTTCGTTCATGAGGCAAATGTAAATGTCAGCAGGGAAAGAGGATCCAGGCTTCGCAATCTTGCCATAGGTCTCGAGAAGGTCTCGGGCAATGACGTCACCGGCTCCGAATCCGACAGCGGCAACTTTTTCACCTCCGAAGAGATCGAGAAGATCATCGTAACGTCCTCCTCCGAAGACAGATCGCCGATTCAAAGGATTCTTGTCAAAAACTTCAAAGATGATGCCGGTGTAATAGTCAGAACCACGAACAAGCGTCTGATCAAAACGGGCATTAGTAATGCCAAGCTTCTCAAGCGCTTGCAAAACTTCGCGGATTTCCTTTACTCCTTCGTGCTCTTCAGCGCTTTGTTGGAGGTTCTGAGTGAACTCTTCGAAATTCTGCGAGTTCAAAAGAGCAAGAAACTGCTTTATTTTCTTTCCATCCGTTACATCTCCGAGAATTCCTTCTGCCGTAGCCGTGAAGACATCAGTTGGTATCTTGTTCTTCTTGTCAGTGAGCTTCAAAAGCTTCTGTGAATTCTCAGGGGAAAGCTCGAAAAGGTGCTGCGTGATGTAATTCAAGACTTTGCGATTGCTGATGCGGATTTCGAAGTCTGCATCAGAAAGACCGTAGGCCTTGGTAATCTCATAGGCCATTTGAATAGTCTCGATTTCAGCCTGGAGGCTGTCGACGCCGAAAATATCGACATTGAGCTGCCAAAATTCACGGATACGTCCTCGTTGGGGCTGCTCATAACGGAAAAGGTTCGGAATCGAGTACCATCGGAGAGGGTAGCCAAGCTCGCGCTTTCGAGCTGCAACCATTCGAGCTACAGTCGGCGTGATTTCAGGCCTCAAAGTCACTTCACGGTTGCCTCGATCGGTGAATGTATAGGTTTGTTCGTTAACTATCTCTTCTCCAGATTTCGCACGATAGAGTTCAGCAGGTTCGAGCACTGAAGCGTTGTATTCCTGATAGCCATATTTCTCGACAACATTTTTCCAAATACTGAAAATCTGATTTTGAACTGCCATGTCTTCTGGGTAGAAGTCCCGGACGCCTTTGTAGGCTTCGGTTGATAGTTTTTTGCTCATAGGCACTTATTCTAGCAAATTAAGCAGAATTTACCAAAGAGAAAGGTACACCGCGCCTGCAGCTAACGGTGTACCAAGTAGGATTCTTAGAGGGATCTGTTCTATGCGATCAAAGGAGTTTGAAGATGCAACTCAGTCCTGTATGATCGCATGTAGGAGCAATTGATGCTACATGTAGTATGGTATAGTACCTGTACTATTTAATCAATATGTACTTATCCCACAAAAACATCGGCGAAACACCCCTCGAATGCCTCGAAAGGGTTCGCACAGAGTATGGAAAATCAAAGGAAATTCCCATGACCTATGCTGGACGTCTTGATCCTATGGCTGAAGGCCTACTTATTATCCTTTCTGGAGAAGATTGCAAGGATAAAGAAAGATATCTGAAGATGGACAAGGAATATGAAGTCGAGGTTCTTTTTGGTGTTTCAACTGATACGTATGATCAGCTTGGTTTAATTGAACAATCGGAAAAGAAAGACTTTGATGCAATTGATTTTGATAAATATAAAGGTAAATTCACCCAGGAATATCCAAAATATTCTTCCAAAGTCCTGGCGATGAAGGAAATTCCGGAAGAAATGCCAACGAAGGACGTGGAAATCTTTTTGATTGAGCAGATCGGTTCAAAGGCTCTTTCAGGACAAAGGATCGCAGAAACTATTTTGGAAAATATTAAAAAAGTGACCGGGGATTTCAGGCAAGAGGAAATATCCGCAAAATGGAAGGATTTTGGAGAAAAATTCGCGACAACACGGTTCATGGTTATAAAACTGAAGGTCGCATGCTCGAGCGGAACCTATATGCGCTCTCTTGCAAACAGGATAGGACTAGACGCAGGCATCCCAGCAATGGCGTATTCCATAAAAAGAACAAGAATCAATGGCTATAAGATTTAGTCGTATGGTATGATGGGAATATGAGACGAATCATCATAAAGGAAGGCCCGCTTGTCTTC
>ERZ1292625.1450-Hain-H41-01um-R1-1450-length-28092-cov-16_pt1 | contig 28092 bp, 27 predicted proteins | sample MGYA00564400_ERZ1292625 | MGnify/ENA primary metagenome ERZ1292625 (study PRJEB36523, sample SAMEA6512639) | groundwater metagenome | collected 2019-01-08 | study: AquaDiva: Metagenomics assemblies of 32 groundwater samples | reverse complement strand
TTTATTGAGTTTTGGGATTATTCGTTCAAGAAAATCTAGAACATCATCCGCATAACTCTGTTCAAATCTCTTTCCATAATATTTTATTCCATTTCTATAATATCTAAGGTTATTTAAAAAATCTGTATCTGTATCTGAAAAGCCAAGTTCTTTTAGATAAGAAACTTCTGCTTCATGAGCGCCTTCTCCATACGCCTTAAATCCATCCAGATAAAGTTTGGCTCTTAATACATTCATTATTATATCATAGCCATGCTCGACAATATCGTTTGCGTTATCGTCTGTTAAACCTATTTTTTCCATGATTAGCTTAAGAGTTTTATTTTTCCTTTCAGATTCCTCAAAAAGAGCTTTGGCTCTAGACTTATTTTGAGAGATTTTAGTTATAATTCCATTATCTATAAATTCCCTAAATTCTTTCACAATGTAAATCCTCCTTTAAGAACTATTCCATTCAAAATATTTTCTTTTAGAGGAATTCCTATTTTTTTAAAATCCGGATAAAAATGAAGAAAGATTAATCTATCGAGTTTTTTATTATATTCTGAAAGTTCTATATTTTTTTCTTTTGCATCTATGATAGCTATATCTATGTCTGATTTAATAGTATCCTCTCCTAAAGAATAACTGCCGAATAAAACTATTGTTTTTCCAGGAAAACTATCAGAAAGAAAATTCACTAATCCTGATTCATAAATCATTCTTAAATTTTCTACTCTTTTTAATCGCATTATTGTAAAACTATCGCGATTTAATTCTATAGACACTCTTTTAGATTCTTTATCTTTCTTTACTTTTACTATTTGATTTTTCTCTAAACTAGGAAGAGCTTTAGAAACTGCAGTAGAAGAAACTTCAAGAGCTCTTGCTAAACTTCTTAAATTAAACGACAAACCTGCCTTTATAACTAAATATCTAAAAATTTCCTGCTGAAGTACAGTAAACTTTAGTTTATACATATTAACCACGGTTTACATATGACAACTTAAGTTTATAAATATTTCCAATTTTCGTCCTTAAACATATTAAAAATCATAGTTATCAATCTTTCTTTTCCTCTTTCCCGCTTGCAACCAATACCCAACTTACAACAGCGCATATAACTAATAACAATAAAGCTCCAAATACTCTGGAAGTATAAATTATATCTCCGGCAGGATTTCCAGGCAAGTATGGTCCAAGCACATCTGAAAATACAATAAATCCAGAGACCAAGAAAATAACAATCAATACAAATATGAAAGATGCTCCAATCCCTTTCTGCATAAATTCAGCAGGCTTTCCAACAAATCCTATAATAAACAAAACAAAAAATAAGCTTACAACTAGCATTGCGAACCATGGGGTTATAGTCAAAACATAATCTCTAACACCTGCGCCAGAAACAAAAATCGTAGCAACTAAAAATGAAACAAATAATTGCACCCAAGCATTTTCTCCAATTAACTTTGTTCTATTAAGCAATGCAAATAAAATAACAAATACAACTAAAAAAGCCAGTATCGGTGCAAAATAACTTATCCATGAAATATCTATTGCCATCTTTTATTTAACTTGCGTTTCGCCCTAATGGTACCCACATACCCATATCTCTTTCTCCTGCAGCTCTAGCCCTCTCATCTTCCGGAGCTGTACTGACTATAACAGTTATTAAAATAACTAAAAACAAAGTAGCAATTATTATCCATCCAGCTATATCTGAACCTATAGACCCATAAACCCACCCCAGTCTATCAAATGTTTGATACAAAATAACAATAATAATAACGGCGCCAACACCTAAAAATATCCAAGGTAAAATCTTCTTCTTGCTAAACTGAGTAGTAAACAAACCAACTAAAATTAAAATTGCAAGAAGGATAGTAACTCCAATTCCCAATCTAGGAAATAGTTCAGAATAAAAATCAGTAAAAACTTTAAATCTAGTTGCCATCAAACCAATAACAAAAGCAATAATAACACTAACACCTTTATTCTTTCCAAAGAGACTAGTATAATTCAAAATCGCAAAAACAAATGCGAATATAAGCAAGAAAGGCAGTACAACATCAAAAATGCCGTAGCTCTCTAATAAGTATAACACCTCTTGAACACTGTAAACCATCCTATTTATAATTAAAAATCGTTTAAATATGTTTCGCTAGAAATCTTTTTGCAAAGCTAAAAGACTATTTTTTAATAAAGGACTATTTAGTTATTACTTTCCCTTTCCGCTTTCTTTGTCTTTCCCGCCCCAAACAACAGCGACAATTGCTCCAATAATTACTAAAACCAAAACTCCATTTATCAATAATCCAGAATTATCGCCGTAAATGAAAGTAAGAAGATAATCCAATCCCCCAGTTAAAATCAACACCATTGCAATAACTAAAATTGCAATAAGAATCCCAATAGCCACTTTTAATCGCCAATCTATTGAAAATTGCCCTTCTCCATAAACGCTTCCAAGTAGAATCATAAAAATCAATATTACAATTAAAGCAACGCCTAATATAGGGATCATTCTAACAACAATATCTGTTGCTCGCCCAAAGGCGACAAAAATTAAAGATATAACGAGAGCAACAATAGCATCAATCTGTCTCTTGCCGTCTCCCAGTATTTTAGTCTTTTCTAAAATCGCAAAAACAACAGTAAAAATAAGTAATAACGGCAATACAGTTTCAATAAAGAAAGGATTAGTAAATATTGTCTCGACCATATCTAAAATTATATTTTATTATATTTAAACCTTCACATTTTTGTAAAAAATGTGAATGGACTAAAGATCTCAATCTTTAAGTCTTCACTTTTTCAGAAAGAAATTTACATATTGGCAAACTGCTGCTGTCCGGCATCTCCGGCGTTCTCTAAAGAAATGCTTTCGTCTTTATCAGGCAAAGAAGCCTTATTTATAATAAATATCTCTCCAATTGCTTTAACAAATTGGTGAGGTACAACAACCCCTTTAGCACCGCCAAACATACTCAAAAACTTGTTTCCAACTCTTATCTTCCATCCATCAATCTTGTTTTCAATAAGATTTACTTCTTCAATCTGCCCAAAAAAATCACCATCAGATGTAAAAACATTCTTTCCAATAATTTCACTTATACTTTTTATTCTTAACATAACTTCTCGTATTAATCAGGGTATTTATATTTTATGCTTTTTGACAATATCAAAAAGTTCTTGAGTAACATTTGAACTCATCAAAGTTTTATAGACTTTGAATGCCATCAAGAATCTTTTAAAGGATTCTTGAGGTTTGGATGTTCAAGATAGCAATCTTGACATAAATTTCAAGTAATAAACTTTATATAAACTCAAATCCAAAATATAATATGAAATCATCAGAACTTTCACATATCATTTCTGCAATTGTCATTCTCGCAATAGTATCTAGTTTTTCATTTGCAGTTAAACAACAATGGGTAGAGCTTCCCAAGATATTAATTTTTTCAACATTAATTATATCCCTTTCCATTCTTGCAAAAAAGCTTACTGCTTATTCATTAGATTCAGATATAGAGCATGAAATATGGCAGACGCATCATCTTCCAAATCTGCTTCCTCCTTACAGAAGATTAAAAAACCCATTCAAAGCGGGTGCAATAATCCCTATTATTCTTTCAGTAATTAGTTTAGGATTTATAAAATTTACACCTATTCTAACCTATGAAACAAAAGCCTTAAAGTATAGGGCAGCAAAGAGACACGGCTTCTATTCATTTACAGAAATGACTGACTTCCACAACGCCTTAATTGGCGCCTCAGGAATAATCATCACATTGCTATTAGCGATTGTATCTTACTTTTTCCAGCCAATAAGCTATCTTTCAAAAATAGCAATATACTATTCATTCTGGAATCTTCTTCCAATATCAAAATTAGATGGAGCGCAAATTTTCTTCGGCAACCGTATTCTCTGGACAATACTTGCAACGATCACAACCCTATTTGTTATTCTATCAATTGTAATTATTTAACGCTATAACATTTATAAATGACCAAAAATCTAATCCTTAATGGAAAATAGAATTATAGAAAATTTGTTCAACCGTGAAAGTTGTTTAGATCAAAAAAGATTAAGCGACGAATCAAGATTAGGTTTGGGTCTTCAAATAAATCCTGTAGACAATCCTTCTTATTTTTATCTTATACTCCTTAAGCATGAAAAAAGAATAGAATATGGTCCAAAATTTGAAGATAAAAAACAGGCCTATGATGCCTATCAATCAATCTCTTCAACAGCAGATTTCAGAAGATGCAAAGAATCGAGATAATATACTAATCTCGTTATCTAAACAAGATATAAATATCAATAATCTTCTTAAACTAAATGATAACTCCTCGTGCTTATCAGCAATCTATTTTCGAAACAGCAAAAAATGCTAACACTCTTGTTGTTTTACCCACAGGGTTAGGCAAAACCTTAATCGCGTTATTGTTAGCAGTCCATAGGATAAAACAATATCCAACTTCGAAAATTCTAATGTTGGCCCCTACTCGCCCTTTAGTAGAACAGCATTTCAAAACATTTCAATCCCAACTTCCAGAACTTTTCGCAGACCTTCAGCTATTTACTGGATCTACGCAATCAAATCAAAGAAAAAAAATCTTTCAAACAGCAGACATAATACTTTCAACCCCACAATGTATAGCAAACGACACAAAAAGTGGTCTCTATTCGTTAAATGAGGTCTCTCTGCTTATCATAGACGAATGTCATCGTTCGCTTGGCAACTACGATTATACTTCTGTTCTGAACTATTATAAAAGACAAGCAAACAATCAATTAATTCTTGGTTTGACTGCTTCTCCTGGTTCTGAAGCAAAAAAAATAAAAGAAATTTGTAGGCATCTAAACATCGAAGAAATAGAAGTCAGAACAAGAGATAGTGAGGACGTAAAATCCTATTTGCAATCATTAGAATTCGAAAAAGTAGAAGTTCCTTTTCCATCTGAATTTCTAGAAATAAAAACTATTCTCAAACAAATATACGACAAAAAAATAGATCAATTAAAGTCACGCAATTTGCTCTTCGGCCCTGTAAATAAAATAACTCTTCTCCAACTCCAAAACAAACTAGCGGCGCGTATTCCTTTCAGAGATTTCAATGCAATGCAAGGCATGTCATTAACAGCACAAGCAATAAAAATCTCTCATGCAATCGAATTATTAGAAACTCAAACACTTTCTGGTTTTAAAGAATATCTAAACTCTCTTCTTGAACAAGCAAGAAATAAAAAAAGTAAGGGTGTCCAATCTTTAGTCAAACTTCCTGAATTCAACGCTGCCCTTATCTCATTATCCAATTTAATCGCAAAAAATGTAGAACATCCAAAAATAGAAGAGCTTGCTACGATAGTAGAAAATCAAATCAAAGAAAATGAAAATTCTAAAATAATGGTTTTTTCCCAATTTAGAGAAACAGCCCAAACAATAGCGAAAAGATTAAACAAATTAACCGGAATAAAGGCAAGTACTTTCGTAGGCCAAGCAAAAAAAACAACAGCTGGAAAAAGTTCTGGCTTATCGCAAAAAGAGCAAAAACAAATAATAGAACAATTTAAAGAAGGAACAATAAACACTCTAATAGCCACCTCTATTGGAGAAGAGGGCCTAGATATTCCAGAAGTTTCAGCAGTTATTTTCTACGAGCCAATACCTTCTGCAATAAGAAAAATTCAAAGAGCAGGAAGAACAGCTCGTCTATCTCCTGGTAAACTAATTATCTTAGCAACCAAAGATACAAGAGACATAGCATTCCATTATGCCTCTTCAGCAAAAGAAAAAAAAATGTATACTATTTTAGAACAAGTAAAAAAAGAGTTAAAAGAACAGCAAAAGAATAAAATAAATACTCTAAGCAATTTCACCTAAGATGCCTTTTTTTAATATCTTCTCAAAAAAACCAATAAAAGAAAAGAAAACTAAAAGAATAATAGTAGATAACAGGGAGAAAAATTCACTAGTAGTATCTGAACTGATTTCACAAGGTAACAAAATAGAGTTTAAACAATTGGAAATAGCAGATTACATAATAGGTGAAATAGCGATAGAAAGAAAGACCATATCTGATTTCATTTCATCAATGTTAAACAAAAGACTATTTATCCAACTTAAAAATTTACAGCAATATGAAAAATCCCTTTTAATAATAGAAAATTATCAAGAAATGGATTTAAGAAATACAAATCTTAACGAAAATACAATTCGTGGACTTATCCTCTCCATATCATTAGAATACAAAATTCCTATAATTTTTACAAAAAATGAAAAAGATACAGCTCTATATCTCTCGCTCATTGCAAAAAAAGAAAAATCAGATACATCTCTTAGAGCAAAACAGCAAATGACTGATTCAGAAAGATTAAAATTTATCTTAGAGGGTTTTCCAGGCATAGGTCCAAAAACAGCGAAAAAACTTCTTAAAAACTACAAAACCCTAAAACAGGTCATAAACGCAAAAGAAGAAGAGTTAAGCTCATTTATCGGAAAGAAAGCAGAGAAATTCCTTGAGTTAATTAATAAAATCTACAAGAATAAAGACTAATGTCACAATGCCCTTGTTTTTTGCATCTAGTTAAAAAGAAAGGTTTATAAAGCGAATGACGAAAATAATAATATGGTTCAAAATGAAAAATTACTGGAAATTGTGATCGTACAATTAGGAGAATATCTTCTTCAACATAATCCTGGATTTAAACTTTTATGTGGGGATCCTATAACGCACAAAGAATCCCAAGTCGCACAAGAATGTCTTAAAAATGGAATGGGCACATTAACTGTTGATGAACCTCATATGATTAGATATCAAACAAGAATTGGAGGACATCCAACATTATTAACATTTGGGTATGATCTCAATATCGAATCCTCCCATGATAGATATTTAGGAAAAATTGCTTTAAAAGAAATTCCTAATGCAGAACTACTTGAGAAAATTGTAGACAATGGAACAATACAAGATCCTTCCAATCCAAATCAACAATACGGTTGGTGCATTGCTGAAGTTCCTTCAAAACCTCTGCATCAGCATAGAGCCAAAAAATCTCCAGGAATAATTGCTGTAATTAAAGACTATTTTAATAGGTCCTCTAAATAATAATCTAATTTCTTACTCATCAAAATTCATTATTCAATACACATTTATTATTCACTTCATCACAAGTTGCACCTGGATCCCACTCCGTAGATTTACACATTCCTCCATCTCCCATGCCTGCTCTTCCATCTGCACACACTGTTGGTAAATTCTCGCAACTACATTCACTTTGAGAAACTTGCTTACATTTTACAACAGTGCCTTGAGTATACGTCGGAGCAATAGGCCCTTCACACACCATTGAACAGCATCCTATATTCGAAGATGAATCAGGACCATCTATACCAACCTCTATAGGAAATGGCTCATCAGGCGGCAGAGCTCGGGGGGGATAAGGTCTTTTAGGACCATCATCATCTGCTCTTTGAGCAAGTTCTTTTTCCCCGCAATCAGGCAGAATAATTTCAGCATCTAAAAATCCTCGAAAAGCACCTATGAGAGTCCCAATAGGAAATGCTTTAGGCATCCATTCTTTTACACACACAACTTTCTCCTTTTCAGTTCGATCTATCTCATCGTCTTCTATTTCTGTACATTTACCATTATGATAAAAAGTATCATCATCCCCTATAGTTCGTCTGCCGCCTTTCAAAAGTTCAGGCTTATCAATTCTTGGACCTGCAATCATAAGATCTTTTTTCCCTTTAAGATATACAGGGTCTTTATACAACTCCTCAACTTCAGTATCTCCATACAATTTATCCAGCCCTTCTCCTCCACAAAGAATGTCGTCATCATTTTGCCTTCCTTTTTTCCAATTTTCAATATTATCCCCTATATCTTGATAATCCCCATAAATTTTATCATCTCCAGCTCCCCCATATAATAAATCAATATCTAATCTCCCTTCAAGAACATCTTCACCGCTGCCGCCAAAAATAATATCTTTATCTTCTTTATTTTCTGCCTCGCAAATGTCTCCAGAATGATAAACATTATAAGTTTTTGTCTCTCCATTCCCAACATTTATTGTTTCCTCTCCCGTTTTGATTTTCTTCTGAGCGCTTGTTCCAGAAATAAAATCATTTCCTTCTTCGCCAAAGATCATATCGTTTCCGCAACTTCCTGAAATTACATCTGATCCGCCGGCGCTATTCGGAATTTCTCCTTTAGTCATTAATTGTTGAATAATTAAGTTTTCCAGTTCTTTATACTGTGCTTCTTGAATTTTCTGTCGAATTGCCTTTACATTGAAATCAGAGGAACTCTTTATTTTAGCAATTTCCTCGTTCACTATTTCTTCAGGGTCAAAAGTATCAGGTCCTTTTTTATCGCCGAAAATTAAATCATCTCCATCACCTCCTTTAATTATGTCGGGAGTAACTATTCCATCCTGATTTGAACCTGCATAAATATCATCATCTCCTGGACCTGTATCAATAAAATCCATATCGGACTCTCCAATAACAAGATCATCTAAGTCCGAATTTGCATCCGGAGAAAATATTATTCTCTCATCAAAAATACCAAATGAGCTATGAACATTGTTTTCAGGGAAAGAATCCCCATAAATTCTATCCTCTCCACCTCCTCCAATTAAAACATCATTGCCTCCGGAACCAAAAATATATTCCTCAAGGGGGTGTCCAAAAACAATATCTACCCCGTTACTCCCAATATATACTCCTGAACCACCACCAAGTACAAGTGGATTACGTCCGGTCATTGCAATAGTATCTCCAGATTTTTGATTTGATATTTTAGTAAATTCTAAACTCCAATGTCGAATAGTTTTTTTATCTGATTCAAAATAAGGATTTAATCTTGGTCTAAATTCTGAATTTTTCACAAGCCCTAAAGTTCCATGCTCAAAATTTATAAGATTATTTCCTCCATTAACGATCACGGTATTAACTATATGTCGATTAAAGCCATAAATAAAATCATTTCCTTCTCCAGTTATTAGATAATCTATAAAATTAGAATGATCATCTTTGGGTAAATTACCAAACAAAATCATATTATCCTGGGCGTTGGAACATTCAACATTAAATCCATTATTAACGTTACCTCCTTTAGTTGACCGAGTAAACCTAATTAGATCATCTTTTTGATCTGAGGCGCATCCAATATAATGCCATTTACTTTCTTTTCTATCAGGTTGAGAAAATACCCATAACAAAATAGGAACAGTACAAGAAAGCTGATCGTTTAAAATTGGAAAGTAACTTTCAAACTCATCTCTTCGTAAACAAATAATTTGATAAATAGTATCGGTATCTTTAATCTGAGTATAAACATTCTCCTCATTAATCACATCCAAACCTTTCTTATTCGGAACAATAGGAACCTTTGGGCCTTTTCCTCCAGAAAAAAGATGACTAAGCAAGCCAATAGCATCAGAAATATCAACAATTCCATCTCCATCATAATCAACAGATTCTTCATCACAGCTTGGAGGAACTCCTTGGTTAAATAAATAATTTAACAAACCAATAGCATCAGAGATATCCAATTCATAATCTCCATTAAAATCTCCAACTCTACAAAGTGATGGCTCTTGCGGAGAAGTTTCTTCAGCTAAAACAAATGAACTCGAAAATAAAAAAAGAAGACTACATATTCCTAAAAATAAACTTCCTCTTTTCATATTCCTATAACACGAATAGGATATTTAATCCTTTTCGTAATTCTAATCCAATTCATAAATTTCCAAATCAGTATAAATTGGGCCCATCATCTTCAATTCGCTTTCCTTTAAATTAAAATTCTTAATTTTAAATCTTATATCTTTTAATCCAATTTCACCAACATATTTTTTAAACTTTTCCTTATCTTTTACATATTTTATCCTCGCAATAGTCATATGGCCCATAAACCTCTCTTCCAATTTAAATCCTAATTCGCCCATCATTTCATCTATTTTCTTCTGTAATTCAAAAATTCCTTTTCCCTTAACTTTAATCCAAACAATTCTAGGATTTCCTCTAAAACTAAATGTTCCAATATTTTCAAGTCTTGCATCAAAACTATCAAATTTAATATTCTTCAATTTATTTTTAACTTCTTCCAATTTTTCCAAGTCAACTTCGCCCAAGAATTTAAAAGTTAAATGCAAATTCTCCAATTCACTAACCTTTCCAGTAAAATTCAACTTTCTCAAAATTTCCTGAATTCTAGCAACTTCTTCTATGACTTCAGAAGGAAAATCAATAGCAATAAAAACCCTATGCATTTTTTTGTCAGGCATATCTATTTCGGCAGAACCATAGCAGTACTATATCCTTTAGTCAATTCCTTAGCTAATTTCTTAACATCGCTTAACTTAACCGCTTTTATTTTTTCTTGATAAGTATAATAATTTTTAGCATCATCAATCAACTCGAAAGACAATAATTCCTGCATTACTCTCGAGCTATCTTCTCCTGAAACTTCTCTCAATCCAATAACTCTACTTTTTGCTTCTGCCAAATCTTTCTCGCTCATAAGAGTTATGCTATTAAACTCTTCTAAAATTATTTTCTTAACCTCCTCAACCTTATCCTTCGTTGTCCCAACATAAATCAAATAATAAGAATAATTCTTTTCAGAAGAAATAGAACTTTTAACAACATATGCTAGTCCTTTTTCTTCTCTTATTTTCAAAAATAACTTTGAAGACATTCCATCTGCCAAATAAGCATCCAAAACTTCCAAGGTAGAATATTCTTTCTCACCCATTAAAGGGGCGTGTACTGCAAAAATAAAGTTTGCCTGATCAATCCCAGCTCGCTCAATTTTTATCTCTGCATTTTTCTTTTTAATCTCTAATTTATCTACTCTCTTCTTTTTCTTTTCGAAATTTTTCTCAAAGTATTCGCAAACAGAATCAAAATCTGCATCTCCTACAATGCTGACAATATAATTCCCACTATAATGCTTTTTATAAAAGTCAAAAACAAAATCTCTGTCCAGAGCAGAAACAGTCGCCTCACTCCCTATAATTCCATCTCCAAGAGGTGGGGCGAATAAAGCTTGCTCAATTAATTCGAAAACATGCTTCTGAGGGTCATCTTTATACATTTTAATCTCTTCCAAAACAACTCTCTTTTCCTTCTCAAATTTTGTAGGGTCAAATTTAGGATTTTTTATAATATCTACCAAAATATCAAGCCCAGAAAACAAATGCTTGCTAGGTAATTTAAAATAAAAACAAGTTACTTCATTGCCTGTAAAAGCATTTAATATTCCGCCCTTCTTTTCAATTTCTCTTGATATATCTTCATGCGTTCTAGTCTTAGTCCCAGTAAAAACCAGATGTTCAATCAAATGGGCAATACCTTTTATTTCACTCTTCTCATAGGCCCCGCCAAATCTATTAGCAATGCAGGCACTTATAAGAGGCAAATCTCGCTTCTCCATTAGAACAGTTATTCCATTTTTTAATGTCTTTTTGAAAAATTCCATCACAATAACAAAGTAAAAACCTTAATAAACTTTATTCATCTAAATAAAATGATGCCAAAGCAAAAGATTTCTAAATTAGAAGTAATTGGATGGGTAATCGGTTTTATCGCATTATCTGTCTTGATATTTGGTATAATTAGAGAACTATTCTTAAAATGAAGGTTAATGATAGACTGCAAATAATTGTTCATATTCTAAATTTTGTCATATTTCTTTATTTCTCCATAATATTAATAAGAACAAATCCGGTAGATATAATCAATATAATAATCAGTGCAATAGGATTATTTGGGTCATTAGTCATTAGCATTATAGAGGCAATTGAAAGAACCATTAAATAACAAACTTCTTAAAATAATCAATGTTAATAAATTCATGCCAATCAACGCAGGATATGAATATATTGCCGCAGAAAATGCTTATCTGAATGCTAAAACGCTGGATGAAAAAATAAAATGTTTAGAAGAAATGATAAAGGTTGCTCCTAAACACAAATCTAGTGAAAACCTTCTAGCAGAACTAAAAACCCGACTGAAAAAATTCAAGGAAAAAAAAGAGAAAAATAAAAAAATCGGCAAAACCTCGCAAAAAGGAATTAAGAAAGAATATTTTCAATGTGTTCTTATAGGACTGCCAAACTCAGGAAAATCTTCCTTATTAGCAAAATTAACAAATGCGCATCCAAAAATATCTTCTTATCCATTTACTACTTTACATCCTGAAATAGGAACAATGGACTATCAAGGAGTCAAAGCTCAAATAATTGATATGCCTGGTATAGGCTCAGAAAACATGGATCAAGGTCTAATAAATAGTGCAGACTGCTTACTAATTTTAATCGAATCTATTTCCGATCTGGAAAAAATCTCACCATATTTATCAAAATCGCAAGGTCGAAGAATAATACTTATCAATAAATCAGACCTTCTTTCAAATGAACAAAAAAGAAAATTAGAAGCAACAATAAAATCAAAAAAACTAAATGCGATATTAATTTCAACGTTAAATAACGATAATATAGAGGAAATAAAAGAAAGAATATTTCAACAAATGCACGTAATAAGAATTTATACAAAAGAACCTGGAAAACCAGCATCAAAAGAGCCTATCGCTCTAAAACAAAATTCAACTGTAAAAGATGTCGCTGAATCGATCCTTAAAGGTTTATCAAATAAGATAAAAGAAACAAGATTAACAGGCCCTTCATCTAAATTTCCAAATCAAAAAGTAGGTCTTTCTCATGTCCTAAAAGACAAAGATATTATAGAATTTCGCACGAGATAAAAATTACAGCAATCATTATAAATCAAACTAAAATTTATATAAAGTGTCAAAATCATTTAGTAATGCTATTTTAGTCTTTGCATCTATAATTTCATTTACACTAAGTTTTATACCTCAAATAGACGCTCAATTTAGAATAATTCTATTAGTATCTGCTCCAATTATATTATCCTTAGCTTGTTTCTATATATCCTTAAATAAAACTGATGAAATGGAAAAAAGAGTAGAAAAATTAGAAGAAAAGCTTCAAAGAGCAGAAGATTTAATTAGTATAAAGGCAGATATAGAATACTTAAAAAGAAAATAAAATGAACAAAAAAGGATTAAAACAAATTGATGTTCTAGAATGGATAAAGATAGCCATAACTCTAATAATTGGATATATAATAATTAAAGCTCTTCTTTCAGCTATTTAAAATTCTTTCTTATTGGTGCAATAATTTCCTCAAGAGAAGAAGCAACGCTATTTTTCAAATCCATGGGGTGCAATTTTCCAGCAGAAAAATCTCTTTCCAAATCAACATAATTCGAATATTCTAAATTCCCTCCAAATTTTTCAGGTCTCTTAATTTCAAATTTTTTCAATAAAGGAAAAACAATTAATTTACAAATCTCGAGTATAGGATTATTTTCAGCAATTTTTTCAGGACAATAAGCTCCAGTAATCGTTTTTTTAATCTTATCATAAGAATCTGTTATAGAAATCCAAGATCCTTCGATAGATTTAGACATTTTCTCTCCAAGTCCTTTCAATGAAGTTATAAGAGGCGTATGAAAAGCAACAAACTTATGTCCCAAACTATTTTCGTTCTCTCTTCCAACCATATGGATTTTTCTCTGCTCCATTCCTCCAACTGCAACATCAACTCCAAGATATTTTATATCGACAACCTGCATCAAGGGATACCATAATTGAGAGATAGTCGCATTTTCTATGTCTCTAGCTACTTCCTGCATTCCTCTCAATCCCCTATTAATCGTTAAATTTTGGGCAAGGCGCATAACATCCAATTGATAATCTTTACTAAATTCAAAATCACTTCCTAAAACCACTTCCGCGTTTACCCCAATTGCTTTAATAGTTTTTTTCCATGCATTAACTTCTTTTTTAATTTCATCTTCACTTCCTTTTCTATTCAATAAAGCATGAATATCTGCCAATAATATCTTTACATCAAATCCAGCTTTTTCTAAATCCATCAACTTTAATATCGTAACAAAATGACCTAAATGCATTGGTCCAGAAGGTTCATAACCGCAATAGGCGGTAGGTTTCTTCTTTTTCCTTAATAATTCTTTCAAATTATCTTCAGTTACAATCTCTGCAGAATTTCTCGTAATCAATTCAAATCTTTCTTCACTATTCATCTATAAACAATAAAACAATTTAATTTAAATCTTTCCTCAACAAAGGATTATTTATAATAATACTCTAAAAATGCGTTTCCTGTAATCACTGCATCTGTACCGCTCGCAGTCTCGCTAGTTCCTTCTGTTGTAGCTGTTGTAGTTCCACTTTCAGGAACAGCTTCATTCGGAGTACATATTCCATTTTCATAATGATAACCAGAGCCGCAATTCTCTTCAGCATTAAATCCGTAATCTCCTGTCCCAAAAGGAATACATCCCGAACCACTCCATTCATAACCTTCGGAGCAGCTGCTTCCATCAGGGTTGGAACCCTCTCCAGAATTTACACATCCTTGCCAAGAATCACAATAGTTTGGGGCAGGTCCACAATCCAACTTTGAACAGTCATACTTGGCAGTCTTATCTACATAATCAGAATCTCCTGGCTTTGGAGGATTATAGTCTCCAGAATTTTCTTGAAGCTCTCTTTCTCTCTCTTCAGGTGTAATGCATCCACGATAAGGGCTGCAAATCATCCCTTCAGAACAAAACATCACAGCACAATCATAAGGGTGCTCTTTCTCTTCAAATCTTCTCTTCCCTTCCTCACCTGTTCTCTGGCTTTCTCCCCATGCCCGCATAATTTTCTCACAGCTCTCTCTGGTAAGTGCCTGTGCTTCTTGACATTGCGGCGGCCATCCTCCAAACTGCCCTCCTTCACCTCTTCCAAGCTCTCCTGCTCTTAACAAAGCCTCATCAAAACATTTTAATCTCTCTTCAGGATTCTCAATGCTTTTGCATCTAAATCCGGCTGCAACAGCATGATCAGAAGGGCCTCTTCTATCGCCAAATTTCTCCCCCATTAGTGCCTCGCATTTTTTATGATCGTTTCTATGCTCGCCAGTTAACCCGGCTTCAATGCACTCAGGAGGCGCATTATTCTTAAACATAAAAATACTGCATTCTCTAGGATCTTTAATTCCTGCTTCGATGCACTCATCAGGAGCATTAATCTCAAACATAATCCTTTCACAGCTCTCTCTTGCTTCCTTCTCATTATCAAAACTAATCTCTCCATTTTCCAACGCTTCTCTGCACTCATCAGGAGCATTAATCTCAAACATAACTTTCATACATTCTTTAGGATTTCTTGCATTTCTCTCCCTGCATTCTTTAGGCATGTGAAACTCAAATTGATCCTCTTCAAATTCATCTTCAAGTCCTCCTAAAACATCGCTTAAATAATCAGGCAACAAATCTTCTATTCCTTCTGTTGCCTCATCCATTGCCTCACAAGCATTTTCATCTCCTCCGTCGCATTTAGCAGCTAAAGGAGCAACAACACTGCATCTATCGGCAAAAGGTTTAATGCTAATCTCCTCGCATCTGCACTCTCTCCCTTGTGTTCTAAAACATTCACCCATAATACTTCCAAATGCGCGAGCTTCTTTTCTCTGCTCTTCAGTTAAATCACGATAATGCTTTTTTTTCCATTCTGGAGCATCTTCATCATCTCCAACTCTGCAAATCCTTTCGTATTCAACAGGATCTATTTTAGACAATTGCTCACATAAATCCCTTATTTTAAAAGCAATCTCTGCAGCATTTTCAATATTATTCTCCTTATCTATTATATCATCTACAAAATCTTCTTTCTCGTCATCAGAAATTTTTCCTTCAAATTTTCTCACAGCTCTTTTAATAGCTTCGGAGCTTCTATCTGCATCGTCTTTCTCTTCAGGCGCAACTTCTTTTTCCAAATTATTTGCGAATTCTTTATATCTCTCTAAAGCTATTTTCGCGTCTTCAATATTTCCAGCTTCAATCATAGCCTTTATTTCAGAGATCTTCTCTTCCCTATTTTCTAAATCACTTCCAAATCTATCAAAAAACTCATCAATGAAGTAAAATGCGCTATCAGGTGTAATGCCTGCGTCAACCTCTAATTCCCCGCCCCCTTCAACGGTCAATTGTTCTTGAGCAATTACATTAACTGCTAAAATTAAAGATAGAAAAATAAACAAGAAAATCATCTCTCTTTTCATCATATATAATTAAACAAATTAAACCTTTTAAACTTTCCTTTTTACATTAAATATAAACCTAAATAAATATCATGAAAAAAGTCTGTTTAATTATATCTCTCATAGGCCTATTATCTCTGCTTATAACAACTCTTTCAACTCCGCCAATAAAAATTAATTCAGAAGCTCAAATTGCTAAATTTCCTCCAAATCAGCAATTCGTAGTAGAAGGGCGAGTAATAAAAGAAACCCAAACAAAATATAATAAAATCCTGCAATTAAATAATAACTTTCAATTAAGTTGTCCGTTGGATTGTCCTCCTCTTCTAAACAAAAATATATCTGCAATAGCTGAATCTGAATTCTACAATGATAAATACTCTCTAAAAATTTTAAAACTTTCATATAAAAAATAACAAACATGCTAAATGAAATTATTGCAATAATAATGGGGTTAATCGCAGGCACTTTCACAGGTCTTTTTCCAGGAATTCATGTAAATCTTATCAGCGTCTTTCTTATCTCTATATCTCCAAAACTCCTAAATTTCACTTCTCCTCTAGCTTTGGCGATATTTATAGTATCAATGACAATTACACATTCTTTTCTCGATTTCATCCCTTCAATATTTCTCGGCGCCCCTGATGAAGATTCGTTTCTTTCAATATTGCCAGGTCATGAGCTATTGAAAGCAGGAAAAGGACATGAAGCAGTTGTATTAACTTTATACGGTTCTTTATCCTCTTTATTAATAATATTACTATTTATCCCTATCTTCATTTTTATATTGCCAATTTTATATCTATCAATTATACCCTTAATACCTTTTCTCTTAATTTTCATCTCACTATTTTTAATTTTTAGAGAAGACAATTTCATCTCATCCATAGCAATATTTATCCTTGCAGGCTTCCTAGGTCTTATAACCTTCAATCTTCCGATAAAGGAACCTCTTCTTCCTCTTCTAACAGGCTTATTCGGCTCATCAGCGTTAATAGTTTCTCTAAAAAATAAATCAAAAAATATAAGCAAACAAAGAATTTCTAAACTAAAAGAAATAAAATTAACAAAAAAACAACTTTCAAAATCCTTCTTTGCAGCAGCAATATCTGCACCATTATGTTCTTTTCTTCCAGGCATAGGTTCAGGCCATGCAGCAACAATCAGCTCAGAAATATTCGAACAAGACAATCGCTCTTTTTTATTTTTAGTCGGTGCAATAAACACCATAGTCTCTGCTTTAGGATTTATTACAGTATATAGTATAGGTAAAACTCGTTCAGGCACAGCCGTAGCAATAAAAGAAATTTTAAAATCGATATCCAATTATGACCTTATAGTTATTATAATAACTATATTCGTCTCAAGTATTTTTGCATTTTTCATAGGCATAAAAATATCAAAATTCACTGCAAAATTTATCAATAAAATAAATTACAAAACGCTGTCCATAATAACTTTATCAATTCTCCTAATAGTAAATTTAATCTTCTCCAATTTTCTAGGTCTAATCGTATTAATTACATCCACATCATTAGGAATTTTTGCAATTATGTCGAACTCAAGAAGAATCAATCTAATGGCTTGTCTATTAATCCCTTCCGTCTCTTTCTATCTTGCAAACTAAAATTTTTTCTATATTCAAAAAAATTTATATACTAATGGTTCTTTATTTAATTAGAAAAAAGGAGGAAAAATATGGCAAGAGAAAAACATATGGATGAATCTGCCTACGAATCTATCGTAAAAGAGATAAATGCTTTTGGAGAATTAGTAAGGACTCATCAAGATGAAAAGCAAGCAGCAATGGATCAATTTGATAAAGAAAGAGATAGATATCATGCAGGCAAAATTTCAAAGAAAGCATTAGCTTCATCTGTACAAAAAATCAATAAAGAACTTAAGAGACTAGATGCCTTAATAAGAAAAGACATATCTAATCTTACAAAAACTATGCAGCAAGGAAGAAAGTTTGTTGTTAAGCAAGCTCCAAGATCACTTCGAGTATCGCTTTCAGGCATAGGTTCATCAAGAAAGAAAAAATAAATTTATTTTATTATTTTTAAGATTTTCTTTTTATGCTTATATTCCTATCTTTTAGAATTTTAAAGCGATATCTCTCTAAATCTCTTTCCACAGGGTCATTATCAATAAAACCAACATAAAGAGTCTTTCCTTCTAAATTTTTTACGTCATTCATCAATACTTTTACTTCTTCCAAAAAACAAACTCGATAATGATTATCGCTCACAAGGTCAGTTTTAACTAAATAACCATTATGTAATCTAACAACAGTCAGATCATTATATTCTCCAGATTCAATCATCATAAATTTAAAGAATATAATGCCTTTTTAAACCTGACTAAAACCATTTCTGTAAGCTTTCCTGTTTTTCTGTCTCTTTCCCAAAAATGCTTTGAATATACATTTCAGTCAATTCTAAACTCTCCAATAAATAAGGGCTGACATTATACACCCTAGCCAATTCCAAAGCTTTTTCCATATATTTCAATATACTTCCCTCAGATATTGTAAATATCAATCTCCCTCCGCATTTTGCACATTTTCCCTCTAATGGCGGTCTCCTAAATTTCTCATTGCATTGAACACATCTAAAAACCTGCATTGAAAACTTTCTCAAGTTTCCTCTAATGTCTCTAATAAAATGTCTTTCAATAGTTAAACGAGCAACATCAGTCACATCTACAGATCTAAGCTTTTGACATAAATCCATTTGCTTATCGACTTTTTCGTCCATAGTTGGCAAAATCTTATAAGATGAATTCAAAATTCCTGAATTTATATCTATGCAATTATGTGTAAAGCTAATATTGCTAAAAACATCTTCTTCTTTTTTCAATCTCATTCGAACTGTCTCTAAAGACTTGCATTCGCTGGAATGTTTCTTTTGTTCAGCCATTTCATAAAGCTCTAAAGGATAAGCTCCCAGCTCAAAATCCAAAATCTGATCATCTACATCCCCCGCCCTTATAGCGGTGTTTAATACTAATGGAGCGTCTTGAGTTCCGCCTCTATGGGCGGGTAAAAAATTCCTAGAAAAGTTCAAAAGCAAATCCATCAACAACATTACTGCGCATTCATCTCCATCACAATCACGCCTCATAGCCGCATGCATATAAGGGCTCGCCAAAAATCCCTGCGTCTTCGAAAATCCAATTATTCTTCCAACAGTAGCAGTACAAATATGGGGTGCTATACACACGACAAGAGTTCCCAGCAAACCCTCTCTCTTCTTAATATTGAAATGTCTTTGAAGACCATAAAGCCCTTCTAACTCATCATCGATAAAATTAGTTATTTTTAAAAAAACATCGTCTGCTTTTTCATCCATTCCGTCAGGACAAGACGGAAGAATAACATCATGGGGAAATAAACACAAAATCTGATCATCTCTTTCCAATTTATTCCCATTAATATCTTCCCAATATCCTAATTCCTGTAATTTCTCAACGCTAGTATTTACCTCTCTAGGCTTAAAATGGGTAATGACCATCTCAGTCATATCGTACCTAATCGTACCATCTTTGTTTACATTTAATCCGTGTTTAGCTCTCAATAATCCTTTTCCAAGATTTTCACAGCTATGACTTTTACTGCTTGTACCTCTAACACCTTTAACAATTGGAATTTCTTCTTCTCTAATTCTCAGCTGTTTTTTCGCTTTTTCAAAATAATATCTAACATCTATTTTCTTCTCACTATACGCTCTTCCTTCTTCTTCAACTTTCCTGCAAAATTCACCGCAATCAAGACACTTAGGATAAACCCAATCTTTCTTGCATTTATCGCAATAAAAATTAGGGAATTCAGCAATAACATTTCCTCTTTCCATTGCTTCTTGGAAACTTCTAAGTCTTCCTCCCTCTTCACCAACAGGAAACAAAACATGAGGGCTTCCAACTAACTTTCTTAACTTTGCCTTTTCAGGCCTTCCCATTCTAGCTCCAATAAAACTACCGCTCTTATCTTTAATTTTAACACTGCACAATTTATTAACTATTTCAAGAACATTTCCCTCTCCAATTTCCTTGATTTTAACACTTGCTCTTTCAATCTCTTCTTTGAAGTTATCTGCGTTTATACCTAAATTAAACAATAAACTCTTTCCTGTAACAATTACATGTTCAATTGAAACTGCATGTTCGCAACCCAGCAATTCAAGAGCTCTTTTCCCAATAACAAATCTTTCCTTATCGCCTTTATTATAAGGCAGAATCAATTTTCCATCTATGAAATCTCCGTGTGCAATCCAATCAACTAATCCCAAAAATCCATCATAATCTATTTCATTCCAATAATAAATATAACTTGGGTATAAGGGAATTTTATATTTGTCTGAAAACTCCACAGCTTTCTCAAAACTTACATTAAACTTATCCTCTATTTGATGCCCAGCCTTCTCCAATTCAAGAGCCCACCATTCCTCAACATATCCTGGAGAAATCAATTCATAATTTCTATTTCTTACATCTCCAAAAGAAAATAAAATATCTCCCAAGTAGATTATTTCATCTGTGTTTGAATAAACTTTTTTAGCCTCATCAGAATCTTTTAATTTAACAACACTCCCATCCTTTAATTTTACAATAGGCCCATCTATATCGTCACACGAACTTATTACACATCCTTTTGTTGGCTTCTCTACTTTAAGTTGTGTTCCAGCAGACATAAACCCTCCTGAGATAGCCATTGTTGCAGGATGCACTGAAACAGCAGAAAAACCACTTGTCCTGCTTCGCCCATATCTAAATCTAAACCCTCCTGATCTCGAAGGATGTCCAAAAACAGGTCTACCAGCAACTAAATCTTTTATGTAAGTAGGTTTACTATCTTTTTTATCTCCTTTCTTTCCCAATTTAAATTTTTTAATAAATTCATCTAAAAATTCCCATCCAGTACATTTAAACCCCTTTGCTTGAACTCCTTTCCATAATCCAAAACCTTTTTGTGCTTTCTGCGCCAATCCCTCAGAAAAAATCAAACACATTCCTCCTCTAATAAGACTAGTATGCACTCTTGGCAAATCCTTATAGTTAGAAACTTCTCTATCCGCAGTTTTCTCTCCATCTATTTGAATTGGCAAATTTCTAGCTAAAAATTCAATTTCAGCTTCACTAGGCAAATATTGAAGATTATTGACCCTTTCATGATAATCATAATTTTCAGTAATGTATCTTTTTATCTCGTTTTCATCTGGATCGTATTTAGCAAAACCAAAACACTCTCTCAAATAATCTATTAACATTAATACCATGCAAGATGCTGTTGTACCGGCGCTTCTTATCGGTCCAGAGAAGAAAGCAATAAAATAATCTTCTCCATTTTTAGTCTTTCCTAATTTAATTTCAGTAAATCCCTCTATAGGTGAACTTACAACTCCAATGGTTATATAAGAAAACCCTACTCTTATTCCCGCGTCTATTGCTTGCAGTAAACTTTCAAATTTGCAAAATTTCTCTCGGGCTATTTCTTCTGCAATTTTAAATGCGACAGCCGAATCAAGAGGGCCATATTCCTTTTCTAACTCTTCAATTCTATCAATAACATTTCTGCCCAACTGAGGATACACAACATTAATCAATCCCACTGTCTTTTCAGCTAGAGTAGTGGCAATAGGTATCTCTACTTTAGAAATAGGATCAATTCCAACAGCCTTAGCCTTGGTAGCAATTTCAAATTCCTTACTAATGCTATTCTTCAAGTTATCAAAATATTGTTGTGTGTTCATTTTTTTATTTATTCGTAAAAAATGGATTTGTCTTTTTGCTTAAAGATTTTCTTAAAATCTTTAGCTTGAAATCGTAATTTCAGTGTATTTATGTTAACAAAGTTATTTTCTCCTCCCTAGAAAACTCTTCTTTATCTAAATCTAAAATCTTCTTATAATCTTCATTAATTTCACTTAATCTTGCAATCTTTTCGTTATGTAAAACCATGGGATTAACAAAACGAAATTTGCCTTTAAGAAAAAATGAATCTTTCCCTGAACTTTTATTTATTTTAAATCCTTTCTTCAAAAGATTCAAATCTTCGATAATTAAATCATTCTTGCATTTTTCTAACAAACTCAAAATATCATAATCATCCTTGCCTTCTATCTCTTCAATAGAAAGTATCTTTTCAGAAAGAGCAATTTTTAAAATCCCCGCCAAAATATGATATCTTATTTTTGCTTCATTGCCTGCCCAATGCTCTCTATTAAATTTAGCATAGTAGTTGGAGAATATAAATGCAGAATCCATATTATTAAAAATAATTCTGCCATTATAAACCTCTAAACTATCTAAAATTCTATTTATATCCTTCAAATCCTCTTCTAAAGCCATCTCCCGCAAGGTATAATCTATTCTATCAGCGCACAAATCAGGTGCAGGATAATCCACTAAATGAAAAGAATGTAAATCTGCTATTTCTTCTACAAATAAATCATATTTTTCCAAAATCCCTGTAAGTGAAGAATTTCTAATAAAATCCAAATGTCTATTATCTTGATAGTCTTGTTCATTAGGATCTCCAATAACCCAATCAACAACATGCGAAAAAGCAGTATGAGAAACATCATGCAATAAACCAACAATTTGTTCTTTCAAGTTCCCTCCAAGCTTTTTAACTAGAAAAAAAACTCCCATAGAATGTTCATATCTAGAAAAGCCTTTTTTGTAATAATATTCATCAGGCATGCCGAACTGCGAAATCTTCTTTAATCTCTGCATCTCCGAAGAATTAATTAGCTCTATCAAAATCTCTTCTTCTATTTTTTGCTCACCATAAACACTATCTAAATATATCATCTCAATTAGCTTTGCTAACCTCCTCTCCTGTAAAATCAAAAATTTTTAACTCTCCTGTCTTCAAACTATATACTGGAACTTTGCAAGGATCTGGAACATTTCCAACCTTTTCTTCAAAAGGCGTCTGAGACTGCCAGCAGCTTCCAGTCATAATTAAAACCCCATTATAATTCTCTATATCTAATCTATGAACTTCTCCAGTGCACAAAATGTTTGGCACTTCATTAATAACTAAAGGATCCAAATCTGCATTTGGTATATAGACTACTTCTCCATGTACCGGTGCTAAATGTCTTCTTTTCAACATATGTCTAACTGCTTTTGCAGGACACTTATGGGCCTTCATATCTCGCAGCTCTTTTATTTCATTAATAAAACTATGAATGCTCGCGCCATGATACATCAAAACCTTAAACTCTTTTCCTTTTTCTTCCAATTTAATCAAACAAGGATTAGTAACTAAAATCAAATTTTCCACAGAATAAAGACTCTCTGCATATCTTTTATCAATTATCGGCTGCGGTTCAGCTACCCTTACAGCATCGTGTTGTCCAGGACACATAAAAATAGTAATATCTTTAGGAAGTCTTTTTAAATAAGAAGCAAGCAAATCATATTGCTCAGTCATGCTCTTTAATTCCAAAACATCCTCTTGTCCTGGAAAAATTCCAACACCATCTACATTATCTCCAACAAAAAAAATATATTTTATTTTTTTTGCAGAAATATCGTCGCTATTTATCCATTCTAAGAAATTTTCAAATTGCTTGCCCAAATGCCTATAACTTCCACAATGTACATCAGATAAAAAAGCTATATTAATATCTTCTTCGAATCTTGTTTTATCAAATATAAAAGCGTCAGGAAAAAATATATCTTGTATAAAAATCATATCCCTATTTCCACTCGCCTTAATTCCTACAACATCGTCCAATTGCAATTCGTTGGCCTTGTTAAAAACCTCTTCCCTATCACTTCTAACAAGCGCACTTATACTTCCGCTCAAATCCTCAAATCTAATTATCAAATTTTTATTTTTAGTAATCCTTTTCTCGCTGACTATTCCTATTATACTCAAATTTGTCCTCGCACTAGAAATTTTCCCGATACTAACTAAATTCTGCAATTCTGTACGGGACATCAAAATTCTCTGCAAACTCTGATATCTTGCTCTAAAATGACCTGTAAAATCTTTTACTTCTATTTTTTTATCTGGTTTTGTATTAGCATAAAATATCTTATAAGGCAAATCGCTATTCTTTATATTAGCCTTGACGTCAACTATCTCACTTTCTTTTATAACTTCTAAACTGACTCCTAATTTAATAAATGTTTTTTCAATTAAATTTTTCTTTTCCCCATCCAAATTTTTTACAACATTTTGCACAAACTCTACATTCCTATTTAGCAAATTTGTACTAATATATTTCTGACCAGATATCTTTTCAATTTGAAGTAAAAATTCCTTAGCCAATCCAGTATCTTGTAAACATTCAAGCAATTCTAAAACGTTTTTCTCTAATAAAAGCCCTCTTTCCCTAATTAAATCCCAAATTTCCTCTTTCATCTTATCTACAATTTTTTTAAATTATACAACTATATAAAAATAATTATGGTGCACAATAAAATATTAATAATTATCTAAAAATCTTCACAAATCCAAATTCTTATCTAAAAAATCTTTAGCTTTCTCTCTAACACCTGGAGGAAGCATAAGCTTAATCTCTCTAGTCCTTCCCTGCCTTCCTTTGCTCACAACTCGGGCATTTATAATTCCAAGCATATCGTATTCTGCCAATATATCCGATATTCTGCGTTGAGTTAATATCTCATTGTTAGTTTTCTGGCAAATCTCTTGATAACTGTTATAAACATCACCAGTAAAAATCCTATCATCAACCATATCGCCCTTTTTCTTCCTTTCTTCTCTTCCAGTTTCCAAACCCATTATCGCATATAGAACTAATTGAAATTGCATAGGTTCGCTTTCAATTACATCCAACATTTTATCTTTTTCTATTTTCTGATTTGCCATATCAATATGTTTCAATGTTATTTTTTGAGAACTCTGTCTTTCAGCTAATTCTCCGGCAACTCTAAGTAAATCCAAAGCCCTGCGTGCGTCCCCATGCTCTCTAGCAGCATAAGCAGCGCATTTAGATATTATGCCCTCTTCTAAAATTCCATCTTTAAATGCGACATTGGACCTTTCTTTCAAAATATCCTGCAACTGCAATGCGTTATAAGGTGGAAAAACTATCTCCTCTTCTCCAAGGCTGCTTCTTACTCTAGGATCAAGATTATCCATAAAAGTCAAACTATTACTAATCCCTATAAGGCAAATCTGAGCATTCTTAAGTTCTGAATTCATTCTAGTCAATGTATAAATAAAATTATCAGATATCTTCTTAACAGCCTGATCTATTTCATCCAACACTAAAATAATCATCTGTTTCTTATTATCTATCATCTCTAAAAATTTAGAATAAACAACATCAGTAGGTAATCCTGTATGAGGCACTTTACCTCCAAGAGCTTTAATAAATTCAGCTATAATTCTATACTCTGTATCTGCAATCTTTTTTAATTTACAATTCACATAAATAAATTTTAAATTATCTTCTCCTAATTGTCTTACCTTCTCCAACATCTTCTTTTGTACATGTTGAACACTCAATGTCTTGCCTGTATTATGGGAGATAATACCATTAGCGATAAAACTATGATTTCGTGGAACAGTCAAATCATAAACAAACTCTTCATAAGTCTCTTCAATCTTAACTATTTTTGAGGTTGAGTAAGTTTTGTCATAGATACCCATATTACAAACATATTTATTTAATAGGGTTTTCAATTTTTCTTGCTTTGTCTGATTATAAAATCCGATTTTGTTATAAAACTTAACCAAATTCTCCTGCCCGGTAATATACAATCTATAAGAATCAAAATATTTTCCATTACATTTAGCCATTTTCTTTTTAACAGTACAAGAAATACCCTCTTGGTACAATAAACAAGAAATCTGTTGAAGAAGATTTTTAGAGTTAGAATAGTACTCTATCAAATAATTACTCTGGCTTACTGTTCCATCACCTGAAAATAAAGCTTTCAAAAACTCTCTTTGTACAACGGAAGAGGCTTCCAAGATAACTTGGGGTATCTGAACAATGCTGCTTTTCCTGCCAAAGGGTACTCCCAACATATTTAGAGTGCCGCATACTTGCTGTGAGATGACATTCACATGTGCACATCTATCAAGAGGAAAAATAATGCGTGGAGTACATTCATACAAACTAGTTAAATCAGCCTGAACAGTTTCTAATAAATTGAAATCTGCACTAAAATAACGATATCTTTGTCTATTAGAATTATAATCTCCTCCCCTCCAATGCTTTACTCTTCTTTTTCTTATATTTAAACTTCCATCACTAATAGTAAATCCCAATAAACGAGCTAAAGCTAGAGGAATTTCTTTTCTTGGAGAAAAAGGTAAATCATAAGCTAAAGCTATCTCGTCACTAACAAGAAATTCATGTGCCTTCTTCCATTTCATTGAAGAAAGTAATAAGGGATGATCTTTAGTGACAATAAGTTCTTGTCCATTATCAAAAGTAATTTTTAATAAATTATCCTTGTTTTCGAATCTTAAGAATATAAAATCACTCCATTCATATTTTTTATTTTTAATATTAAAACTTAAAACTTTTTCTTCTTCTTGTTTGACTTCTTTTATTTTTTTCCATCCGTTACTAGTATAAACTAGACTATCTCCAGCAATACATCCTGTTTTTCCAAATAAAAATAAATTACTAACTCTTTGTCCTCTTAAAGCAGGAGCTAAAATAGAAGCAACAGATTCCACTTGTTCAGCTCTATGTAACATTAAATCAGGTATGTAATTTGCCTGCAAAACACTTTTATCCTTAAACAGATTATTATTTATGTAAGAATCAAATATAGTATCTAGTTTGTCCATTAAGTCACCTTATTTTTAATTAATAATTTTTAATCACTATTCTATTTAAACTTAACTACATCGAAACCTATATTTCCACTCCAATATCACAACTTCACGAAGAAAAAATCAAATAACCATAAAATAAAAGCAAAATTACCCACACCATCATTTCCACTCAAGAATTTAAAAAATAAAGGTAACACTAAAACCCTGTTCAAACAAAGAAGAAAGATAATTAACTAAACGAACTAATCTACAACATACAATATAACATATATAATTATATATATTATATAATATAAATATTTATAAATAAAATTCAATATATATAATAACTATATATTTTTATTTTAATTAATAATTTTTAATCATTATTTTTCATTATATTCAAATCTTAGTCTTACTAATTTATTTTTGTTTCAAAATTAAAAGAACTTTTAACTCTATTTATCTATATTGAAAAAATTTATCCTCTATTAATAATATATAATCTATCAATTAATCTATATTAAATTATTATAAAATCATTCTAAAAATCGTACAAAAAAGCAAAACCCACATTAAAATCCTACAATTAACCATAAAAAATTCCCCTAAAAACTCTAATTAACCCTCAAAATCCCTTTTCACACCCAAAAATCTCCACACGAAACCAAGGACACCTCTCTCAACCCTCATATATCCGCCTTACACTCCCCTCAACACATCATACGCCTACCTTACACCTTTCTTATTCTTTAATATCTAGTTCAAAAGGCGCAGATTCTTCTATTAACCCTTCCAAATTACCTAATAGCAGATGTCCACTCCGATCTTTATTATAAGTTATACCAATCTCAGTTTTTCCCGCTATTTTACTAACTACAAATAAAGGATATATATTATTTTTATAATACACTCCTTGTTCACCAAGAAAAATTATTTTTTTCCAATTTAATGCACTTCTTTCTATACAACTCATAGGATTAGAATCCTCTTCATATTCGCGCATACGATGATGATACGCTCCGTTAAAATCATAGGAAAGTCTAACAACCTCCCCATCTTGAAAATACATACTACATTCTCTACACGATATTTTATTAGCCATATTTAATCAACTTCAACTTATTTTAATAATATATAAATTTAATTACATATTAAAAAACATGGAAAAGTTTAAATATCAAATCTATGTTATGTTTCC
>ERZ1292625.1357-Hain-H41-01um-R1-1357-length-29657-cov-8_pt2 | contig 28096 bp, 30 predicted proteins | sample MGYA00564400_ERZ1292625 | MGnify/ENA primary metagenome ERZ1292625 (study PRJEB36523, sample SAMEA6512639) | groundwater metagenome | collected 2019-01-08 | study: AquaDiva: Metagenomics assemblies of 32 groundwater samples | reverse complement strand
AAAACTTCATATTTACTTTAATTATAAAACAAACAAAAAATACATATCGACTATATTTTTAACAAATATGATGAAATAAAAAGAATAACATATTTTTATCATTCTGTTTATCTGTTAATAAAATACATTGACCATATCCAAATAAAGGACATTGATCAGTGATAAAGACAGAAAAAGGATTCTTTTTCATTTCAATTACACATTGTTGTTTAAATTGATCAAAAGTTTTACTGGATAAATCGAAGATATTATTATATAAAATCGAAAAGAACATATTATAAATAAAGATTTCACTGGTTGAAGGAACTTCGGATGCACTACTTTCAACACGAAAAGGAACATCAAATAACATGTTTTTTTCGATTGATCGTTTAATGGCAAAATGTACTAAATGATCATGACCATTGTATTGTAAATCCCATAAATCAAAATTAGGCTTAAGTGTACTACGTTCGTGTTTGCAGAAAAAACAAACAGAAGTATCGGTTAAAATGGCACAACTTGTACAAATGTCTTTATAACAGCAATTATATTTGTAAGAAATATTGGTAAGTTGATATTTTGTACATGATGGACATTGTAATAAAGTACTTTTTTCAAGGCATTTTAATTTTTCAGAATCAAACATTTTTTTTTCATTCATTTTATAAACAAAAATCCTAATAACAAATTTATAAAAGAGAAATGAAAAATAAAAAAAAAATATTATATATGTATAATTTATTAAATAACGACGCGTACTTTTATACCATATTTATATAATTATCGCACTATTCGTACAAATATCTTATATATGTATACAGATTTACGTTTCTACGGAAAATAATTATTATTCATTTTTCATTCTCTCTTTTTTTATTTTTTATTAGGATTTTTTTGTATGTCAAAAAGTCCTGGTAGTGATTCATCAACTGGTGAAACAATCAGTGATATTTTCCAATTAGAAGACATAAATACAGAACGAAAAACATTATCAAAAAAATCGTTTATTTTTAATGGTAAATCAATAAAATAATCAATAAAATAAATAAAATAAATAATTAAACATTAAAGGAGGAAAACATCTTTTATTTATTGAAGATGCACCAATTGAAAAGAAACTTAAAAGAGGAGAAGAACGATTCGAGTTAGAAGAAGAAAAAACCGATCTTATTCCTGATGAAGATCTCATTCAATTCTGTAATACAAGTAAATTATTCAAAACAGAAGTTTTTGATGAAAAAAATCAATATACAATTCACAAAAAGAAATTAATTTTCGCTTTATCTGTCTTTGAACGTGCCAGACAAGATCACGACGATTGTCGTGTTTTTGCTTATGATTTATCAAGCGAGAAGAAAAATGGAACCAAAGGATTTGGTGTTTGTAATAGTTTAGATCATTTCCTAGTATATTATAAACAACAAAAATGTCGTTGTTATTATGAAGTTATATTAAAAGATATTCCTACTCGGTTATATTTTGATATTGAATACAAATTGGATGCAAATAATTCGAATCAGCAACAACAAATCCGCACAATTGCTCTTAGTCTAATGAATTGTATGCATTCTGCGATTTCAGTATCTGTTCCACAATGTCCTCCTATTATCGATATCGTCACCCTCGATGCGACAAATACCAGTAGAAAGTTTTCTCAACATTTTATCGTGCATTTATGCGACAAAGATCGCACTGAGTATTTTTTCCCTAATATCCAATGTGTTAAAAAAATAGCTACTGAAATTATAGATAAAATACATAATCATAATATTCCTCATTTTTATCAAGACAAAGGTGAACCTCCTTATACTCGTTTAATTAATGGTATTGAAAAAAAAATTATTATTGATCCGGTTGTGTATGGAAATAATAGAGTATTTCGATTCTGGGGATCTACAAAAAAATCAGATCGACCTGCTCGTTATCTTCGTTCTAATTTTCTCGATGATGATTTTACGGTTGAAAGTAATTTTAGAAAAACGTTAGTACAGCCATTAAAATACAATAAAACATGTAAATTATTACCAATTACTGCAGTTGAACCAATGAGAAAGGGAATTTCAAGTAAACAATCAAGTCCTTCTGTTAGAAATAACGATACGTGTCAATATCCTTTTATAACTGAATTTATTACTGATTTGAAGTTCAAAAACAGCGATAAGATTGCGGGGGTTATTCAGTATACTAAAAATGATCATAATAGAAATTGTCTATATTTTCAGATTTTAGGTCATGAAACTATTTGTCCTGGTAAAAAAAGCACTCACACTAACAATCATATGAGAATTACTGTTCATTTGGATACTTGTACTATTTATCTCACTTGTATGAGAGGATGTGGTCAAAAAGCTTGGCTATTAGATACTTTTGATCCCAAACTTTTATTAAAACAAACTACAAATATTTAATTGTATATTTATTATTTATTCAAATAAAAAAATTTGTTTAAACAAACAATTCATTTTTCCTCTTAAAAATTTTGTGTGTATTTGAAGATTAAATATTTTGTTTATTTTGTATAATGAACGACGAATACACTGTGTATAAACTTAATCAAGAAATTACTGATCAACAATATTATAATTTAAATCATGAAGTTCTACCAGTTAGTGTTAAGAAAATAAACATGTATACTTTTAATTTAGATAAATTACGTGAACAACATCAATCATTTTCGATTTCATTTGATATTAATGATAAAGTAGTAGTTTATCCTAAACATATCGTTGAAGACAAACAATTAGTAACAAAAGACAGTGCTATTTCTATCAGTTATGACAGTAAACATAACGTAGTTCTTTATTCTAATGCATGGATAAATAAGGTAGAAGAAAAAGCTAAAGAAGTTAATAAATATAATTGGACTCCAGATAAAAAACCAACAGTATACACGAAAAAACAAATAGCAGCAGCTAAACGTAAACGTATTAAAGGTCGTTTTGTACAAACTTCTACTTAAAAAAAATAATATGTACAAGAATAAAACAAAAAGAATAATAAATGTTAATTAATTCTTTAATTTTTAAAAATAATGATTTACAAATTTGTAACGACTTAACAAAAAAATGGAACGAAATATTGAAAAAGAATAAAAATATTATTAACAATTTAGATATAAATTATATTACTTTTATTAATCATAAAATAGAAAATGATGAATCAAAACGAAATGATCGTTACAAATTCGATCCTGATATGTTAACAGAATATCGTTTAAAAGCAATTTTGATTGAAGAATTGAAAGATTTGTTTCAAGAACAAAATCAACATTTTCAACAATTATCTTCTGTTCTATTTGAAAAGAGTCGCTATCAATTATTTTGTCAATTCCGTCGTGGACAATTTACTCCAATTGAAAAAATTGAATATGGACGATGTTATCCTATTTTAAATTATGGAAATCCAATTAAACTTACATTAACTCAATTATTAGATTCTTTTATTTCTAAATGTGAATATAATCTATTTGAAGAATTACCTACATTATCAATTAATTATTTACGTAGTGTAAGACCTTTATTATCTGTTGAAGACTGTCTTAATGATTTCTTATTTGATAAGATAGTAACAAATAAACATTGTATACCTGATTTAATTGTTATGACGAAACAAGAATTAAATAATAAATTTAATAAGAATTTAAATGAATTACAGAATCTACATAAAATTGTAATTGATAATAAAATTATATATGATGATTTATCTAATAGAACGTTAACGATATTAAACACGTATAAAGAAGAATTAGAAGAAGCATTAAATGTATACCATACAGAAACAGAAACTAGTAATAAACGGCACCAAGGAGATATTCGATCAGTATTTTCAACGGAAATAAGAAAACAATATTATTCAGCTCTTCGAATTGTAAATCATTATAAATTATTATTTCAAGATATTGGGACAAATGAGTTGACCACTGCAAATATTGAAACATTTTGTTTTCGTACTAAATTTCCACTTACTGATTTTGTCAAAAATTTCTGTGAACAAGAATTTGACTTGACAAATTTCATTCTTTTGATTTATAATGATCAGAAAAACAAATTAAAATATCTAGAAAACATGTATTATAGTCAATATGATTTGATACAGACACGAATACGTCGGAAAATGTTTTTGGAAGACGAAACAAGACAACTTATAAAAAAAATTATTACTTTTGATCAAATTGAAATTACTTCTTCAACTATTTCAAAAGTAGTTCAATCTATTGAATCGAAATTCCAAACTATCGAACCTAATTTAATATGGTTTTGGTTTGATTTGATCGAATATAATTCAACAATTATAGATTGGACACAAAAAAGTTTAAAAGAAAATTTAATCAGAGAATTTAAAACAAATAAACCTATTATTCAATGGGCATATTTATTTGCTGTTTATTTAACTCAATTATATTTAAAAAAATCTGTTACTGTACAATTTAAATCATATAGACCATAAAAAAAAGAATGAATGTTTATTAAAAATAAAAAATTACATAAAAAAACCTCTGTATAGAGGAAAAAAGTAAAATTAAGAAGATTCTCCTCGAATTCTTCGAGCTAAAGCAATATCTTTAGGGAAAATAGTCACTCTCTTAGCATGAATAGCACACAAGTTGGCATCTTCAAACAAACCAACTAAATAAGCTTCCGCTGCTTCTTGTAAAGCTAAAAGAGCATGACTTTGAAATCTCATATCTCCTCGTTGACTTTGAGCAATTTCTCTGATGAGTCGTTGAAAAGGAAGTTTTCGAATTAATAAATCAGTAGATCGTTGATACTTTCGAATTTCTCTCAAAGCTACTGTTCCTGGTCGGAAACGATGAGGTTTCTTGACTTTCATATCAGTAGATTGTTTACTCGCTCTTTTTGCTACCGGAGTAAAGTTCTGACCTGTTCCAGGAATAAATCTTTTAGGATTTGTTTTTGCTCTTGAAATAACAGATTTAGGGGCAAATCCAGGATTAGATACTTGTGGAACGACATTCAAAGGTTTAGATACAAATACTGGAGCAACTTCAACAGATTTAGAAACAAGTACGTTAGCTACTGACTGATGGATGTCTAAAGGTTTATTCAAATGTAAGAGAACTTCAATATTATTTCCTTCCATTACATGTTTTACAATCAAATCATCTTTTGGTTTTCTCTGTTTCTTATGAAAAGTCATTTTTTCAAGAGGTTGATAACCTGGGAAATGTAACTGAGAAGTTCGAGTAATAGGCATTTTTATGTAAATAATTAAAAAATTATAAAAAATTTTTTAACAAAAATCCTAATAAAATATTTAAGAGAGAGGAATGAAAAATGAAATAAAAAAATAAAAATAAAAAAAAGTTAAAGGCAAATTTCCCGGCCGCAAAATTGTGTTTCCCGGTCGCAAATTTTATTTATTTTTTTGTTCATTTATTTTTTTATTTCATTTTACTTTTTTTTTTATTTTTCATTTCTCTCTTTAAAATATTTTATTAGGATTTTTTTTTTATTATCAATGTCTGGTAAAGGAAAGAGTAAACTCGGAGCAAAACGACATAAAGTCTTCAAAAACAATATTACAGGAATTACTAATCCTGCTATTAGAAGACTTGCGAGAAGAGGAGGTGTTAAAAGAATTTCGGGTGGTGTTTATAGTGAAACTCGTACTATTTTGCATGATTTTTTACACCATGTTGTCAAAGATGCTATTGCTTATACTACTCATGCAAAAAGAAAAACTGTCACTGTAAATGATATGGTTTTTTCTCTAAAACGACAAGGAAGAACTCTCTATGGATTTTAACTATTCTTGTAACTTGTTGTAATTTTTGTTTACTAAATAAATATTAATTTAAGTAAAAACATTGATCGTTCTAATTCAAAAAGATTATCGGAACTTTTTTTTAAGGTATATATTATACTATCTTCTGTTACCGTTGCATTTGAATCATGTAATACGATTTGTCTATTACAAATAGATAACATATCATTATCTTTCTCTTCAAAAAAAGATAAATTATTATCTTTGTCGATTTCAATTCTCCAGTCATCCTTATCTTCTTTATCTGTTATATACGTTACAACATCGTCGAAATAGACGTCGCAATCATCACAGCGGATCGACGAATGGAACGGTATGACGACATCACCGACTGCCATGTATTGGCTTTTTTTCATTTGGATTTATTATCGTAATGGAAAAGTATACATATTAAAAAAAAGATTTGATTGCCGCCCACAAGAGTCAGACCCCGGCAGCAGGTACTCTTGCAGCAGGTACCCCATACGTGGTCGATCGCAGCCACAAAGTTCCTGTGTCATTACTGAAACGGCAAAAAAAGGTATAATTTGTATTTAAATACAAAAAAAATGAATGCCATTCAAGGGAGTCCCACTTTAATCTGTTATCAGCCCCTATATATTCTTTGAACAATTTATGTTCTAAAATAGGCTGAATACTTTTATTACAAATAAAACTATATGGTATGAAATCAGTACGGGCTATAGAAGAATAACCAGAACCCGAGGGTAGTGATGACGACTATGAAGAATTTGATAAAAGAGCTGAAATTTTAATGGAGAGACTTGATGGAAAATTTCACAATAATAAAAAAAAGAATAAATTTATTATTTTATTTTTTTTATTTTATTAAAAGTTTTATTAAAAAAACATAAAATTAATCTTCTTCACTATCAATACCATATTCATTATCGTACTTTTTATTAAAAGCATGGAATCGTTCTCTTCTTCCGCACCCAACTTCTCTCAATTTCCTAAGTTCTTGTTCATATTTTTTGTAAATATCATCATCCCAAATACACAACGCTTCGAAAAGGATCGACATACCAATTCTGATACAGTATTGTACAAGAAGTTCTTTTGCTTCAGCCAACGAACATTTTTTGACAAGTTCGTGATTGAAAACACCTATCTGTTGTCGGTCGTCTTCAGTCGTAGCTTCGCGTAAAAAATCGTGCATTTCTTTATAAAGTTGGTCGAGATTGCTTGTTTTTACGTTGTTGAATTTTGTAAATTTGTATATCCAACCAGTATTGAATTGGTACTCAATACGCTTTTTAAATGATTTATGTTTCAAAATATTGTCAAGGCCTTTGTGACAGACATAAAAAGCAGCCGCTTCTTTATGAGAAAGGTCTGGATATTTATCAAGATATTGTTGGTTAACGGTCTCACTTGTGACTAAACGAAAGCAAGTATCATCAGTTAATTCTTCATCGACCTTGATATTTTTTTTAATTTCGTTTTCTTCAATTTCTTCTTCCATCTTTTTTGTTGCTTTATTAACCTTCTCTTGATACTTTCTGTTTTCTTGCTCTTCTTCTAGAGTTATTTCTGGAAATACATGAAGTTTTCTTTTTGGTTTTTCCATAGTTAAAAAAATCCTAATAAAAAAAATCAAAAAGGAGAAATGAAAAATGATTTCAAAAAATATAAAAAAAAATTTATTTAAAAATAATAAAAAAAGAAAATCAAGAAATTTCTTTTTTACATAAATAAAATTATTAGTATCGAGGACGTGCAAAAATAAAAAAAATGATTATAGTAAAGACAAATAATACTATAGACAGATGTAAAAGTTGCTTGTTTATTGTCATGCGATACTCGTCAGCGTTTTGTAGTTCGATTTTATTGTTCATAATTTCTTTATGCAGAAATTCACTGAACTCTTGTCTCATTTCTTCAATCGTTGAATTATTAGTCGATTGATGATATTTAAATGAATGATGTATTGCCCTATCTGCAGCAAAGTTAATAAAACTATTAAGCGAGGCCATACAAAGCAATGTAAATATTATCGATAAAGTAGAAAATACAACTAAAGTGTTTCTGTCCATTTTACAACGACAATTATTGTTGAAAGTGTCGTCAATCAATTTTTCTTCGCCCGTTTTTACATCCATTTCGACTGTAAACTAATGTAATAGAGTGTGTTTATTTACATACAATAAAAATAAAATTACATAAATTATTCTTCTATTTTTCTTTTTCTGGTTCTTTTTTTGTTTGAACTCCTTAATACTGGTATATTACCTTGAATTTTTTTGATAACGGGATTCAATTTTACATGAATTCTGTTTGATTCTTTATGTTGAAAACGATCCCATGTATATTTAGTATAACCTTTTGTTGGTTCATTTTCATTACTGTCTGAAAAGCCAATCATAAAAAACGATTCAATAATCATCATACGACTACTAGTCTTCATTCCATACTCATCGTAAAAAAAGCGACATCCTTCTGTGTTAATTGCTTGACCAATTTCTTGTATAGAATTTATATTCAGTTTAGAACTAAAAACTCGATGCCAATCATTTAATCTTCGGCCGTATGTATCGTCAATAAAGGCGTTCTTTTTGTCATTCAATCTAGAAGGTAAATGTAAAATTAATTTATCGCATTTTTTTTCAAGAAATAATTGAACAGATATATGATCACACCAAGCAAAACCCCTACTAACAAGAGTAAACTCCTTCAACTGAAAATGATTGTTGATTATATCTAATGCTTTTTTTTCATATCATTGTACATATTTATAGTAGGTAGTCTATCGGAATGACCAATTATTGCTACAGTGTTGATTTTTTTATTAATAAAATCATTTATTGTATATTCAGTCACACTTTTTGGTATTTGTTGTTTAATTTCATTCATTTTTTTTATTAAAAAAAAACAAGAATTTTCTTTTACATAATTATTTTATTTTAGTAAATATTTTTTTTTCCTTCTCTTAATTTTTGTAAATAATGCGTATAATAGTCAATAATATGGTCTTTAAAACTTTGTACATCTGGTGTTGTTGCTGACAATTGTTGAAATTGTCGCAGTACTGTTTCTATATTAATTTCAAGTTCATCTTTGTCGCCCGATATCTGTAATTTTTCAAATGATTGTTCCATTTCTTTTTACAAAGGGGAGAAATGAAAAATGAAAAAAAATTTGAAGAAAATTATTTGATACATATCGCGGCCGCAAATTTCTTTTTCTTTTTTTTATTTATTATTTTTGTCCAATTTTTTTTATATTCATTTTTCATTTTCCCTTTCTCAATTTTTATTAAGATTTTTTTTTATTATCGTATTGAAATGAGTACAAAAAGAAAATTAGAACAAGTATCTAAAGATGAAAAAGTTATTAAAGAAGAAATTAAAAAGGAAGAAGAAACAAAAAAAATCATTAAACAAGAAGAAAAGAAAGAAGAATTCGGTGATGATACTTGTTTTTGTTTAACATTAACTACTATTCATGCAACTGGTAACGGCTTCGAAAGTAAGAGTAACTATTTTCCGAAGAGTGGTGTCTTAGCGAAAGAAATTACGAAAAAAGAAAAAGAAACCGAAAAAAAAGAAGAAAAGAAACAAATTATTAAACAAGAAGAAGTACAAAAGAAAAATCAATTAACTGAAGAAGACGAAAAAGATCTTGACAAATTTCTTGCAGAAGAAGAAAAAGGACTCACTGATGATACATGTTTTTGTTTAACATTAACTACTACTGATCCAGTTGGAGCAACATCAGATGATCATGACATTTCTCACGAAGAAGCTGCTGCCTTTTATGTATGTTTGCATGCCGGCTTTAAGTTTGTGTTTGATGAAGAGGCATTTACTCATAATAATCATCATGCATATAACGTCCGAAAATTGAATGTTAAAACAGGCGACTTAAAACTTTTTCAAATCGAAGACGATATTCGTGGTTCAACAGGTACTGCTACCATTGAAGAAGAACGATTTAGAATGGGTGTTTTCAATTACGAGCTTGTTAAAAAATTATCCTTGTCTAAAGCGAAAGAAATGTGTATTGAATTTGGGTTCAAACATGAAGATAGATTATTATTAGAGGCATTGTGTATGTGGGATGTTGAAATCAATGACAAATATGGCAAAACACTCAACACTGTTGGATACTTATGTAACTACCAAGGAAAAAGATTGAAAGAATTAAAAAAATCAATAGGAAGAAAGTCTGAAGGCACTGAAGAAGATGAATAGATTCTTGTTTAATTATAACTAAATTAATGAAATAAAATTAAAAAAAAATAAAAATTAAATAAAATTAAATAAAATTAAATAAAATAAAAATAAATTAAATTAAGTTAAATAAAAAGAATATTTTCTTTATTTTCCACAGATTTTTCTTCTATTTATTTATTTTTTTTTATTTTATTTATTTATTTATTTAATTTTTTTTTTATTTTTTTTTATAATATATATATTTTTTTTATCTTACGTCGTCTTTTCAACAACTTGGAAAAAAGAAATTTCTTCATGTGAAAAAAAAATAATTGAAAAAATTAAATTCATTTTTCATTTCTCTTTCCTTTAAATTTTGTTAGGATTTTTTTTGTTTATATAATATTCTTTTTTCTTTATACAGTAGAAATGAATTCAAAGAGGAAATCACCAAATGAAGATGAAAAAGATATCAAAAAACAAACAACAGAACCCGATGTCATACAAAAACAAATAAAACTCGAATTAAAAGAAGAATTACGATTACTGAAAATACAAGCAGAAGAAGACAAGATTAAATTCAAACAATTTCATGATAAATATACTCAAATAGATTTAAAACACGTTGAAAAAGAAGATTTATTATACCTTAATCTTATCACCAAGAAAACATATTTCCAGGCAAGAAATCTCTTATTAGCAGGAGTTAATCCTGATCAAGTACATCGCGGTAATAGTTTATTAGGCGTTGTTTGTGAATATATGCTTGATACAGAACATGGCCATTATATTGCAAAAATGTTGATAGCGTTTGGTGCTGACATTGATCGGGCGTTAGAATATGTATCGAAAACAACAGGATACTTTACAGATGAATTAAAAAAAAAAGCACATAATAATTTAAACGCTATTACATTTCTATTGGACGCAGGTGCAAATATCAATGGTCCTGCTAATAATAACAGTATATTAATAAACGCATTGAGAATGTCGACGTGTAAAACTCCGAGTATCAATTCTTCGTTTTTACTATCTCAAAATGTCGACGTTGGTTTAAATCCTGTTATAATCGTAGCAGCAACTGAGGCGTATAATTTAGAATTATTACAGAAAGTTATTCCAATATTCAAAGCTAAAAATCCAGATCAATTTAATAAATATATCGTCGAATCGTTGTATTTTTTATTTACACATGACCCAGACAATACTAGTGATCCAATTATCGATTATTTACTTGATTTAAAACCAAATTTGAATATAGTATTAAAAAGAAAGTGGAGTCAGTCAGATATAGACGATTGTCTATTACTAGCTTGTTCGCGAACTGGACATATAAAATATATAGATAAATTAATTGAATTCGGAGCCGATGTAAGAATAAAACTTGACCAGGGAAACTTCTTGCACGCGTGTGTAGCTGATGATGGTCATTATTACGATTTTTCATTTAATACTATGCGCGATTTTATAACAAGATTACCCCGGGAAATGTTGATGGAAAAGGACGCGGATGGTAAAATTCCGTTATATGTACTGTGTTCGCGAGATACTGATAATAAACAACTCGATTATATTAATCTATTCTTGAATATTTGGGGTACTTACTCTCCTGAATACGAAGATTGTCTTAAAAATTTAATAACTAATTATAAATATAGTAATTATACCGATCTATTAAAATATGACACGTATTTCACAAAGACTGTTTATCATTTTTTTTCCCTAGGTTGTAAACCCGATATGAATTCTGATTTTCTAAAGGCTGATATAGGAAAGGGATACCACTTGTCGTTGTGTAGATTATTGTCATATTATGGATACGATCCTCCATATTATGCACCTAGGAAAAAGAAAAGAATAGACGACCCAGCAATGATGATTATTAAATTTAACTCTTCTATTTGCTCAGGCCTAGTTACTGAAGGAATATTATTTAATAAGTTTTTAACAAAAGGTGTATATGATCCTAGAATATTATTAATTATTTTCTCTTTTGTATTAGAATAATCAATGTGAATTGTAAAAATATTTTTTATATCGTTTATTTATTAAATTAAAATACAGTTTTTTTTAATTCAATCGTCATCATTAATGTTTATGAGTATTCTATAAAAATAATATATTTATTAAAACAAGACAAAAATTAGTAAATAAACAATAATATTAACTGGACAGCGAATTATCATATTCAATAACACTTCTTCTGTAAAATCATGTTCTGTATATTCTTTATTGTGATTCGTACAATTTGGATTAGGACACGTGTATGACATTTCGTAGTTGTAAACCTTTTTTTTAATACAAATATAAAAATATAAAAAAAATGAAAAATGAAAAATGAAAAAGAAAAAAAGAAATTTATTTTCAAACAAAAAAAACAAGAAAATTCTTTTACATAAAATAAAAAAATATATTTAAAATGTATATAAATAATAATAAACAAAAATCATTTTACAAATAAATAAAATGGAAGAAGTAAAAAAAAGATTAAAACCCGATATACGTTCTATCGACATAAATAAACTATTAACTGATAACGTGAAAATGGACATGTTTAATTTGACGGTCTCTGATAATACACATGAATTAAGAATTACAAGCTATATTGATTGTATGAATAATCAACAAAAATCGTTTCGTGAACTAATATATAACATAGACACTGGTAAAGTAGTAAACGAAACGTGTTGTCATGTCGAAGGTAGTGATCATGGTATATGGATGATAAATACTGCATCACATCGTTATGAACATTTTGACGATTTACTGACGATACGACAATATGATCGATTAAACTGGATTACCATTGTATCAAATAAACAGTGTGAACTCGCTTCATATGATTGTAAGAAATGCGATAAATACGTTTACAATAATGGCTGTGTAGATAATCCTAGTTACGATACACTGATCACATCGAATGGTGATATATTACGACTACGTCGACCGAGGATTTGTTATATTATAGCGGGTACATCTACTGACGGTGAGCGGGTTTGGTATGAGTCTAGATTAGATGCGGCAATTCATATGTATCGTTTACGCATTGATCTGGTTAATAAACTCGCTGTATTAGATTATTTATATTCTATAGAATGTTCAGGAGAATATAAATCGATTATGTCACCTGATAATAATTTATTGTTTATAGTCAATAGAACAAGTCAGATCGTCATCCATGATGAGTCGAAAAATAAAATTATTTATTATAATCAATTTATAAACAAAGATAATCCTCCTTACCATACATTGTATTTAAATGTTACAAACGACGGTTGGATGTATTATAGTACATACAGAGAGAATGGCGACACTTTTAGGATATTGTATATAGGACATATAAATCAAACGGAAGTCAGGGCATTTAAAATTGGTAAATATATGATACATTCTCGTTTAGCGTGTAATGATGAATATCTGGTTTACCGTAATAATAAGGCTACGTTAGAACTAGTATCAACCAGTTTTTTACAGTCATTAAAGCCAGTACAACGAACCAATAATTTGGATGATATAGTGATATCATACAGTATACAAAACGCATCTTCTAATCCAACTAATGAAGAATTGAAATATATATTTGAGTTATACTATTCAAGTAATGGTACAATTGCTACTAAACTGGTTCATTATTATGCACATACTTTACCCGAAATTAAACAAGGAGATGCGATTATTATACGTAATATGAGCTGTTATCCAATAGATAAAGAATTTATCAATAATACTTTATTATTATTGAACAATAATCGAATACGACTAGATATAACAAGTGCATTGTGTCCATTTATTGATTTAATCGTATTACGTGCCAAACAATCCAGTTATAGACTATTACATTATTCTTTACACGAGAATTGTTATTTCAATACGCCATTAGAATCAATTGTCAAAATAAACGATGCGTCGAAAATGGACCATTACAAGTGTCCGCATCATGTATTTCACAATGGTCATGCAAACGATGTTAGTGGATGTCGACTTAAATTAATGCACCTAATTGCTTATAGTTTTGTTCCAAATGAGCGTCTATATACTACTTTTTTTGGTCACAAATTATTTAATGGTGTACCATTGTCTATTATTTCATCCTTTTTCCAGTCAGCAGACGATGTATATGATAGAACTGTTTATGGATCCGTTTGTCCTGTTATAGTATATCGTTTACATAGAGTATATGATTGTGATAATATAATTGATATCAATTCAATTATTTCATAAAACCATTCTCTGTCTTTTATATATTCAGTGCTATTAACGAAATAAAAATATATTTAAGGATAAATTTGATATCAAACAACCACTATCTAAAATTTTCCATTATAAAAAATAATTGTTTAAATAATTTTATTTTTTTTTATTTCTACGATAAAATAAACAACAAATAATACACGAAAATAATTATTTTTTATTTAAAATGTTATTGATATGATTAATGATTTGTTGATTTTGCGCTAAGATTTGTTTATTATATTCAATATCGATTCCAAGTTTATAAGTGATATTGAAAATATGAATTAAATGAGACAAATATCTATTTTCGAACGAAATTGAATCGTGTGGTATTTTGTGTTCTCGCTTTAAAGTCATATTGAAATTACTGTTAAATGTATCAATGGCATTATTTATCTTAATTGACTGGTCTTTGACGGTAAAAGGCATCATAAAATGAACGATATTAGCAAAAAAACGACGAATGATATACGCTGTTCGATCATCGTTCTTTACTGAATACTGTTGATCATTTTCAGAAAGTTCCTTATCTTTAGACCAATCAAAGTCTCTGATGTGTTTGTATTCTTGTTCAATTTGTTCGATAGCGATATCATAGTTTATTTTCATTTCTTGACTCACTGTTGAAAGGATACTTAAGAACGATTTTACAATAGGACCTGTGTCTTCTGAATATTCTTCGTCTTTTGTGATTTTATCAAAGACCGATTTGTCAGCTCTAGTAAAACATTTTTTGACGAATTCTTTTCGTTTTTTGATAATATCTCGGAGTGTCTTGATTTCTTCAGTGATAATACATATATTTTCATTTGGAGCCAATTCGTCTAATGTTTGTTCAATGGAAATTAAACATTCCATCGAAATTGTTACTTTGAATTCTTCCATTATTTTCCATTGTATATCACTTTCCCCTCTCGCTTTTCTTATCTTAGTTGTCATTTTTTCAGCATATTCACGTCTATCTAATAAACACTGTATATATTGTTCACCTTCTACTAAGAGGTCAGAGTTAAGTAATGTACTTAATTTAAGTAAATCTTCACGAGATTTTTTTTCAAGTATATTAATAACTATATTCAAGTTTTTTTTTTCCATTTCAAATGAAAAATGAATTATGTATTTTTTATAATTAATTTTTTTTCAGTTTTTAAATATTAGAAATTTCTTAGGAAATTTTCTTTCTAGAATATTTTTTTTCTTTTTTTTATTTTTTATTTTTTATTTGTTTTTTTTTACATAATTAATTTTTTTTAATAAAATGAAAGAAAAGCAAGAAAATTCTGCTTACATACATTATTTTAATCCATTTTCTATAACATTAAATGGTTTATAAATGTTTAATGTATTGTATGATAATGTAATGAGTTTACCGTCAGGACTAATTGCAACTTTTTTTATCGTACATGGATGACATACTAAAGTGGATATACATTTATAACAAGTAAGGCCCCATATATTAATTGATTTATAACAAGAGCTACTTATTAATTGTTTGCTATCCATAGTAAACACTATACTTTCCGCATCATCAAATTTATTCTCATTCAAAGTTGATAGTAATTTACCAGTGGATAGATCCCATAATCGAATCGAGCCATCATTATTACCATGGGCTAATAATTTACCACTGGGGCTAAATGCTACACAGCGTATTATTCGAGTTTCTTCTACCAGTGTGCATATACATTTGCCAGTGGTTATATCCCATATTCGAATTGAATGATCATAAGAGCCACTAGCAAGTAGCTTACTGTCAATAGAAAACGTAATGCAGAGTGCTACATCAATAGGTCCTGTAAATTCTTTTACTAGTTTGCCAGTTGTCATATCCCGTAATTGAATCGTACTATTCTCTCCGCGAATGGCCAGCAATTTGCTATCTGGAGAAATTTCTATTACAGTGTCTCCTCTGTTATCATCATAAATGGATACTGATATATAGTTACCAGTAACGATATTCCATATTTGAATGAAATCTTCATACTTATAACTACAACTTACTAATAGCTCGTCATTCGGAGCAAATGTCACTTGTTTTATATTAAAAAAACCTTTTAAAGTTTTTATTTGTCCATTTGTTACCGTATTCCATATATCAATATCCATTGGATTATTGTTTGACCGATGAGCTATTAGTTGACCATCTACATTTGTTCCGAGTATGTCTGCGTTTCCTATACTCGAAAATGTCCGATCAATGACAAAATATTTGGCAATAAAAGATGAAATATAAATGAAAATTCGAGGATCGTACCATTTATTTTTAATTACAAAATCATTCCATTTATTATTTTCTTTTTCAAGACCTAGTGTAATAAGCGATGTAAGTTTAATTGAATCAATTATATTAAAAGTGTCGTTACAGTGAATATATTGATCTTGGATTTCTTCGTGTAAATAATCAGTATAATATTTGTCATTAGATGATTTTTGTTTTTTTTCATTCATTAGAGAAATGAAAAATGAATTAAAATGTTCAAATTTTTTATTTAAAAATAAAATAAACGAAAATCAAGCAAATTCTGTTTATATAGAAATAAGAACATTCTTTTACATAAACAAAATTATTCTTCTATTTTTCTTTTTAAAGTCGTTTGTTTTAAAGTAGGTTTTTCTTCTGTTTTTTTAAAAGAGTCTAAATTAATATGGACTCCATTGGAATTTCTAGCTCTGAATAGGTTCCATGTCATTTTAGTACCTCCTTTTAATGGTTTATTTCCGGGACTCCATGACAAAGCAATCATTACTACTGAATCGTCGGCTATTCTGCGATTACGATGAGCAAATCCATTACAACTAAAATATTCACATCCTGGTGTACGAATCGCTTGATCAATTTCATGTAACGTATTTATTCCTAATATTAAACTAAATTGTTGATGTAATTTATTTAAATATCCTCCATAATTATTGCCAGTAAATTTCTTATTTTTTACATCCCAATCACAAGGTAGATGTAAACGTAAATAGTCACATTTTTTTCCAAGAAATAATTGAACAGCGATATGATCACACCAAGAAGAACCACCGCTGATGAGACCAAACGACTCTAAATGAAATCTATTGTTTATTGTCTCCAATGTTTTTTGTTTCATATTAGGGTACATATCTGCCGTAAATGGGCCTTGACAAGCACCGATTATTCCTACTGATTCTAGTGTTTTTTTCTTTTCTGAATCATGTTTAACAAATGAATATTCTTTTATTATCTTCGGATTTACTGTAACTAGTGGTTTTTTGTATTCGTTCATTTTTTTTATCCCCCTTTTTTTGTAAATAAAAGGAGAAACGGAAAATGAACAAAAAATTATTAAAAAATTTTATTTAAAAATAATAAAAAAAGAAAAATCTAAAAAAAAGAAAAATCTAAAAAAAAGAAAAATTTAATTATGTAATTTAAAAAAAATAAATTTATTTTTGATATTTTACATAATGGACAAAAAATTAAATGAATCTTTTATATATTATAAACATATTATAGATAATTTATATATTATTATGTCTCATGAACATATTATTGGTGATAATGATATATTTAAATATAAATTAAAGGAAGGGAAAGAAGGTGAAGCTCTTGACGTATCGAAATGTTTACCTTTTTTTCATATAACACATGGCGCGGGTGACACTTATTGTGAAGCTTGTACGTATTGTAAACATACTACTGATTGTGAAAAGTTAACAGTACTTTCATTTGATAATGTTTTTATTTTGTTAAAAGATTATAGTTGTAAAGATTGTAAAGTGTCATATGGAAAAGATTAATTATTTATTCAACTTTGTTAAAGAATTTTTTGTACATTTTTAAAAAACATGCATTTTTTGTAATTTCTGATTTAATACGATTATGTCTACTTTTAGTCACAGGATCAGTATAACTGAAAAAGAAAGATGAGCCATCTGTCGAATAAGAATCGATCACAGGATTTTCATAAAAAATATTATATTTATCACAAAAAATAAATAAATTATATAATTCATCATATTTTATAACGCCACACTCATAGTCAGCAAATCCACATTGATCGCAATAAGGACAATTCGATGAAATAGTATATCTAATAACGATGATAGTAAAAATAACAAATAATACATGCAATGTCAATTTTGATTTCGCATTTGGATCATTATACAAAATATAACACAATAATGCCACTATATTATTTATTCCTCGTTTATTACATTTTATGTTAAAAGAGTTATAATAAAAAAAAAAACTAAAAGATAAAAACAATCGTTTAAAAAAAGGAAGATCACGTTCATAGTCGTCCATTTTTTTATATATTAAAAAATAACATAAAAATATGTTATATATACACTCTTTTTAAAAGGATGGTATATTTGTTTTTAATTTGGATACATGTTGATAACCAGTATTGTTTTTATCAGAGTATAACCCACATTCTTTAATTGGCTCTTTTGTATATATAACAGAAGGCACTGATAAAATCATAATAACAAGCCAATCTAAAGAAGTCAAACTCCGATCAAGATCATATTTTATAGTATAAACTGTTGCGAATAAAGCAGCACCAAACAATAAACTAAATAACACATATGACATTTCTTCTTTACAATATTTATATGAACCCCATTCTCTATTATTTGTGCATCTGGCAATAATAACTAACATAATAAAAACAAATCCTAGATAACTTTCAAGAGATATTATTAAATAAGTAATCGTATCAATTCCATATGCACTTGTTTTGTCAAGCAAAGTCGCTAATGCAATAATGATTAGAAAACCATGAACAGAAGCAGGTCCAACAACAGTAAATAACATTCTCAAACATGTTTTCATTTTGGAGGGATCACAACTACAACCTGGACACATATCTAGTTTTTCATTCGAACTCATTTTATGTATATATTATTATTTTATAATTATTACTATATATGCACTCCTTTACATATGGGATATTTGTAATTTGTCTATCAGTAATCTGCAACTCATTGATAGGGACATTTATAAATTTAATATTACGACAAATTCCAACACTATTTGATCAATTATTGGTTAGTTTTTGTTTATTTATATTCTTCCTTGTTACTTTGATAATATTAGTAATTCAATCTCCTTGGTCTACATTTGCTGTCAAATATTTCCTTATTGAAAGTAATATTACACCATTTACAGGTATAATACCCGCGCACGGACAGGGTCGAGGATTTATTGTTTATATAAGTACGGTGATTTTACTGAGTTTTATTACTTCTGGATTATTCGATTTTTTTTCTCTTTATTCGACCAATAATTTTCTGAATTTTAAGGAACTTTCTCAACTTGTGGTGATAATTTTTTTATTAATCATTTTCTTTTTTATTATTCTTATTACAATTGCTTTTTACTATGGACCCGAATATTTTGTATACAATCCGAGAAAACGTACGGGAATGGGAGAAGATATGCAATAAATATGAACCTTTTGATCTTACTCATGTTTGCGTTGAAACGTGTATACTTTTTCGTCAATGTATTTGTTATAAAAGTGGATATTATAATTTAAAACCTGTTCATCAATGTTCGTATGAAAATTGTAAAGATCGATTAGAAATGGTTAATGCAACTGAAGCTATTTGTCCTATAACTACTCAAATCTATGTAATTGATTTGTTCCCTGCTTACGATGATCGCCACAAATTTCTTCATGATTGTCGTCCTCTTGTGTTTGAGAATGAAAATCCTAATAATAAACGATTAAAAATTCTACCGGAAATACCTAAAAAAATACCAGAACAATATTATGTAGATCAATGTAGTACCACTGAAATAATGACTAAACTTCGTTCTGAAATGACTAACATTGCGTTGAGTATATTCAATATTTTAGTCAGAGATAGTATTAAAGGCGAACATTCTTCTGTTTTACTCGAAGCTGTTAATGCTTGTATCTATTATTATGTCAAATTACGATCTTTTTTTCACCCAGAATGGAGTTGTTTCATTACATTTGTTATCGCATTTATTTACGGCGGTCAGCAGACAAAAACAGCAATATTACCTACCTGGAATATGATTAATCGTTGCTTAGTACCTGAAAATATGCTAGAAAATATTCCTCATTTCCGACGCTATAAATTAACACCCAAAAGAAATGGAGTAAATATAGGAAAGATTTTTAATGCATTAAAAAAAGCAAATATATTATTTTTTACAAATGATACAAAAGTAATTTTTGACGCAAGTGTACGTTCTTGGGGTGTTAATTTTCTAAAAAAAAATAAAATTTCATTATAATTTTGACAAACAAAACTTATCCATCTGAATTCACTGCAGAATATCCTTTTTCTTTCAAATCAACACACATAACTAAAAAACCAGAACATAAAAACACAATAAATGTTATAATGAAAGGTAAATTTGCCACTAATAGATGAAGATAATTTAAAACAGTGATAGAATTGATATTCGAAATTTTCATATCAACTAAACTATGATGATATTCTACAAATAGAGAATTATTTATTAGTAATAATATAGCACTTATAACTGCTCCTATTGTAAATTGAAGATGAGCACGAAAATATTTTTCACTGCCTGTATTAGCAACAAATAGACCCAATAACGATATAACAGATAATGCTAAATAAAAACCCCAGTAAAAATTGGAAGATATATAAGTGACACTGTAATGACAAATAAAAATTAATAATAAAGTAAAACCCATTATTAAATCAAAAACAAAAAGATAAACAATTGGTCTTGATAACGCCATTTTAGATTTTTTTTAAATTTTTAAATTGTTGTTACATAACAACTAAATAACAAAAATAGTATCTCTGATAAATCCAAAGTATAATAACATAGGAACGACCATCCATTTCACAAGATCAATTATAATAGTAAATAAACATTCCTCAAGGTTCCCGTTATCAAAAAAATTAAAACAGTGGAAGGTATAATTACATAAACAGCATAATTTTAACAAACAACCGTTTAAAATTCCAGATAATTTTGAGTATATATATAAATTCATATATAAAGCTAACCATAATAGAATACTACTGTATATATACACTGCTGCTTTCAAATGAGTATTCACTGGTGCACCAGTTGTAGGTGAATCTTCGATAAGTTCGTAACGATAAATAGCAAAACCAGCGTTAATAGCTGAAAATAATAGAACGAAAAAACCCATGAACATCAGAAGATATGAAGCTGTTAATAACATAAGATCCACTGCTTTTTTTTTATCCTTGGGGACGGTATCAGGATTGTTATCGTAATCATCTAATAATGCAGATACTTGTTTACTAGTTAGAGTATCATCAGCTGATGCCGGTAAATATTTAGCTAATTCTAATGTAAAGAAAAATGACAATACAATACAGCAAGAGAGTGCTCCATGTAAAATTAATTCGGGTAATTCGAATGTAGCTAAACACATATAAAGTGTTATTATTAATAAAGGTTCGGTTATTGCCATTACAATATATCGAAATATTTTACGACATCCTCTGTTACTTTTTTCCACTGAATATAATTTAAATAAATCAAATAATCCTGCCACGCCTTTGAAAACCATTGCTGCAAAAATAAGATAACCAAAAGGTATATTTCGTGAAACTTCATCATTTCCGTATACATTCCAAAATACAGGAGCTGTCCCGGTACCACTTGATCTACTCGCGTAGATAGAACACATGACGATACCAGTAATTGTATGTGCAAGACATACTAATACTTGAAAGCCACGTACTAAATTTATCATCGTGCTTCTAACCGATATATATATATTTTTTTAATTTATAATTTTTTGATAGAAAAAAATTTATATATATATGTTATATCAATTGTTAATTTTGGTTTCTTTTTTTTCTATTTGTTATAGCGTTTGTTTACCGGGAACATATGTAACTGGTTCAGATTGTACTTCTTGTACAGAAGGGACATTTTCTACAGCAAATAATAGTGGTTCTTGTACTAATGTTTCTTTAGGTTATGAAAGTAGTCATAATCGAACAATTCAACAAATCTGTGATGTAGGATACAAACGAAGCAGTGGTGATATTCGCTGTGTTCGATGTGATCCTGGTTTTTTCGCAAATGTTACAGGGCTTTCTAGTTGTTATTCTTGTTCTATTGGTCGATATGCATCAATATGTGGATCAACTACATGTACGACGTGTCCTACTGGTGAATATCAATCATCAACTGCCCAAGCTTTTTGTTTATCTTGTACGTTAGGTACTTATTCGAATGTCGGAGGCAGCACAAGTTGTTCGTCTTGTAGTATTCATACTTATTGGGTTTCAGCATCATCTGCATGTGCAGCATGCGCATCTGGTACTTATAGAAATCTTACTATGCCAGTCTGGGGTTGCGAAGCTGTTCCTTTTGGGCATTATGTTAGTTCAGGCAATCCATTACCTTGTAATATGGGATATTTTCAACCAACGCGAGGAATTTGGGCAACTTCTTGTACTGCTTGTCCAGGTAGTTATTTTTCAAATATAATAGGATCATCTAGTTGTAGTAGCTGTAATCGAACACAACAATCATCTACAATAACGGCTGCTACTTCATGTGTCAATTGTGCTGCAGGAAAAGCTGTGAATACTATTACTCATTTATGCACTAATTGTCTTGCTGGTTATCAACGTCCAGGAACTTCGACTGCTGATTGTACTCCTTGTTTTCCGGGACATTTTTCATCGACCGCTGGAACTGCTGAATGTAGCCATTGTGATGCTGGAAAATATACACCAGATCTCGGTCATACTGCGTGTCTTAATTGTCCATTGGGTACTTTCAGTGATAGTGCTGGATCAGTTTCATGTACCGTTTGTCCTTCAGGTAAAGTGGCTTCTGTTACAGGATCTACTTCCTGTAGTGATTGTCCATTAGGTACAGAATCTAATACTTCTTTTTCGTGTTCTATTTGTTCTATTCATTCTATTAGAAATCATCTATCATTGTCGCAATGTATTGATTGTCCAATAGGGCATGCTAGAATTAGTTCTACTTCTTGTCTAGCGTGTACTGCTGGTAAATATGCTATTGACACTCAATGTCTCTTTTGTGCTCATGGTACATTTAGTGACGCTGCTTCTACTTCCTGTTATACATGTCCTTCTGGTTCTGTTTCCGTATCAGGGGCTTCGACCGCTTGTAGTCAGTGTCAGGTTGGTCGATATGTGTCAAGTGCATCAACGTGTTCTAATTGTAGTCCTGGTAAATATCGCGTAGATGTTACTAGTAATGCTTTTTGTCAAGAATGTACTTCTGGAAAATATATTTCCACTGGAATGACAGATTGTCAGAATTGTGTTGCTGGTTATTTTGCTAGAGATACTAGTCAAACGAGTTGTACCGCCTGTCCTGTTAATTATTATACAAATCAACTTGGTACTATTCATTGTGAACCTTGTGCTATAGGCCAATATACACTTACAACAGGCCAAAGTACATGTATAAATTGCCCAAGTGGAACAACGACTTTTGGATTAGGTACAAATTGCATTGATGATAATAGTTTACCTGAAAGAGTACAAGCAGATGAAACAGTTCATCATCCAATACGAGAACTAACGGTTGTTCTATTATCCATCGGATTAGCTGGTGGAATTGTTATTGCACTCATTTATAAATGTTCTACTTCTGTTTTTAGACAGTCGTAATTTATTGTTTTTTATTAAAAAAAAGAAATGATCATGTAATTGGGTATGTATTGTACACTTTTTCCATTTTTCTTCCATGATAATAAAATGGAAGAAAACAAACATTCGGAAGAAATTGATAGGGTTATCGATCGTTTATGTCATTCAATTGATACAAAATATAAACAAAAAATAACAGATATTCACAATAATAAACAAAATTTGAACACGACGTTATATTCACTCAATAAAATATTTTCATCATGTCCATTGAATAATAATTGTGTAACTGATCCGGTACTTTTAACATATTTAAAAGAGATAAACGAGATTAGAAAAATGCTTACATTTCATGAATTAATTTACATTAATAAATATGCTATCAATCCATTTGATGACACCATTCGTTATGCTGGCTTATGGGAGGAATATATACAATATGTCAAATTTTTACAAGAATGTTTGTATAATAACGATCTTATTACAAAATATCTATCACTCCCCAACAAAAGTGAATCTAGTCAGAAAGATATTACTGAATTATTCGAGAGGATCAATGATTCTACAATTTTTTTCGTCGACGATAAAGATATATATCGAATGCAACAATTAGCAGTAGATTGCAAATCCATTCTTAAAGAAGATGATTGTTTGTACATTGATTATACATTATTAACTAATTTTTTTGTCATAAAAGAGTATTTAAGTAAATATGTTCCCAGGGGGATCAATTCTATGACAAGTGGAAATCACAAACTTATTTCAAATATAAAAAAAAGACAGTCTACTCTTTCTGACGAAGATCATAATGAAAGAGCGATCGAACTTTTGTCAAAAATTAAAACAAAGAATAATAGAAAATATAATTTTAAATTATTTTAACGTGTATTTTATTAAGTTTTATCAATTGGTCTTTTTTTTATTGCATATAATGACACTGTAATTACTGCAATTAAAAATACAAATACTAAACAATTATATAAAATTATATTATAATTTTCAGCTTTACATAAACTATCATTATCATCTTCACATATTTTTGCTCCTGCTATTCTTGTTATTTTACCAACTGGGCAGGCTGTGCAAAAATCTGTTTTATTTTCTTCACTGACATAATTTTCACGGCAAGCAAAACAAGTTGAAGAACCTTGATAGTAAGAATAATAACCCGGTTCACATGATATACAAGAAGTAAAACCAGGATAAGGAGCATATTTACCGATCTCGCATTCTATACACATACTGCCATTTGAAAATGTTCCTACTAAACACGGATTACATGTTCCATTATTTGACGCAATATGACCAGCAGGACACAAATTACAAGCAGTTGTTCCGATTGAACGATATCCATCTGGACAAATTACACATTCTACACTGCCTTCCAATTGACTTATTTTTCCAGGTGGACATGGTAAACATATAGCTGCTCCATTATTATTATTATAAGTACCAATAGGACAAAGTAAACAACTTGAAAAATGAGCATATGTGCCTGGTGGACAGATTTCACATACAATCGAATCTTCTGTCTTTGATATATGTCCTGTACTACATATGACACATTTATTACCATCAATAAATGTTCCAGGTGGACATAAACAAAAACATGTATTTAAAAAAAAAACTAAAAGTAATAAATATTTCATTTTTAATTATTGATTATTTTACATTTGTTGTACATACAATTTTTTTGTGTGACTATTCTTCTTTTTTTTTCTGTTCCTTTTTCAATTTAGGAGGGGTGGTCGGTTGTAAACTGGCAGTAATTCCATATTGCTCAAAGACTTCTTTAACTGTATCTGACTTTAATAAATTTTGTTCAATTAAATTAAGTATTCTACTAATTGGCAATATATTTCCTAGTGTAATTATTGGTCTATAATCATCAAACACATCATCAAAATATTTGCAAATTATATGACTCAGACCATTTTGAGCATATTTTCTATACACACATAATTCAATTTCCCATCGATCTTCTTGATATTTCAAATCATCTCTATTGGAGATTTTTGCCGTATTCATCGGTACTCCTATCAATAAACACGTTTCTACTAATAGCGTATCTTTTAAATATGTAAGATAAGATTTTCCTTGGTTGTAATTATTTGACAAATAAGATGAAAATCCTGATATTTTATATGCATCAGGAATTCGACGTAACCGATTCAACAAACGTTCGTTTTCGGCCGAATTTATATATTTCTTTTCATTGATTGTTTCATTACGTACGGCTTGTACCAATCCATCTGTAGCATCTGCCACTACGTTCATTGCATCGAAACTACTTGATCCATTATTGTCTTTTTCTAAATAAATCAATGGTTCACAACGATATTTTTCTTCGGTCATATAATATCGTTCTAATTCACATATATCATGTATCTTATTTGTAATACTTGACAATGGATTATTAAGACGCCCAGTTGTACTTGGTTCATTACAAATTAATAAATAATAATTCATATTATTAGTAGGTCGAGTCTGTTCAATCAAATTTTTCCTTTTTTTCTCGAGTAAATATTCTTGATCACTTGTTATATACAGTATATATTCTTCTATACAAAGAATTGTAGGTAATTTATTTCGTGTTTCATCGATCGAAAAAAGACAAATACCATATAATATTAATTGTTCGACGATTTTAAAAGCTAGGGTTGAGAAATATGGGATATTTTTTACTATTATTTCTTCTGTTAATGCTATTGTCACATCACAGGCCTTTATCCTTGATAAAATAGCATCAACTGCTATTTTCACCGCGAAATTATTCGATAATAATACAAAGTTACGATCTAATTCCGTCAATGCCAATCGATCAGTCAATGTTACATCTCCTATATTAATCAGTCTTACCGATTTCAATTGAATCATTGAAAATATTTTATAATATTCATCATATGTATACATAGTTTTATTTTATGGTTCATAACCTACAAATATGGCGGACGTACAAGCAATTTTACAATTATTCAAATCAGAAATAGATCAGTACCAAATGGTAGACGAATATAAAATTTTAAAACAGAATGATACAACATACAAACAAGCTATTCTATATTTAATAAATAATAATGTTTTATATACCAAACGCGATGTACTCAAATATGATAATAACATCAAAAGGTGGGAAAATATATACGAACCTCATGTTACAAAGGTTAATACACAAGCACCTCGTAATTTTGTTAAGGCTACGAAAGAAATCCCAGAACAATATGGCAAAGAGGATGCAACGCTAATACTTTGGTATTTGTTTGCTACTGATATAACGAGGGTTGAAGGCGATGTTGATAATTTGCCTAATTACAATGATATCATCGAATGGTTGGATATGCACACATTGTTCCAGCGATTCAATTTTGAAGGTAAAACTTTTGACAATGATGATGCTGGATGGAATAACCATGTTTTGTTAGACTTACGCGAGGATTGGTTAGACACATTTGAAATTGTATTGCCTGTATTTAGTAAGACAATTATACAAGAAAAAGCGATAATTAAATTACAAAGAATACTCGATTACAAAAAAAAAATAATTAAACATAATAATAACAATAATAATAATAATATTAATAATATCAATAATAATAATATAAATAACAATTACAATAATAATAATATCAATAATAACAATTACAATAATAATAATATCAATAATAATAATAGAAATAATTACAATAATAATAATATCAATAATAATAATATAAATAACAATAATAATATTAATAATAGAAATAATTACAATAATAATAATAACAACAACGATGTCAACAGATATGTTAATATGACTTCGACAAACCGACAAGTGATAACGCATGACGAACATGGGCAACCATTGTTTAATGGTCGTTTAATCACTGATCTCGATGATACATTGACTGATTCATTGTTTGAACATTATAAAAATCATCCCGATGAGTTTAGTGGTATAGGTAAGTCGGCTGTTAAACAGAAAAGCTCAGAACGAGAAGTGGGGATTATGGCTGGATTATCAAGCGATTTGAAAATATATACTACTAGGCTGGCCATTATATTTAATTCGACAGAATATAACGAAACATCAAATAAATTCCCACCGGAATTATATCAACACATTGTCAATCTATATAACAACATGGAAATAATACCAAACGAATTTAGATCTTATTGGACAACTATCGCTTTTTTTAAACAAAAGATGGATGAACAAAAGAATGATGAAATCAGTCGAGAAAATAAGTACGGCAACACACAAACAAATAATATAAACGGAAATAATATTGAAAACTCAAGTTATTTCGAAATCAGTCGAGAAAATAAGTACGGCAACACACAAACAAATAATATAAACGGAA